>JGI20214J51088_10001350_pt1 | contig 16781 bp, 11 predicted proteins | sample WetSurMetagenome_FD_51088 | JGI IMG/M metagenome (IMG submission 51088) | reverse complement strand
TGCCGCAATCGATACAGGGCATATATGGTTCGGAACAAATAATGCTAAAATATATAAAGGAAGTTTGAAAGGAGGATTTGAAGTCTCTGAAACTCCCGGTACTGATAACATATTCGGAGTGGCATTTACAAATGTTAATAAAGGTGTTGCAATTGTGAATACGATGTGGTTGCCTGATGCGAATCAGATATCTTCTAATGGAGGAGTTACATGGTCTGCCGGAACATTTATGCCATATGGTACTCAATATGCAATTAAATCCATTCCGGGATTTCCTTATATTTGGCTTGGAGGTATGGTCGATTCAAATGGCTCAATATATTTTAGTAGTGATAATGGAACAAGCTTTTCGATTCAATCTATCCTTCCCTCTATGAGTTGCGTAAACGCACTTACGCTTGCAAATGTAAATTGCGGATGGGCCGGATTGGCATCAGGAGAGATTTATAAGTATAGAGGAAATCTTAGCGACATTCATAATATTACTACAGCTATTCCGGTAATATATTCGTTAGAGCAAAATTATCCGAATCCATTTAATCCGAATACTAATATAAAATTCAATTTACCGAAAGAAGGATTTGTCAGCCTTATTGTGTACGATATACTTGGAAAAGAAATTAGACAGCTTGTTAACGGATATAAATCAACCGGTACATATTCTATTGATTTTGATGCTTCAGGACTTTCAAGTGGAATTTATTTTTACAGGTTTGTATCGGGTAAATTTGTGGGTGTTAAGAAAATGATGATAATTAAATAATAATTAGTTCTAATATAAATAATAAATTTTAGGAAGGATAAGAAGAAGCATTTTTTTCATAACAGAAAAAAGAACTCAAATGGCAGATGTTATATGAATTGTGAAATATAAGTCTGCCATTTGTTTATACCGAAAGTAAGTATTTTCCGGAAATAATTGATTTTTTTAACCGATATTCTAAAACATTTTTCTCTTTTAATAAATAATAAAGCCTTGTAAATATTAACGTTTACAGGTTTTTTTTATTTGTGAATGTTAAAAGTCAAAGCAATTCAAAGCACCTTTCTCTGTGGAGATTATCCACACATTATAGTGTGTTTATGATCTTTGCGGAGGTCTCGTGATTTGCTTCATAGCTAATAATAAATAGACCTATATACTATACACTATAATTTTTCTAGTAATTCGAATTGTCTTAATATTTTTAATTTGTATTTGTATTTTACAAAAGTAATTGAATATATTTATTAGTTTAATGAAAGATAGAACATCTTCTGGTTCATCCAAATTTTATTATACCGGAATAATTATATTACTTTGCTTACATTTCTGGTATATTTTTTCCTGTTGCAGTAAAAAAGTTTATGACGATTCAAAATTAAAAACCTCTCCAATTTCGATTAAGAAATATAATATACCGGCAGGTGAAGATTATACAGTACCTGCAGAATTAGGAGGAAACGGTTTTGACGGTTCAGGTTGGATAACAAATGATAAAATCAGTATTCTTAATGATGAAAATGTATACAAAGGCGGAAAAGTTATCCTTTCATTGCCAAATTTTCCGGTTACTTTAAGGATTTACGGAAAAGATTATAATAATTATTTCAATAAATCTTGCGGTGGATTATTATATGAATCTTTGCTTCAGCTTGATCCTGTAACATCTGATTTCGCTCCACTTCTGGCAACTCACTGGAAAATATTAGAGGACAGTATAACCTTTAAATTTCGTATTAACCCAAATGCAAGGTGGGCTGAAGGCAATCCTGTGACAGCTTATGATTTTATTGATACTTGGAAGTTATTAATTAATAAGGAAATTTTAGATCCATTTACAAACCAACTAATGGAAACTTATGAAGAGCCAATTGCAGAAAGCAAATATATTCTTACTATTAAATCAAAAATAAAAAGTTGGAGACAATTTCTTTATATTTCAACTAGTGTTGCTATATTACCATCTCAATATATTAAAGATATTTCAGGGAAAGAATTTTTAGAAAAGTATCAATATAGATACATACCGGGCAGTGGACCATATGTAATTTTGGAAAGCGATATTAATAAATATCAATCAATAGCTTTACGGCGAAGAAGTGATTACTGGGGGGAAAACGAAAGATTTAATAAGGGCAAAAATAATTTTGATGTAATAAAATTTGTAATTAATTCAGATAATGTTCTTGAATTTGAAAAATTTAAAAAACAGGAAATTGATATTATTCAAGTTACTAAGACGACTGATTGGAAAGAAAAATTTGATTTTCCTGAAGTTAAGAGGGGATTAATTTTAAAAAGAAAAATATTCAATGAATTTCCTAAAGGAATAAGTGGAATATGCATAAATACAAAAAAAGAACCTTTCGATGATATCAGGGTAAGAAGAGCATTTATTTATGCTTTTAACAGAAAAAAAATAAATGAAAGTTTATTTTTTAATGAATATATTTTATTAAATTCATATCATGCAGGTACAGTTTACGAAAATCCTACCAACCCTTGTAACGGATTTAATTTAGACTCATCTGTGATGCTGCTTTCCGAGGCAGGATGGAAGGATAAAAATTCCAACGGATACCTTGAAAGGAAAGGGAAAATATTCGAAGTGGATTTACCATTTCAAAAGGGAATGGACAGGTATTTGACTATATACCAGGAAGATTTAAGGAAAATTGGTATTAAATTGAATTTGAAAGAAATTGATTTTGCATCGTCGATGAAAATAAGTGTCGAAAAGAATTTCGTCCTTTTACCATTATCATGGTCATCACTAAAAGTTCCGAATCCCGAAAGCAGTTACAGCTCCAAATTATCGGAATCAATAAATAATTTGAACTGTTCAGGAATAGCTGACAAAAAGATAGATGAATTAATAGAGAGGTATAATAATGAACCTGATAAAAACGAAAGAATAAAAATAATCAGGGGGATTGACAGTCTATTAATGGAATACAGCGGATATATTTTGTTTTGGTATGCGCCTTATCACAGGATAGCTTTTCACAATCAATTTAAATATCCCGAAAGCATATTGGACAGAGAAACGGAAATAGAATCGATATTATATTTATGGTCGTTTGATCCGGAAAAATTGAAAATGTATAATGAAGCTTTGGAAGATAAAAGTATAATGCTCGATACGGGAAACTGCGTAAATAAATTTTGGCTTCAGAAAAGATAAGAAAAAATGTATACTTTTTATACAGTATAGAGTGTTTATTTTCCAGTCTAATTTGGATATAATAAAGGGTGAATCCGGATATTTTCATATTAGCTTTCAGAACGTATTTTTTTTATGTATTCATTAGTTTTAATAATTCCTTTTGCTCTATTAATGTTGTTTAGTCCATTGATAGAGGCAGTATAGAGTTCAAATTTCCAAAGAGTAGCAGGAATTAATGATAACATGACTGAAGATTATCCCAATATGTCGGTTTGGGAGTATGACTCTAAAACAATAATTACAGAACCTATTTATTTAGCAGTTTCAATTAAGTTAGTAAACTACCGATAATAAAAGTTTATTTTGAAACATAATATTCCAATTTAATTTTAAGACATCACTACATTTTAATGATACAAATTTTACGAATTATTTTTAATGTCAAAATCAAATGTGACATTTTCGTTAATTCAGGTGCTCAAAAAAAATTCGGTTAGTCAGCAAAGACTAACCGAACTTTTTGTAGCAATAGAAATGTGTTTATTAATTTGATCTTATTTAACAAGTATCATTCTTCTGACAGCCGAGAATCCATCGGTTTCTATTTTATAGAAATAAACACCACTGGACAAAGCAGAAGCATCGAAATCTACAAGATAGCTTCCCGGGTTTTTCACTTCATTAACAAGCGTTGCAATTTCTTTTCCGAGAGTATTATAAACCTTAAGTGTAACCAAACCTGATTTTGGAATATCGAAACTTATCTTTGTTACAGGATTAAAAGGATTCGGGTAATTTTGATTCAAACTGTAATTCATCGGAATCGTTGTATTCGTATTAGCTGTTCCGGTTGGAGAGCTTCCAATAGTACGCATTCCAAAGCATTTATATCCGGGCCAATTTTCTTGTGCTACAGTCCATTGTCCGACAAGTGATGACCACCCATATCCGGGCCATAAAGTGGCTTGGTCAATGTCCATCACTATATATTTACTCCACTGGGAAACTGGAGACCCATCATATCTAATCCCTATATAATATGAACCATTATTCAGTTGAGGCGAAGCTGAAATATCAAATGAGAACCACGTAAAACCGGGCAGACTTGTAATTGGTCTCGCAACCTGATTCGCAAGAGTAAAAACGGGAGTCGTACCGGGAATTCCATCTGTACCAGTTGTGTCGTATATAACAATGTCAAATTTCAATGAATCAGATATCGCCATCATAGATGTTAATGCTATACAAAACCTGTCATACTTCCACGGGTAGGAAGAAGGTGTAAATTTAATAACAGTTCGTACTTCCGTAACTAGAGAATTCCAGCCACCGCTGGCGTTAAAAATCCCGCTATCGTGATATTCGCTTCCGGTACCTACGCAACTATCTCCTATAATATCTACAAAGGGTGATGAGGATTTTAAAGTTACAGCGTACTGAGAAAAAGCATTGTCTGAATAAAAAAACATTACAAGAATAACCACAAATGTGAACAGAATAAAGTTTTTCATTTTAATTATCATTAATTTATAAAAGATTTTGAATAAAAAGTCAGTCCACTATAAAAAACACTAAAATGAGATTTTCGGTTTTAATTTAAATCAGAAATTAAAACTTGTTTACTCTAAAAAATCTTTCTTAGAGCGGACTCATGATTTTTAAAAATATATCACAAACAAAATTACACATAATAAGTTAATATATCAAAAGAAATATATTTTAATTTGTACATAGTAAAATGCTTAACATTATTTCATCATATTGATAATACGATATTTAATATTTGTTAAATTTTATTTTGTGCATTTAATAATAATTATAGTTCTAATATATTTAATATAAATATTTTATTTTTCGGACAATAATCTAAAGAATTTAATTATGCTTAAACATCAATCTATTAACATCATCAGGTCTTTTTCGAAAAAAGAATTAGATAAATTCGATTTGTTTATTAAGTCTCCATACTTCACCAAAAGCAAACGGATGCCTGAATTTTTTAGAGTACTGAAAAACTACATTTGTAAATCTAATAAATTAGAAGATTATACGAAAGAGAATTTATGGAAGGATTTAAATTTTAAAGGAGAGTATAAGGATTTTATTATAAGAAGGATGTTTTCAAACCTTTTAATTATTTTAAAAAATTTTTTAGTGTATGAATTTATTTCCAATAGTAAATATGAATATGAAAATTATCTTTTAGGACAATACTATTTCAGAAATCTTGATAAACTCTTCGAGGAGCAAATGAAAGTAACAGAAAAAGAAACAAATGATAGAAAAATGAATGATATCGGAAATCTTTTTGAGTTAAGCAACATAAAAGTTCTTAAGCATAATTACCTTTCAAAAAAATCAGGTGAAGAAAACCGTGAACAAACATTTGAATTGATTAGTATTAATAAAGAGAATATGACTTTAAATATAATATTCCTTTTCTGGAATTTTATTACATCCTATAGAAATATTATTAATGCTTCAAGAAATTTTAATATTACTCCTGATAACGATTTTGAGATAATGTATAAAAGTATTAATATTGCAAATATATATCATACAATGAAAGATGAAAATGAGTACAAACTCCTATTGGAAATATCCATACTATTATTCGAAGAATTCAATGATATGAGAGATTTTCGGAAGTATTTAAAGTTAAAGGAAGCTGTCAAAAAAAATGCTGATAGATTTTCAAAAATATTATTAAAGAGTGTTTATGAATTAATGATTAATGACTGTGTTATTCGAAAACAGGTTGATGAAAAGCATAAACTTTTTTATGATAAAGAAATACTAAACATATACATAGATATATTACAGATTATCAAAGATAGTCCAATAATAACTGTTCAGTTTTTTCGCGGAATTATGAAATATTCATTAATCCTGAAAAAACATAAATGGTTCCAAAATTTTATAAAGACCTATTATAAGAAGCTCAGACGGGAACATCGGGATGAAATGTATAAACTCTCTTATGCAAATCTATATTTTAATTTAGGAAAATTTGAAGAGGCACTTAACTATATAAACACAATTAAGGGATTCAATTATTATACAAAAATGGATGTTAAAGACCTGGAATTGAAAATACTATATGAAAAAGGGCTTTATGAAAATATCTACTATGCAACAGAGAACTATAAAAAATATCTGAAAAGCAACAAATCGGTAACGGATAAAAGAAAAGAAACAATTACTAAGTTTTTATCAATATTAAAAACACTTGTTTCGTTTAAAACCAATTATGAAGTAATAACAAGAAGAAAGGATTTATTAAATGAAATCAAAAAAGATAAAAGTGTTAATGAATACGAATGGCTGATTGAGAAAACAAATGAATTGGAAAATTTATAAAATGAAAAAATCTTCATTTACGCAAAAAAATGTACAAACTCAGTCAATTAGTAAAAAGCACCTGATATTAAAACTATTCTCTTATTGTTGAATTATTTTTAGAGGAAATACTCAGGCAGTAATTATAAAAGTGAAATATATTTATACTATATGCTATAAGCAGATTATATATGCGTAATATAATGGTTCTGATAAAATAAGGACAAAGAAAATAGTCAGATAAAGTATTATTAAATTCGCCATAGGCATTAAAGCCGTTTCTCACCCTGCCAAGGCAGATTTACGAGAACGGCTTTTTTATTTATGAATAAATCCCGTTCAATCTGGTGCAATCTAAGATAAACTAATGCAAATTAATTTTCAAAAAGTTTATAATTAACCTATTTATAAGGTTTTTATTCTCCCTTTCACGGTGAAGATTTGCGGGTTCGAGTCCCGCTTGGGCGGTTCTTCGAACTCGGCGGAAGTCCCGTTAGGTGTGCAAAGAAAAAGCCCTGTAATTGTTAAAGTTTACAGAGCTTTTTCTAATTATAAGCTGTAAGTTATTTTGTACTAATTAATTTTTCTATTTTCTTAATTCAGCTATCTCTTTTACGGCATTAATAGCTTTATCTATATGCTCTTCTGTATTAAAAGGACCAATACTTAAACGAACAGTACCGTGAATTTTATCAGTTCCCAGACCAACGTGTACATTCGGGGCGCAATGTAAACCTGTACGGCAGGCAATGTTATAGTCAACATCGAGCATTGTGCCGACATCTCCTGCTTCAAAACCTTTTATATTAAAACAAAGTACCGGATTACGATTCTTATCACTTTCAGCGCAATATGTTATAACATTTTCAATACTTTGAATTCCATCTCTGAGCTTTTTCCACAATGCTATTTCTTTGTTATGCAAAGATTCAATTCCGTTTGAAAGAATCCATTTTACACCGGCATTTAATCCTGCAACACCGAGAAGATTAAGTGTCCCGCATTCAAGACGGTAGGGGAATTCTTCAAGATGTGTTTTCTGAGCTGAACGGACACCTGTACCTCCAAATCGAGTACCTCTCACGGGTACATTTTCCATTACATATGAACCTCCGATACCGGTAGGACCCATAAGACATTTATGACCTGTGAAAACAACTACATCAATTCCCATAGCCTGAATGTCGATTGGTATAGCACCGGCACTTTGAGTGGTATCTACTATCAGTAATACACCGGCTTCTTTGCATATCTTTCCGATTTCAGCAATAGGTTGAATTGTTCCGATAACATTCGAGCAGTGATTTACAACAACCATTTTAGTGTTTTTACGTATTGCTTTCTTAATATCATCAGGATTAATATATCCCTGTTTATCAAACATAATGTGAGATACCTGAATTAATCCGTTCATTTCGAGGTGATATAAGGGACGGAGAACTGAATTATGCTCAAGCATTGTAGTTATAACATGGTCACCTTTCACAGCTAACCCTTGTAATATCATATTGAGAGAATCACTTGCGTTATAACTAAAAGTCAGCCTGTTGCTATCCCCACCGGCGTTGAAAAAATCTGTTAACAGTTTACGAGTGTTCATTACTATTTCTTCAGCTTCCAATGCGGCGTCAAATCCAGACCTTCCGGGATTCACACCATGTTCCCTATAAAAACTATCCATAAACTTATATACCTGTTCAGGTTTAGGATAAGTAGTTGCTGAATTATCAAGATATATTAAATTATTCATAACAATTTTGGTTGATTTTATTTTTAAAAATTATTTTTTATTTTTCAAGTATAATTGCATCGGAAACAACTTCTGCAAGTGTTTTTACTTTCACGCCAAGTTTAAATTTAGCATCAATCTGCATCAGCTGGTCAACACAATTATGGCACGGTGTTACAACAATTTTTGCACCTGTTTTACGAATTTGTTCAGCTTTGATTTCGGCTATTTTCATCCTGCGTTCATTATATTCACTCATCGCAAGTTGTCCTCCGCCTCCGCCACAGCAGAAATTATCGATACCGTGTGGAGTCATTTCAACAAAATTACTTGCGGCGTGTTTCAAAATATATCTTTGCTGTTCAATCACACCGCCTTCTCTTGCTAAATTGCAGGGGTCGTGAAGTGTCATAACTTCTTTGTTTAATTCTTTGTCGAGCTTTATTCTGCCGCTTGAGATATATTCCGAAAGAAGTTCAACAGTAGTGATTACATCGAAAGAAAAAGATTTTTGAAGGTAATTAGGTCCTTCCCACCTAAATGCTCTCGAGCCGTGTCCGCATTCCGCGAGTACACAACGCTTTGCATTTAGCTTCATCATTTCATCATACAATCTTTGAGCAATAATTATAGCTTCTTCGTTATTGGAAGTAAAATAAGCATAGTTTGTAACATCATACATTATAGTAGATAATGTCCAGCTTTCTTTTGCCGCATAGAAAACTTTTGCCATAGCAGAAATCGATAGCGGAAAAAATTTAGGCTCACGAGGATTCAAAGTATATAGAACATTGGTATTAGATACATTCAGCGGTATCGTTGCTTTCGGGTCGTCTATTTCATCTTGCAACTCCTCTTCTATCCACGAGAGTGTATCGGTAAATTCTTCGGTTGGAATCGCCATATTATTTCCCGTTTGAATAGCCGCATTCACAGTTGATTGTAAAGTAGCAGGTACAAGACCCATCTCTGAAAGCATTTCTCTCCCTACTCTTACTATATAAGCAATATCCACACCTATGGAACAATGCTTCGTACAACGTCCGCATAATGTACAAGCACCAAAAAGCTGGTCAACCATTTCTTCGGTTATTTTATCGTCTAACTTATGAGCTTTTGTTAGCAGGGGAAAATGCTTCCCGCTGAATGTGCAGTATCGCTGATAAATCGAAGAGATAAGGTCAACCTTTTTAGTTGGAATAAACCGTTTATCCTTTGTTGTTAGATAATACATACAGCTTTCAGCGCACAGTCCGCAATGTACACAGCTATTTAAGTGTGTAATCAGTTTACTGTCTTTCGGTTCTGTAAGAATTTTTAATGCTTTGTTTTTTTTATCGTTAAGATTTTCCATTATGTATTCTCGTGATTTTTAACAGGCCAAACTCCGCGCCATCCATAAAAGTAACCAAGATGAAAACGTGCNGCAAAAAAGTATAAAGAATGTTTTAGCTTACCAAGCGGCAGGTACAGAAATAATAAACCTGCAAATATAAAATAGTATGCAGAAATAATATCGGTAAAAAGCATAATTAAAGTAAGTACCTGGAACATTGTGACCAGCAAATTTGATATATAGTCGTCAGGGTTGGAAAGAAATCTGAGCTTTTTTAATGCGATTCTTTTAATGAAAATTCCAAACCCGCTTGCGCTTGAAGCCATTAACACGCAAATTAATACCCATTGCAATAAATTCGCAAAGCTAATGTTAAAAAGAAATAAAAAGAAGAGAGATATGGAAATAAAAGTACCGATATGATACAATATACCGGCAGTATAAGTTGGAAAATGCAAATATGCAGATTCCTTATTCATAGGATTCATCGCTCCGAAAAAAGAATAAGAGATGGCTGATTTCGGGTTACCAATTTTTTTGGAATAATCTTTAGGTAAACCTAACCTGGTTAATCTGAAAAAATGATATGCTAAACTAATACAACAAATCAGAAAAGCAGTCGATGAAATTATACGATATAAGGTCATAGAATTTTAATTGTACTTAAACACAGCCGTCCGGTTTTGGTAATCCTGCAACACGGCATGCACCTCTTGCCGGACCCAGTGGAAATAACTCGTAAATCTCTTTTAATTTAACATCCGTAGTCTTACATATAGAGCGAATCATCGGTGCCATTCCCGTTTCTTCCCAGTTCTTACGGATAAATTTTATAATTGCCCAGTGTTTTTCGGATAGTTCTTCGATTCCGTCATACTTTGCAAATAATTTTGCAACTTCTTCATTCCAGATGTGAGGGTCTGATAAAAAACCGTCACCATCAACCTGAAATACTTTTCCATCTATTTCCATATTTGTAATAAAATTTGTAGGTAATTAAAATAACTTAATCCTTTAAGTTAATAATAATATTTTTAATTTTGAATACAAAAATTTTACAATCCGGAACAATAAAACCACATCCGTCCAAAATAACTTATATTGAAAATATCTTTGACAGCATAATAGTGTTATTCTGGATTCTATTTTTATTATTGTATCCTTTAAAAAACTTATTCTATTTGATAGTATCGGTACTTATTTTGTAGTATGATGACTATTTTTTTTGTAAAAATATTTACTTATATTATATTAAATCGTGTGAATTTTTCTCAAAACTAAATATTATTGAGAAAAATTAATGGGGTATAAAATTTGCAGGACAAGAACTTGTTAAAATNGAAAAGAAAAGGGTATATCTTATGAAATTCAAGCTACATTTATGTAAGTTTTATATATTTATTATTTTGATAATATTTTGCATTCCGCAATTTATATATTCACAAGCTAACAGGCGAAAAATCGATAACTACGAAATTCAAAAGTTACCTTATATTCAAAATCCTAAAAATGCTTTATATACAATAATAAAAAGCGATTTTAATTTTCAATTAAGAGATAATATTGTACTTGATTGTGCAAAGTTCTATCCTAATGCTTCGAATCCTTATCTTCCAAATGGTTATCCAACAGTGATTATGGTTCACGGTTATGGTGACAGTAAAGGAACACTCGAAAATTTTGCTCTCGCACAGGCAGAATATGGTTATTGCGTTTATACATTTAGCGTCCGCGGACAGGGAAATTCCGGTGGTCTTTCGAACTTGATTAGCAGAACAGAAGCACAGGATTTAATTGAATTCGTAAATTATGTAAAACACGATTTTGCTACAGGATTGGATACGAGTAAAATTCTTATTACTGGTGGCTCTCAGGGCGGAATTTTACCTTTTATGGCATCTTGTATGGGATTGAAAGTTAGATGCATTGTTTCAGCATTGTCATCGCCTCAATTTGCATCGAGCTGGATTGAAAACGGTAGTATTAAAATGACGTTTCTTTGGACTATAGATTATACCTCAGATACTGCAAGATATTCACCCCAGGTGATTGCAATGAGAGACTGGGTTTATAATAGCGACACAAAAGCAAAGTGGGATAGTCTTGCTTACTGGTTACCTCAAGACAGGGATTATGGTAATATTTTATCTCAGTGTANTGTCCCNATTTTAATAGAAAACGCATGGCAAGATAAATTTTTTAATGCACTTGGAAATCTAAGTACAATTCCGCTTGTTNCCGTTCCCGACAGGTATTACTTTGGTGCCGTTAAAGGACACGGTGGAGATACTTCTTACTCCGAGAATTTATGGCATATGAATTTTTTTAATGAATGGTATTATTACTGGCTTTTCGATATTCAAAATGGAATTTTAACCCGACCTAAATATCATTATGCATATACTACTTTTCCGGAAGTAAATAATATGTGGTCATTTATACACGATAGTACTACGGTTTTTCCGCCACCAAATACTTCCAGCATAAGATTGTATTTTAATAAAAGTAATAAACTTACTAATACTCCAAACTTAAATACTAATGATTTTGTAAGTTTGAATAATACGGTTACTTCCGGCTATACTCTCACGCAAGCAATTGAGGCAGAGTTTAAAGGCTCGGATTTTACTTCTAAATTTCAAAAAGCTCAACTGACATTTGACACCGACCCATTAGCCCAGGATGTTATTATCACAAATACTCCAACTTTTAGTCTGGATTATTCTTCGAGTGCAAATCTTTGCCAGTACAATTTCCAGATATATGAAGTAAATAGTTCAAAGGCCAAACTTGTTACAAGAGTAAACTACACGGATAGAAATTATACTGCAAATAGCAGNAAGTCCACACTAATACAGGGGCTTTCCCATTCGCACAGGTTTAAAGCAGGAAATAAGATTAGAATCATCGTAACAAATTTGGATACTGCACCGGATGATGTACCGTTTTTAGCTACGAATCCTCACGTTCTGCCTGTTATGGCAAATGGTACAGATAAAATATTTTTAAATTCAAATAGCTATTTGAATTTCCCGGTAACAACTGGTGGAATAATCTTTGTCTCGAATACAGGAACAAGCATTCCAAAGGAATATTCATTATCTCAAAATTATCCGAATCCGTTTAATCCCGTTACAGGTATAAGTTATAATTTACCCGAAAGTGGTAATGTTAAACTTATTGTTTATGATGTGTTGGGGAATGAAATAAAAACTTTAGTTTCGGGATATAAAAATGCAGGAAATTATACTACAGAGTTTAATGGAAACACACTTTCCAGCGGAATTTATTTTTANCGTATTCAGGTGGATAACGGGCAAAAGTTTTCCGCAGTTAAAAAAATGATATTAATTAAGTAAGCTTTAATTAAAAATAATTTTTAAAAAAGCCGTTTAGAAATATCCGGCTTTTTTATTTATTTTACAAAATAATTAAAAATTACCTTACCTCTTTTCTTACGGATAATCTTTATTTTCTTTATCATACAACATTTTGAATAATTCCGTTCAAAAAAATATCAAAATTTTATTAATATTCCNATAAATATTTTATTTATTCCTTAATACCTAAAAAAAAACAGAGGAACATTTTGAAAAATTTTAGTTTTTTTATAAAATGTAAAATATNTAATATTCTTATAAGGAAATTATGGGATTATAAAATCAGTATATTATACAGATTTATTCGTATTTAAAATAACATTTTATATTTTCGGTATTGTGATCTTTTAATCTTAATAAAAATTTTATTTCATCCAAATATGAATTGAAATTTAAATTTTATAAACTATGAGAGAAATAATAAAAATAATAATGAAAATAATAAAAAAAATAATAGAAAAAGTGATTTGTGACGTTAGGGTATTGATATCTTTGCTTGTTATAGGAATATCCTTTTATGGTATTATGAATATAGCTTGTCATGTCTATTGGGGGTCTGGTGATAAAGAAAGTTATGAATCCGCAAAATACGTTTTCAATGCATTATTCCCGGTTTTAAGTACATGGATTGGTACGGTAATAGCTTTTTATTTTTCAAGAGAAAATTTCGAAGCAGCAAATAAAAGTATGCAGGAAATAGTTAGTAAATTATCACCGATGGAAAAATTAAAATCAATACCGGTAAAAGATAAAATGATTAAATTTGATGAAATCGTTAAATACCAGTTAGAAAAAGGTGAAGTCTTAGATAATTGTCGTTTGTCAAAAATCAGAGAAAAATTCAGTACATTTAATAGACTAATAATTATTGGAAAAGCCAAACAAGCAATTTATGTAATTCATAAAAGTATAATTGATAGATTATATACCGATTATCTATTAAAAAGTAAAGATACTAATGAATTAACAATAAAAAATCTATGTGAAGATTCGGAAATCTGCAAAATATTAAAAAACTCATTTGCCGTAGTCAAAGAAGATGCAACATTAGCAGATGCAAAAGTTAAAATGGATAGTGTCAAAGATGCACTTGATGTTATAGTTACAAAATCAGGTGATAAATCCGAACCGGTAATAGGCTGGATTACCAATGTTATTATCGAAGAAAATTCAAAAGTTTAAATAAATATAATTCTATATTGTAATATTAGATAACGTATTTATAAACGAAAAACGACTATATTATTCCATCTACCTTTTCGATTAACCAATTCCTGTTCGACACGTGTTTTGCCTGTATAATCAATTTTCTCAAGTAACCTGCATCGAGGATTTTACTTCCGCATTTGATTATNACAAGTTTTTCAAGGAATTTTATAAAATTACCCCTGAATAATCTTCTGTCTTTTGTGGAAAATTTATTATTTCTAAGAAAATCTTTGTAATTGTGTATTAGCTCAATAACTTTTTCATACTCGCCAATTTCATAAAACATTTTTAAATTCATATCTCTTACATCGAATTTGTAAATAAACCTGTCTATTTTAATTTGATGNAAATATTTTATGGATTTTTCGTAATCTTGCTTCGCATTATANAAATAAGCCAAACCATAGTTGTATACATTCTTTGTTTGGTCAGGACTAACTTTCCGACTATAAATATTAATAAATTGTATAGCCCATGTATATTTTTTCAATTTAGTTGAAGTTATTAATATATTCCTAAAAAGCTGAATCGGTAAATATTTGTTCTTTGTGTCTTTGTAGTATTCTTTATTTAGCATTATTTTATAAAGTTCAAAGACATTTTTCGTGAAAAATTTATCTGTTTCACTTGACCTTTTCGGCAACAGGCAAAGATTAATCAAATTGGAAATATGAAAATTTCTTTCATCCTCATTCATTAGTTTGATATTTTTAAAAACCGACTTTTTATAGTCCAGATATTTTTTCCCATTTGAAAAATCTACAAAACTTTTTAGAAGTTTATAGTATATAGCAAAATAATTAAATATTTCTTTTTCATCTTCTAATAGCTGACTTATATTTTTAAAATCAATCTTACCGACTATTTCACCAAGTAGGGTCTTGTCTATATCAACACCATAATCGAGATTAATAATAATATATTTAATATAATCACTGATTACTAACGAAATTGCAAATACGAGTATATAATGATAACAGTTGTCGATATAATTTAAAACGTCTATAGCTTTATTTTTTTTGCTTGAAATTATTTTCGATAATATATCATTATTGGCTTTATATGATTTTAATAAAAACAAATTATAGAAATAAAAAGAATCTTGTTTTATGTTCGGGAGTTCGTGTTCTTCGAATCTTTTTACTCTTTTTTGAAATATATCGAACAGGTTCCTGAATAATAATTCTGAGCATAAACAATTTACCTTATTAAACTTATTTTTCGAGATATTTTCAAAAACTAAAAATTCGTATATGGATTTTACTAATTTGGATTGTAATGAACGGAAAGTATTCTCTTTAATCTTTATTTCAGTTTTTATTATATCCATAGAGAAATTTGATGAAGTGAAATTCGGATAATATGTCATAATTTCATCGTAAAAATTCAGTATGAATTTTTTGTTATTAAAATACGGTGAAACAAGAAATTTTCTTAATTTTTTAGTTTCTTCACGTGATAAAGATAACAATAATTTAATTAGTGTATTTTGCTCCATCTGTTTTCTTTTTTTGAGAACAAAATATATTATTTCATTCCTTAAACTATACAAAAATATGAAAAATAAAATTAAAATATTATTATAATATTTTAATTATTGAAAATGTTTAGGGAACATTATGTAAAATACCAGCTTTCTACTGAATATACAATTTAGTAAATTTCACCAAAAAAGGAGTAAAGTTATGGGGAAATATTTTTTTGGTGTGTTATTATTTATTTTTTCCTTTCTAATAATTCCGGTTTCAAATTCACCGGGTGTAATTGCAAAACAGAGTAATAGCACAAATTATTTTCTCGATAATCGTATCGAGCGGGTTTTAATAGATGGGGAATGGTGGATAATTGAGTATTCCGATAATGGAGTAATAATGAATATTTATAAGGAATCGGATGATTAATTAAACATACCGGGTATGTAATTATATGTACCCGGTTTCTATTCGTAGATATTTAGGGGAGAAATAAATTAAAAAATTATTTAAAATTAAAAATGCTTTTAAGGGAAATTTAACTGTACTACAAGTAAGCTTTTCTACTTTTCTGCAGATATAATATTATTATGACTATGAATTCTTCAAAATATATTTAAAGGGAATATTGAAAAAATGAGAAAAGCAAATAAATTCGAAAAAGCAAAGAAAGGAAACAAATTATAAAATATTTTTTTAAGATTATACTTACTGTGACCCCATAGTGCTTGGTTTAAAAATAGTCGAAGAAAAATCTCAACATACTCTTTCTTAATTTTATCATTCAATAATATAGGTAAGCCGAAAAAGGGGCTTGAAAACAAAAATTTACAATTGTTTTGTTTGGATTACCTGAAGTGGAGCAAGATATTATGAGTATTTATTGATTTTAAATATATGAGTCAATTTTGGGCATATTTTTAAAGATTTAAAGTATTAATTATATTATATAAAAAACTTCACTTCAGATAATCTCTATACCTCGTAAATTTATTCATTAAATATTTCGTCAAATAATTTATTGTGTAGAATAAAAGTATTAAATAATATTNATATTTGATTACTTACTTATTCAGTATATGCTATATGAAGTAAATTATTTATTAAAAAGCGGAGGATGCCGAAAATCCGGAAAAAAGAGTAGGCTAAAAAATATTAACAAAAAAA
>JGI20214J51088_10001348_pt1 | contig 16800 bp, 17 predicted proteins | sample WetSurMetagenome_FD_51088 | JGI IMG/M metagenome (IMG submission 51088) | reverse complement strand
CGGTGGAAAAAGGATTGCTTAGATTCTTCTTTTTTGCCATTTATGCCCACTACCTGACTTTTATGCCTATCGCCAATCGTTTCAGCTGTGGAAAATCTTCCAGGCATCGACCAGGCCGATGCAGCCCGTGATCATCATATCCCCGCCGGGAGACGCCGCCTTTGCGCCCTTCAGGGCACCGCTGCCAAGAAACGCCTGCCTGCGCGGGCCGGTGACGAGCGTGGCTCCGATCTTGCCGGGAACGCTATCGATATAGGCCCCGTGGCCTCCATCCTCGAAGACCTCACTGCTCTTTAATGTTCCGTCGCACAGCTTATCGACAAACTGCCTCAGCTTCTCTGGAGACAGCTCAGAGGTGTGGTGCTCGAAGATGGCTGTGATCCTGCCATCCGCCAGAATGGCTGCCACCGTATGGCCGTTTCCGAAGTTGATGATGAGCGCCGGCGACTCATCCTGTAGATCCAGAGCCGCCCCGAAGATCGCCGCCGGGCCGGTGTCCATGAGAAGCGGCTCAATTCCCGCCCTTTCCAGGGTCCCTCGCACAGCCTGCATCCTGGTCATGGCCGCCGGAGGTTGCCGGTAGGCAAAAGATTCCAGCCTCCCGCCGGAGCGGATGGCGGCAGTCAGATGCTCAAAGCGAACCAGGCGATTGGACCTCTCCGGCGAAAATCCATGATCCTGAACCGCCACAGCCATATCGACCGGCATCTCAATCTCGAAGATCTGCAGAGCATGGGCGAGCGCGGCAATGTCGATATCTCCCGTATCAATAACCTGAGCGCCCTCAGGCACATCCTCCTGAATGGTAACTCCCAGGGCGGCAACGCGCTCCAGGTTATCATTGATGGTTGCCGCTGCCGAAGGCGTGGCATAAACACTCAGACCGGCCGCCAGATGCCACCTTACCGCGGCAGAAGATGCCCCGCCACCCATTGTCGGTCCGCGCAGAAATATATCCCTTCCTGCCAGACGGGCCCGGTTAATCCTGTTTCCCACAATCACGGTCTGGCTGGGCAAGACCATCTTGGTCGAGCCTTCCAGCGGCACCTCATCGGAATAGAGCAGGATATCCTGGGTTCCTGCTCCCACATCAATTGCCAAGAGCGACATAAGCATTCCATTACAGCATTCATGGGAAAAAATTTATCCTAAGCCACAGAGGAAATAGCATGATCATAGATGCAGTGATCGCGAGCACATCCCGCTACAAAAAGTTCGGACCGGTTACCTCTCCGGAGCAGGCGGAAGACCTCTCCGGAAAGGTGATCCTGGACAGGATCAAAGCCGCCGGGTACACCGCTCGCTACTCCCTTTTGCCGGATGGCTTTGCTCTCAGGGAGGCGGTGGAGAAGAGCGATGCCGATGCGATTATCATCTGCGGTGGCACCGGCCTGACGCACCTCGATCTCACACTGGAAGCCGTTGAACCGCTCTTCGAAAAGACTCTGCCCGGATTTGGCGAGATCTTCCGCTACAAGAGCCTGGAGGAGGTGGGCACTCGCGCCATGCTCACCAGGGCGGCGGCAGGAGTCTATCATGACAGACCCGTCTTCTGCCTGCCTGGATCGCCGGGAGCAGCACGTCTGGGGCTGGATCTCATCCTGAAAGAAATAGAGCATATTATTGAACATATACGGGAATAAAATGAAAAAATAATATAAATTTCATTAATTTGTACCAGGCCGCAGTAGCCTTTTATATCATTAGCACTCTGATAAGGTATGGAGTAATAGGAGACGATTGGCCAATGGAGACAGAGATTCCAGTGCGAGATATCATGACCCGGCCTGTGATCACAACTTACGCCGAGCTGGACATTCTGAGCGCTGCCAAGAAGATGAGCTCGGCCAATGTGGGCAGCTTGATCGTAGTATCTGGCGATAAGCCTACCGGCATTCTGACGGAAAGGGACCTGGTAAAGAAAGTCCTGGCCCAGGGAACCGACCCCAGAAGCCTGAAGGTGGCAGAGGTCATGAGCGCGCCTTTGGTCTCCATTGAACCTGATGCCAGCCTGCGTGAGGCTGCCGCCCTGATGCTTCATTCCGGAGTAAAGCGGCTGCCTGTGATCTTCCAGGGCAAGCTCATGGGGATAATCACGGATACGGATCTTGTCTCGGGTTCATCCCTGGGTTTGAATGAGGTATTAAGCGATCTCATGGAGATGCACAAAGAGAGCATCCATTTTGAACAGCCTCAGGTATTGACAAGGGGAATCTGTGAAGTTTGCAGCCAGTTCTCTGATAATCTGCTGAATGTGAATGGAGAGTTGCTCTGCTGGAGTTGCAGAGACGGAAAAAGGTAATCAATATCATTATTGCTGGACCGCAGGGGAGTAATAATGCTAGTAGAAGATATTTTATCCAGAGATCCTCTATACGTCGAGGACTCCACTTTTCTGACCAAGGCTCGTCAGATAATCCGGGACAACCATGTGCGCGCACTGCCGGTTGTGAACAACAAGGGCATCGTCCTGGGGATCATAACCAATCAGGATATGCTGCGCGTGACATCGACCAGGTCCAATGTGACCATATCGGGCTTTGTGGAAAAAGTTCCTTCCGTAACCGGGAAGATGGACATCCTCGATGCCGCCCGGCTCATGCTCGGGGAAAGGAGGACTCTGCTTCCTGTTGTCGAGTCAGAGGAAAAGCCCGCCCTCAAGGGAGTGGTCAGCCTTCTGGATGTGTTTAAAAATATCGATTTAAGCAAGGCGCCGGATAAACCGGTATCGGATATCATGACCCGCAAGGTCGTAACCACGAAGCCAGACGACCCGATAACCAAGATTTGGGACCTGATGGTCGAGAAGGACTTCACAGGCCTTCCGGTGGTAAAGGATGGCAAGCTCATAGGGATGATCACAAGATTCGATATGCTAAAAGGAACCGCCCGGATCGGCAAGGAGAGCGAAAGAAGACCGGCAGACTCGATGCAGATGCCTGTAGAGAAATTCATGAGGTCTCCTCTGTTTAACGTAAAGCCTGAAGATAGCATCAAATCGGCCATAGAGCTGATGCTCAAACACGACGTGGGCCGAATGTCCGTGGTAGACGAAGGAAAGCTCGTGGGAATTGTGGACAGAAACGATCTGATCAAAAGCTACCTTGGTGAATAGAGATGAGCAAAGGGCCAACAACGGGAAAAGAAGTAACAAGGATTCCGCAAAAGAACGATCGCATGCCTGTAGCACCCGGATCGGGTGATCGAGGGCCTTTACAATTCGACTCCCGGCTCGCCAAGCGGGCAAGCGATGTGGTAGGCGTAGCCTCGCCTGATGTCGTCACCGTTCCGCCGACCACTACCATCATGAGCGCCATTAAGACCATGACCTTCTATGGCTTCTCCCGGCTTCCCATAGCCGACCCGGGAACCAAGAGGATGATCGGCTTTGTGACCTCTGTGGATGTGGTGGACTTTCTGGGCGGAGGACTGCGGCACAATCTCCTGAGAGAGAAATACGGCGGAAACATCTTCACCGCCATAAACGCCGATATCACTGAGATCATGAGCACCAGCCTTACCTACGCCAACGACAAAGACTCCCTGAACGACGTCCTGAAGCTGATGTACGAAAAGAACGTGGGAGGCCTTCCCATCTGCGACGAAGATATCCGCATCAGGGCCATAATCACCGAAGAGGACTTCGTGCGCTTCTGCCGGGGCCTCGAGACGGGCCTATCCGTAGAAACCTTCATGAGCCCCCATGTGGTTACCGCACCGGCTCAGACCACCATAGAGAAGATGACCAGGATGATCATCCAGAAAGGGTTCCGCCGCATGCCGATAGTTCAGGACGGCGTCCTCATGGGCATGGTTACGGCATCGGATATCATGAAATATATGGGCAGCGGAGACGCCTTCCAAAAGGTTGTCACCGGCGACATCGGCGAGGTGATGAACCAGCCCATCAAGAGCCTGATCAAGAGAGGCCTGCTTGCTACGGAATTGAAGACCGACCTGGGCCACGCCGCCAGGAAGATGATGGACAATGAGGTCGGATCTCTGCTCGTCATGGACAAAGGATCTCTGGCAGGCATTCTGACAGAAAGAGACTATGTAAGGGCATTAGCTGAGAACAGAGGAATTCTAGCATGATGATAAAAAAGGTCAAAGACTACATGAGTGCTCCCATTTACGTTATTGAGCGAAATGAGAACATTCAGAGGGCCAGGAATCTGATGTTCAAGCATTCCATCGGCAGGTTGCCTGTGATGAACGAAGGCAAGCTAGCGGGAATCGTCACCAAGTATGATATCACCAATAGGTTGAACCAGGCCGCTCCGGAGTGGCGCAGAAGGCCCATCGACAAGATACCCATCCATGTGGTAATGACTGAAAAGCCCCTAACCATATTTCCCGATGCCACCATGCCACAGACGGCAGAGCTTCTACTGGAAAACGGCATATCCGGCCTTCCTGTGGAACGAGATGGCGAGATAGTGGGCATGATCACATCCCGGGACATAATCAGGTATTTCTCAGAGCAGGAGATCAAAGCAACTGTGGGAGACATGATGAGCAAGAACATCCTTCGAGTGCACCGTCACCACACCATCGGCCATGTCCTGGAGGAGATGAATGTGCAGGGCCAGAGCCGGGCCCTGGTCTACGAAGACAACAACGCTCCCGTGGGCATTGTGACCCGCTCCGGCCTCACCTTTTCCGAGCTGATGGGCCCCAAGGATGAGATGGAGACCAAGAACGTCAAGATGACCAGAAAGGACAGCACTGCCGGCAGAAAGCAGTACCGCTACATAAAGCAGATGCCTTTTGTGGCTGAGGACATCATGACCTCGCCCGTTCATGCCATCGGATCGGATATAAAGGCAGTAGACGCGAGCAGGACGCTGGTGGAGAAGAACATCATCGGCATGCCGGTGGTGGATAAAGAGGAAGTGGTTGGCTACTTCTCTGCGGACGAAATCATCGCAGAAGTTGGAAGGTGGAAGTAATGCAGGTAAAGGACATCATGAGCGAGCCGGTTACCATCGACAAATCAGAGAGACTGGGCCATGCTCTGGATCAGATGGAGAAAAATGATCTGAGAAGGCTTCTGGTCACCAACAGAGATAAGCTGGGCGGCATAATCACCATGAGGCAGATCGCTCGCGTTCTGGGGACTCGAAAGTCCCTCGGAATGCCTGCCTCCTCTCTGCATGTGGCATCCGCCACCCAGGACGCTGTAATCAAGGTGCTCCCGGATATGGATGTAAAAAACGCCATGGTCCTCTTGCAGAAGACCGGGGTTCTGGTGGCAACGGATGGGGAGAAGATCCTGGGATGGGTTCGCCCCAGAGAGATACTGGCGGCGGTAAACGTGAGCAGCGCAGCGACAGCAGCTGATGCCATGCGTTTTCCCCTGACCTGCAATCCCAACGACCGGCTGGTTCACGCCAGGCGCATGATGCTGGATAGAGGTATGGGAAGGCTTCCTGTGGTTGAAAGCGGCAGATTGGTGGGCATAATATCGGAACAGGATGTGGCCAAGTCCCTGCGCGCCTTCAGGGACCTGAATGATACCGCCAGCAAGCAGTATGCTCGCATCTACAACATCCTGGTGTCGGATGTGATGACCCATGAGGTCAAGTACGTCTACACCGATACGCCCCTCGTTGAGGTTAAGAAGATCATCCTCACCGAGAACAGAGGCGGCCTGCCTGTACTCAACCGCAGAGAAGAGGTCGTGGGCATGATCACCAGGCGGTCCGTTCTGGATTATCTGGTGAGGACCGGATGAATCTGTCCAGAGTTGCACAGAGACTGGCAATTACGGAGAGCAGGCTGCAAAACCTGCAAGAGACTATCATCAGAGAATCCGCCTGGCCTGAGCCCCGTCTGCTCCGATTCGAAAAAGAGTCATCGGGGATCGAGGCCGGGACGGTTATTTTTGAAAACGGCGAGATCGTCTTTGGCTATCCCAAGATCCGCCGTCCCCTCATGCTCGCCGCGGCTATAGAGCGGCATTTTTCCCATACCGTGGCCGTGGAGGAGAAGATGAACGGCCACAATGTTCGCATCCTCTCTCTAAACGGCGAGATTGTGGCTCTCACCAGAGGCGGCTTCATCTGTCCCTATTCTACGGAGGTGGCCCGCTCAAAGATATCGGAGGCGGTATTCGAAAAGCATCCTCAAAGGGTCCTGTGCGGAGAGATGGTGGGACCGGAAAACCCCTACGTGGCGAGCAGCGTCTATCCTACGGAGGGAATCGACTTCTACCTCTTCGATGTAGCGGAAAAGAACTGCAAAGGGACCTTGGGCGTTCACAGAACTCATGAGGTGGCTGATGAGTTCGGCCTCCGGTCTGCCGCCTTCCTGGGCGAGTTTTCCAAAGAGACTGCGGCCAGAAGGATCAAGGAGATCATAATCAAGCTGAGCCGCCAGGGGCGGGAGGGAGTGGTGATGAAAGACCCGGAAAATGCCGTGCCGCCTCTGAAGTACACCGGATCGAGGACCAACTGCAATGACCTGGCGGTGGCCTTCCGCTACTATAACGATTATGCCCTGGACTTCTTCCTCTCCCGTGCGGTGCGGGAAGGCTTTCAGAGTGTGGAGTGGAAGGAGTCGGAGGAAGAGAGGCGAGCAAGAGCCCAATCTCTGGGAGAGAGCATTCTCATGCCGTTAGTTGATACCATACAACGGGCCCAGAATGGAGAGAGCATTGTGCAGAAGGTGCAGATCAGAGTGAAGAGCCTTCAGACCGCCAGGGACTTTGAGTACCACCTGCGAAGAAGCGGCATCCGCACCATCTTCGAGCCTCCCGAGCCGGAGGATGGAGGCTACCTGATACGAATAACCAAGCTCGTCATGAGCACAAACGATAAAACCCAGGCGCTCCTGAACGGAGAGATGTGGTAGAAGGCCGGAAGATTATGAGCGAAATTGCAGATATCGAAATGCAGGGCCATCTCATAGACTCGCAGATGCTGACGCGCGCCCTCGACAAGATCATGGATATGGGCGGCGAGTTTGAGATCAAGAACTTTCAGATAGGCCAGAAGAAGAACGACAGCAGCTATGTGCAGATCACCGTCACAGGAGAGGATGCGGCCCATTTGGACAGGATACTGCTGGAGCTGCATGCCCTGGGAGCACGCCTGGTCGAGATGGATGACGCCAGGACCGGCATAGCCCCGGGGGACATGGTCGTTCCCAGGGGATTTTACTCCACCACCAATCACCCCACCTACGTGCGTTACCGGGGAAGCTGGGTGGAGGTGGAGCACAACCACATGGACTGCCTCATTGTGCTGCAAGACGGCCGAGCGGTGTGCACCCCCATCGGCCATATCAAGAAGGGAGAGCGCGTGGTCATAGGCACCGGCGGGGTCAAGGTCGTGCCTCCTGAAAGGCCCCGCGAGAAGACGTTCTTCGGCTTCATGTCCAACGAGGTCAGCTCGGAAAGGCCCAGCGGCGAGCTGGTTCTCCAGCTGGCCGGCGAGATAGTACGCACCAAGAAAGCAGGCGGAAAGATAGCTGTGGTCTGCGGGCCGGCAGTGGTCCATACCGGAGCTGCCCTCTCTCTAGCCCGGCTCATCCGGGAGGGCTACGTGGATGTGCTCCTGGCAGGAAATGCTGTTGCCGTGCACGACATCGAGCGGCAGCTCTTCGGCACCAGCCTGGGCATGGACTGCTCAGGTAATGCCATCTCCGGAGGGCACCGAAACCACCTCTACGCCATCAGCGAGATCATGGCCAGCGGCTCAATCAAGAACGCCATAGCAGAAGGAAAGCTCAAAGGGGGCATCATGTACGAGGCCACCCAAAAGGGCATAACCTACATCCTCGCCGGATCCATTCGCGATGACGGACCCCTGCCCGAAGTGATCACGGACACTGCCAAAGCCAAGGACGCCATGGATAAAGCCCTGCGAGGGGTGGACATGACCATAATGCTGGGTACAATGCTGCACTCCATTGCGGTCGGCAACCTTCTGCCCTCCTTCGTCAAGACCATCTGCGTGGACATCAATCCGTCTACCGTGACCAAGCTCATGGACCGGGGATCAGCCCAGGCCATCGGCCTTGTTACCGATATCGGCATATTCCTGCCCCAGCTGGCCGAGGAGATCGATAAGCTGAAGAACGGATCCGGAAAAGATCAGTGCGAGGATCGCAAAATTTAAATTCGCGCCGGTCTGTGGTTTTCTGGCATTTTTGGGGCCGCCGTGGCTTAGCCCGGTTAAAGCGGCTGATTCGTAATCAGCAGTTCATGGGTTCGAATCCCATCGGCGGCTTTATTCATCATTTCCCAAAAAAGTTCCATAGTTAAACCTATATTCCAGAGATAGTAATGATTTATTAATGAGGATACCAATCAGTTCTCTAATTTTTATTGCAGTAATCACATGTCTTGGCACTGCAGAGAGTGCTCTATCCCCGCCAATACTTCAGAAGGATATCTTAGCCGTCGGAGCTCTTTTGTCCCTTCATGGCGATAGCAGCAGCTATGGAATATCCTCCCAGATCGCCCTGAAGATCGCTGAAGCGGATATCAACGAGCTCTTCTCTGACCTTGGCAGAAATATTCAGATTCGAGTGGTAGTTGAAGACACACAAACTGACCCGGACAGAACCCTGAAAGCTCTGAAGGATCTACAATCTCAGGGAATACGGATAATAATAGGACCGGAACAGAGCCAATGCCTTGCCAATGTGCGCGAATATGCCGATCAAAACGGAATTATTTTGATAAGCGGCGGTAGTACTGCGGAGTCTCTCGCTATAAAAAACGATACAACCTTCCGCCTCGCGCCAGATGATGCCACTCTAGCACATCTGATGGTTTCCTTAATGCAAAGAGACGGCATAATAATGCTAATACCGATGGCTCGAAGTGATATTTGGGCCGATGACATGTTGAGCGCCACCAAGCACGAGTTTGAGGGAGAAGACAGAATAATGCAGGAGGCTGTCCGCTATGATCCACAGACCGCGAACTTTTCAAGCCAATTAAGCCTCCTGCGCTCAGAAGTCAAAAACGCGATCGAAAATCACGGTGCGGACTGTGTTGCCGTATATGTGTCCGCATTCGACGAAATCGTCACCATCCTATCACAGGCGGCCGACGACCCGGTGCTAAGCTCGGTCAGATGGTATGGCAATGACCTAACTAATATGGTAATAAGCCAGAATAAAACAGCAGCAGAATTTGCGCTCTCGGTGCATTTCCTTTCTCCGGTAATTGGAGGAATATGCGAGCCCAAGTACGAACGGATCAAGAAAGCAATCTTCAATGAAACCGGACGGCAAGCCTGTTCTCTGGCAGCCAATGATTATGATGCACTCTGGCTAATCACCTATACCTATTTGCTGGCAGGCTCCAATGATACAAAAGCCTTCAAACAGACATTTCCAGTAGTTGCAGAGAGATACCGGGGCGAATTCGGATGGATGAAGCTGAATGAAGCAGGCGATCTGGAAAATGTGCCTTACACCTTAGCCAACATGGAGAAGGACAATGATACCTTCCAGTGGGTGCCCTACGCGATTCTGTAATCATTATCTATCCGATGATCAGCCTGCCAAGCGTTACCAGAAACAGGGCCATGAGCAGCCATCCAATTATGCCCTCCGCTATTCCCAGGTACTTGTACCGCCCCCGCAGAGGAAGTCCCTTGGAGTTGGCAGTAAACGCAATGGTGCTGTAGAATAGGGAAGCTACCATGAGCTGGTGGCCGTGAATATCATGAAAACCCTCTACACCTCTCCCTGACCAGTAAATGAAGGCGAAGGTGAGAATTACCACCAGTCCGAAGAAGAGCGCATACTGGGGGCGCACGCCATAGCCGCAGGTCAGCCAGGCCACAATGTCCAGGAGCTTGGCGAAGCCCAGGGGCTTATTGCCCTGATTCAGATACCGAAGCTCGTAGTAGCACTCATTGGCATCGCTGCTCTGGCCGAGATCCTTGTAATTCTTGATCAAAGAGAGGTAGGCTGCACTATCGAAGTTGATTATGTCCTTGATCTCACTCCAGCTCACCATAAGTCTATTGATATCCGCTTTTGCCAGATATAGCCGGGTCTCTTTGCCGAAGGTTGCATCATCAAATACCATCCTGGTGATCTTCGTATTATTCATCAGCAAGTTGCCATCAAAAGCAGCATTCGACATATCGGCAGGGGAAAGAAACTGCACGCTGTCAAAATTCGCATCTCTGGAAAAGACGGTGTCGTTGAAGAGCGCCGGACCCTCGAAATTGGTATTCGAAAAGGTAGCCGTATCATTGAAGAACGCCTGATAAAATAGGGAATCTGCAATAAAACGGGATCGCCTGAAATCTGCCGGTCCGAAGAATTTCGTCCGGATAAAACTTGCGCCATCCGAGTACTTTGTCCCATGAAAATCAGCAATCTTCTCCAGCCGGGCATCGGTGAAAGCGCAGTAGGTATTGAACTGACTGCCATAAAAATAGGCACCTCCCATGCAGCTCACGAATTCGAAGTTGGCATAAGCGCCATCGAACAGAGAGAAAGAAAACTGAGCATCTTTCACGAAAGTTGCATTATAAAATGTGGCAAACTTATCGAACCAAACGCTCTCATAGTCCGCCGTTTCATTATAGTAAGCGAAATCAAAAGTCCCTCCATCCTCAAATCGAGACATATTGAAGATCGCTCCTCCCATGAAATGAGTAGCATTGAAATTCGCTGCCGTCATGAATTTTGTTTCATTGAAGATGGCATTCTTTTGAAAGGTGGTGTTCTCGAAATCCACTTCTCCGTTAAACACCGTCCCCTCGCAACTCACATTACCTCTGAATATTGAATTGGTTATTCTGATGGAGTTGACTTGATTTTTTCCTAAATAGAAATCGCCGTTAATGACCACCCGATCAAGGGCAATGGGAGTGATATTTCCCGCCGCCATGACATCCTGAGCCGATAACCCAGTCATCCTAATGGATTCCGACAATGGCAAGCCATCGCCCAAGACTGCCTCTTGCGCGAATGCAACCAAAAATATCGCCAGCAGGCATATCCTCAGGATCATTGATTCACTCAACCCCAAAGCCGCCCTCATAGTATCTAAATGTTTCCTTATTATATATTTTTTATAGCCATCTCAGATGTTGATTTGCCGATGAAAAAGAGAGCAAAAAATTGCAGGCATCAAAGAGCCAGCCGGGCTTGCTGAGGCACGACGACGCTGCCCAGAACCTTCAGACGGTAATCCTGCTGCAATGTAGACTTGAGCTTGCCTGTGTAAACGCTCAGCGTGATCTCCTTGGTCCGGCCATACCGGCCTTTGCTGATCACAATCGTATGCAGTATGCCCAGCATGTCCAGCTCCGCGATGAGATCGGTAATCCTCCGGTGGGTGAGGAAATCGGTTTCAACCAGAGGACACAGCTGCTTGTACATGTTGTAAACTGCGCTGGTAGTGATGTTTCTCGTGCCCTGCTCCTCCAGAAGAAGAATGCTGTAGAGCACAAGCTTGGATTGAGTGGGCAGAGTCTTGATGACCTCTTCCACCCTGTCCTGCTCAATTTTTTCTCTGGCAGAACGCACATGGTCCTCGGAGACAACGGCGGAGCGGGCTCTTTCTGCCAGCTCTCCGGATATTCGCAACAGATCAAGAGCCTTGCGGGCATCGCCATGTTCCTGGGCGGCAAAAGCCGCACAAAGCGGTATAACGCCCTCCTGAAGAACGCCCGGGCTGAAGGAGATCCTGGCCCTCTGCTCCAGAATATCTCTTATCTGCTCAGCATTGTAGGGCGGAAATATGATCTCATCTTCACCGAGCGAGCTCTTCACCCTGGGATCAAGAAACTCTGTGAATTTCAGGTCATTGGATATGCCTATGATGCTCACCCTGGAACGGAGAAGATCCGAGTTGATGCGAGAGAGGTTGTAGAGAACGTCATCTCCCTTTTTAACCAGCTTGTCGACTTCATCAAGCATTATCACTACAACCTGTTTTGCCTCATCCACTGCATTTCGAAACTCGGCATAAACCTGATCTGTGGGCCAGCCGGTCATCGGGATATCTTTGTCAAAGTGCCTTGCCAAATGAGCCAGAACCCGGTATTGGGTATCGACCACCTCGCAGTTGATGTAGATCACAGTGCACTTCATCTCTCCCAAGCCAGCTTCTTCCAGCTCTTTTCCCACGTACTTGGCAACTGCAGTTTTGCCAGTACCGGTTTTTCCATAAATGAGAACATTGGAGGGGGTTTCGCCTCTTAATGCTGGTACCAGAACTGACGCCAGACCGTTGATCTCATTGCCCCTATGAGGCAGCTGCGTTGGCGTATAGGTTGGGCGCAGGACATCTCTGGACTGGAATATCCCTCCCTGCGTCAATAAATCAGCAAATAACCCTTTCGAAATAGATACCAAGATAATTTCCCTCTAACAGTTTTTCCTGGGCTCTTGGAGATATTAAGAGTTATGGTGAACACCCCTGTGTTTCCAGTGGAAGCTTTACCGCCGCACCCCATGGTTTCCAGTGGAACGCAAATAAAAAACGGTCCTATTGTGTGATTGAAAATGAAATAAAAAATGCCCGTTGTAAGGTTGCTTTTACTAATATATAAGCTTAATTGGTAAATCAACGATATATATCAGCATTATTATATGTAACTCTCTTCACTTTTTCCGAAAAATGAACTCAGGACCATGTAATTCTGAAATTATGGGTTATTTGAAGCAAGCTGCTGATAGATTTTGCATCGCGACGAGAGCGATCATCTTAAAGACATAGCTTTATCCAGCCCGCAAGAAAAGGACTAAAACAGCGCAACACGCAGTAATTGAACATCCGGGGAAAAAACTGGCGTTTGACTCGCTATCATCAGACGTCCGATATGCGTGCAAGTTGAGGTTCCAGTGGAAATCATACGGTCTCTCTTGACTTGTGGCTGACTCGATGAATCTTATCTGGAATAGACGACATCGATCCAGGAATACAAATCGAAGGCAAACGGATAGAGCCACGCGGAATCTTTAAGAGCAAAATCCTAAAACGAGAACTATGGGCTCGGACCTTGGACTAATGCACCATGCACAGAACTTGATGTGCAGGTCAAGAGCAGGTCGGAGCACATGAGCATCCTTATTGAGAGCTTATTGAGGCGTCTCTATTGAGAGTTCTACGGATATAATGGCCTCAAGCCACGGGTATGGTCTCGAGCTGGCTGGCAACATTCCAGATCAGGGTTCTGGTATGAAGAGGAATATTGGGGTCGTTGCTTATCTCATCAAGTATGGAGATGGCAGATGCCGCTTTGATTGCTTCGCTAGTGTTCTCGCTCATAAGGATAGACTTGACGTTCTCTGCGGAGCGCCTGATGTTTCTCGGTACTGCATCATCGCTCATAATACGTTCTAGCACCTCGACGCATTGCTTAAGGACATTTTCAGCCGTTATAGAATCACCCACCCATGTTTCTGGTAAAAAGATCAATGATGATATTCGCTTTGGTCAATTAGTGTGTGATGATATAGTCGTTGTATTTAAACGTATGTGGCACATAGGTTCCAGGCATGCAAGAGGATGAGGTTCTCAGCAAGATAACCAGGCTTCTGGAGAAGGGTTGCACCATGCTAGCAGCACATCATGATTGCGGTGCTCCCCTCTTTCGCTGCCAGGGAGAGATCGTCTGTCCGGTCTGTTCCTTTGCCGATGATCCCGGTTCGCCGGGTAAAGCGCAGCCATCCGGTCCATCTGGAGAAGAAATGGACGTGAGATCCAGTTCCGGTCGCGCACGTCAGCCGGAGAAGGAAGGAATCAAGGATAATCCGGATGATGCGGTTTTAGTGGCAACTCAGAGCAGCGGGCAGGGTGGTGACGAAATGCCGAGGGCTCTGGGCGGTCTGCGCTCCGCCCTCCTGGCAAGATTGCAGGAGCTTACTGCCTCTGTGCGAGAAGAGCGTGATCTGCATATGCTCAAGAGGCAACTTGACTGCCTGGAAGGATTGCTGAGAATTCTTCGCTCATTACAGGAATGATCTCTCATCTTTTTGCCTAATCCAGGCCTAAATGCGGGAATATGGATGTCTCCACTGGAAATAAAGGGGTTGATCAATTGGTGGTAAAGTTTTTTAGAATGTGTGGTATACCTCTATTATTATTTTCCATTGTTATTGCGCTATTATGCGCAGCAGGCTGCCTGGACAGGCCTGCTCAACTTCATCAAGCGCCTGCCGTATCTCTGGATCAACCAAAAGATCTCCCCTTTCAGATGGATTTTGATTCTGAGATAAGCTCTGACCTCTTTTGTGTTCGGGGCAATATCATGCCGCCCGGCAATAGCAGTCTGGCTTATGTCCTGCTCAATGCCACTCTCTGTCAGGGATCGAAGGCGCAATTTTACACAAAATACTTGCTGATGGATCTTCAGCCCGGGAAGGACAATAGCTTTGAGATCGCTAAAAATGTAAAAATTCCCGCGGGAGAGTATGTGTGCATCCTTGAGGCTGTGGGCCCACAGGGCCTCCTCGCCAATGAGAGCAGGATGGTGAGCCTTGCGCCCGAAGAGAAGACTGTGTTCGAGCTTATTCCCTGGCCAGAGGATCTGGACCCGGATAACAGGGTCTCAGGCAGAGAGGATGATCAAGATCATGCCCTGGAGGAGATGCCAGCGCAAAATAAGTTATCAGAAGAGGCTTCAGCGGATAAGGATAGCCGCGCTGCCGCCAGCGAGAATGGGCAGCCTGCGGACGGGGCGGCATCTCTTCAGGCGTCCTCTTCATCCCAGAAAGAGGGAGGAGAGCTGGTGGGAAGCATCACCTCGAAGAAATACCACCGTCCGGATTGCCGCTACGCTCTCAAGATAAAGCCGGACAACCGCATCTACTTCCAGAGCGGCGAGGATGCCAGAAAGCAGGGCTATCTTCCCTGCAAGGTCTGCAGCCCATAACCTTCCTCAGGCTGCCTGACCGGGCTATCTCCTCCGTTCTATCCTATGGCCGCGATCCATCGACGCGGTCCTTTGCGGCGAGCTAAAATTCGCCTATAAAAACGCAGGATAGGCCGGGAGCCCGGGGCGGGCGGGAGGTGCTGGCCCGGTCGATTCGCTCTTCCGGATAGCCAAGGTCGGTGAGAACGGCCACCTCTCTGTGCAGGCCCTGCGATTCCAGATACTGGCAGAGGCTCTGCATGTCAGTGGCTTCATCCGTCAGCAAAAATACGCACCTGTTCCGGCGCAGCTCAAAGGCTATGGCCTCCGTGTCCAGGCTGCGGCCGTGCACTGTGATCGGTATCACCTTAAGCTGGCTGACCTTCAGGCGGGCGCAGGCCACCTGCAGGCTGGAGATTCCCGGAATCACCCTGCCTTTGAGGTACCCCAATCCGGAGAGCATGGGATCGCCCGTGCTCAGGACCACCGCATCCTCCGGGAGGTCGCGCAGCTTCTTGTAGTCCTCGATGATTTTCACTGTGATGCCCGGACTTATGTGATCGGCAACCAGCTCGATGGCTCTCTTCGATCCGTAGATCAGCCCGGCCTGAGCGACGGCCTGAGCAGCCTGGGCGGTCAGCATCTGGGGTCCGGCTCCCACTCCTACTATGATCATGATTTTTAATAGCTCCTGATTTGACTTTACGGTACGTCCGCGAGGATGCGTCCGTCTCTGTGCAGCAGAACAATGCGGGTTTGAGGAAGCTTCTCCCTGGCCATTGTTAGAGCCCTGGAGATGTTTGGATGCTCCGGCTCCGCCTCTACCATTTCGGCCACTGTTCCGTAGCCGGTGTTGTCCAGGACCCCGGGCCAGGCCCATTTGAGAATGAGGGCGGGCAGCCCGCAGAGGATGCTCTCCTGATCTTTGTCAAAGGCAAGCCTGTCAAGTTGGCTTCCCATGAGAACTGCTTTGTGGTCGGGAAAGAGAATGCGGCTGATTTTAAGGCCGGTCCGGCCTGTGGTGACGAGCACCTTCCTGGCTTCCTTCAGCTCAGAAGCCCGGTCGCCGGTGTAGTGATCATTCCAGGGCTCAACAAATCCGGTCGATCCCAGTATGGAGATGCCACCCACCACTCCCAGTCTGGGGTTGAGGGTCTTTTCCGCCAGCTCAGTGCCTCTGGGGATCGACAGCTCTACCTCAGCTCCTGGAAGGCCGGTCTCCTCCAGTGCCTGCTCTATGGAGAGCATGATCTGCCGTCTGGCGGAGGGGCTGATTGCGGCCCTGCCCACCTCGTCGCACAGCCCCCGGGCAGATATTCTGCCAATGCCCTTTCCTGCAATGAGGGCCGTCCTCTCAGCGGGCCTGGCCTGGGCGAGGATCTCCAGGCCGGCGGTGACATCGAACTGATGGTCGCCGCCGTCTTTGACCGCCAGGCAGAAACCATCTCTGGCTGCCACCGGCATTGAGACGCTGATTCCGGCTGGAGTTGAGATTTGCAGATGGCTGACCGGTCCCTTCAGGGAGAGGACGGCTCCCTTGCAGGCTGCAGCTGCGGTCGTACCTGTGGTCAGTCCGCGCCTGCAAAGCAGCCCGCTGGAGAGAATGACCCACCTGCCGCTCTTTATCTTTTCCAGAGCGAGAGGATCGGTAGAGAGCTCTATCCAGGAGGCGGGAATGGCAAAGCCCGTTACCGGGTCTCTGGTCGATCCATTGAAGGCATTATCTATGGGCTCGGGCATAGGTGTTGATGATCTCATTTATGGCCGCGACGGCGATGGGAGTTCCTCCGCGCGTTCCTTCTGTGGATATGGACGGCACATCGATCTCTCGCAATCGCTCTTTGCTCTCTGCCGCATTGACAAAACCCACAGCCGCTCCGATGACCAGCCTGGGCAGGACCTTCTTTGACTCCAAGAGGTCGCAAAGAGTGAGCAGGGCGGAGGGCGCATTTCCTATTAC
>JGI20214J51088_10001347_pt1 | contig 16809 bp, 19 predicted proteins | sample WetSurMetagenome_FD_51088 | JGI IMG/M metagenome (IMG submission 51088) | reverse complement strand
ATGTAAAAAATGAAACAACAGGTACTTAAAAACAATGGGACCGGTAAAAATGTCGGCACGGACGCCGTTAAAGTAAAGCCCATACACTATGTCGATTCCGTAGAAGAAACCCAGGGCGAAATACGGGCAGCTTACCGGACGTACTCTGAAGCTCAAAAAGATCTGTTATGCGCGTTTAAAGAACAACAGCAGCAGGGTAAAAATGCCTACCGGAATACCGAAAGACAGTACCAGTTCTATGAAGAGATCATCGAGAAGGCATTCAAGAACCGTGAAAAAGCCGAGCAGAAGGCTACAGAGATTTACCTGAACACGGTTAAAAAGTCCAGCGAAACCTACCGCGATGCGGTAGAGCTAGCATTAGCGGATTGTAAGCGTACTACAGACCAGGCCTGGACATTCGCGATGAAGGCCTCGCAGCAAAGACAAACCGGTTGGACCTATCGCAGCCGGGAAGTAACCTCAAAGCTGTTCATGAAGTTGAAGTCATTACCGTACCATGTAATTGTGCTGAAGGTCGTCTCCTATTTTAAAACCGGNGTAAAGGTTGTTAAGGATAGTTTTGTTGCATTATGCCGGAAAATTAAAGTTCTTTTACGAAATACAAAAAATTTCATAACTACAAAGGCTGAGAGGATTTCAGGAAGTACGGATTAGGAGACATTTCAATCAACTTCGTTCTTAACACTTCGTCGATCGAATTCGTGTTGTTAAGCCATTATTGATCCCCAACGCCAGACTGGTAAAATCAAAAAAGCTCGCATACTCTGGGTGTAGAGAATAAGAAAGAGTTTAACAAAGTAGTGATGGAGTAACTCAATAATTAGAAGTAAGATCCGTGAAATTCTAAGTAAAATTGATGGTAATATCCGTCTAAAATAACCTGTAAATTACGCTCTTGCGATAACCTGAACTACACTTAAATAGTCGCCGATATTCGAGCAAATCCCTCATGGTAATTTATATCGGGAATATAGTTTTCACCCAACCGGGTAAAGTCATATAAAAAGCCAGGATTTCTGTTAACAGATAGAAAAATAAGTAACACATTATAATAATTAAAATAATTTCAAGTCCTGTTCTCAGTTTTTTAGTCCAAGACTTTTTATTAACAGAATAAGATTGCTCTCGTTGCGGTAAGTCTTTTGTCTGCTTCTTATTTTGGAAGGGACCGGTACTTCTTACCGGTCTGGTAAAATCGAAACCCTCCGTTTGAGAGAACCGGATATCGTACAGCCTCTTTTTTTGTGGATCGGACAGTACCTCGTAAATATGATTTAGTTCGCTCATCGCCCCATTGGAGGAACCACTGTTACTATCGGGGTGTATTTTTTTTGCGATTTTGATATAGGCATTACGAATCTCTTGCTCACTGGCATCTCTATTAATTTCGAGGAATTCATAATAGTTTTTCTCATGTTGCAACATCGTACGGGCTCCCCAACTCAGGAATAAAACTGCAATTTGAGCAGAGCTTAATTCAATTTGATCAATACACTATTTGATCACGGATTTAGCACTATTATATCCAACTGATTGGCTCAATACTTAAAATAAATTAAATAGCGGATGCTTTATCATATAGTAGATTTTGTTTCTACCTCTTTTTTAACTGAAAATACCAGATTACTGTTTACGGCAACAAAGGCTGCATTCTCTGTGATATTTGATTGAAAATCATGTATCTGGACATCAGAACAGGGCATGAATGGTCTTCTCAGCGAAAGCAAGTTGCCGATGTCCTGTTTTTCTTTACAATACAGATAACCTGTCAGTTTGCAGTCTGTTGTATATATGGTGGCCTTTACCTTTAGCTTGAGCATATAGGGGAATGTCCTGGTTTCTGATGCTAAACCTCTGGCATCATTTTCACCCTGTGTCCGCAACATTTGTATTACTTTGTGGTTAACATACATGGTATCAGCCGTTTCAATCCTGCCGTCGTGGTGGTGTATTGTTACATCCGTTAGAGTTAAAAAGGGGCTGACTTCTAATTCGCCGTTGCCTGGGTAACGCTCGTTTAGGAAATCCGACAATCGTTTGCCATCCTGCAGAACGAATGTCCCTTTCATGACCTGCGAATCCATATTCACAACGACGGCTATTTTTTGCATCTTTTTACACCCTGTATTGTATTGTTGATTAAGCCCCTCTCGCCTAGCTTACAGTATGCATCATAACGCATACCAATGCGGCTTTCAATAGGAAATTAGTATAATCGTATCTTTTTGGGGGCCGTTGGTTACTTCTCTGCAGTGTCTTCAGGAAAGAGTAAGGATTGAGNGGAACAAATTTATGTTATATGGTGTGAAGAGAACTATAAGTAAACGGCGGTTGGCGTAGATTATTCCTCCATGACCTTGCTCAAGCGCTCCGCGATATTGTTACAGAGAGTGCCGTATTTAGCAGTAAGTTCCTGTGTTGAATCGCCGAATTCGCTAATCAACCAGACCAGGTTATTAGCCACCCGCATACTGGTATATATCTCCAGTAGCTCAGAACGGGTTTTGACAGACAAGTTATCAATGTCGCCGTTACGGCTGTCCCAGATATTAGTACTGAAAGGAGTTGGTTTATTCTTACGGTAGTCACGAGCTATTTCAATATTCGCTAGAACTTCCGAAAAAATAGGCGACTTCGGCGGTGTTACAGCCTTACTAACCGCGGGTGTTTCTTTTTTCTTTTCTGGTTGAACCGGAGGATATTCCTGCTGAACTGACGGTGGCGGCATTCTCGTAACAGGTAAATCCTGTCTGGCGGCGATCTTCTTTTCGTGATTGTCTGCCACTGTTTTGTAAGCTTTCCGATTAGCCCTATATTCGTCAATCAGCACGGAAAGACGGTCTCCGTCATGCGCGGGTGTAACATAGCCTGAACCATGGGGAACCAATTCCGTTTTTAGTAAGCGTTTTTTATAATAAATGCGAACGAATAATATCCCGGCGAGCGTTCCCATAATTACGCAGCCAGCGATGATTAAAATCTGCCACCATATCATAATTTACTTTCCCGGTTTAGCAAACTATACAGAATACACAGAACTATAATCCGAGCTTTACGATAGATTGTTTTAATTCCTCCGCCTTGGCCCAAATGTTCCTCTTTTCCTGCTCAACAACCTGCCGGAGGGCACCCTTGTATTCGTCAACAATTTGTCGGATGGCTTTCTTTTGTTCTTCCAGGAGTTCCTGAGTAGCTTTTTGCATCTCCTGATCCATAGCATTCTTAACCGCGGTTTCAACTAATCTAGTCAATGATTGGGTATATTCACCCTTACTTTCGAAGACTCTAACGGTACCCTGCGTTTGGGTTGTCTCAGTTGCTGCTTCCATTTTTTATCCTCCCGCTTCATTTCTTCTCTTTATTCAATTATTAATTCTAACAAGTAATTGCGGTGCTGAAATACATTGATCAGCGATTTATATCAATATTCACTTCATAATAGTATCATATTGATATTTAGTCAATGCCGGTGCTTATCAACTATAATCGTAACCATTGTTAATGCTTTCATAAGCTATCAGTGTCACCTGGATAGCTGAGCTTGCAGTACCCTGCATTGGAGCGGAGATTTCATCTAGGGTTAACACACCTTGGTACACGGAGACGGAGAAGTTCTGGGACACGGCAATGTNATTTCGTACTGCTACTGTTCCGACTGAGGAAGCCCTGAAACTGTTATCATTTTCCGTGGGAATAACGGTTAAAGAAGAGAAAGCCAGCAATGCCAGGCATTCTGAGCTTTTATTTCCCGCTGCAGCATCACCCAATTTTCTATACATAATACCACTATCTAAGGCCTTAATAATTAACAGNCGAGTATGTCGGGTGTTTNTTAACAAGCCAAACGGGAACAGAGAGTGACCCTTATCGTTACTATGAATATAATGAAAGTGGGACTATATTGTCAATAAGTTTTTATAATATTTTTTCGTANTTACCGACAAATTATTCTCACTTTGAATTAGTAGGAATACCAAGTCATTTGNNTGAGGTTCAGACGGCAACCGAACAATTTCCGGCTAGTTATAGCAGGAATNGTATGATACGGATAAATTACTAATTTTAATAAGATAACTCAGGTCTTTCGGCAAAAATATTATAGGGATCCCCAAAGTATAACATTGCCGAGTCGCCTATTTTGGATATGTCTTGTTTGCTTCTCTATCTATTAGTTTGAGGTCATTTACGGAGAATATCCGCCAACCTCTGCGGTCTCTCTGGATGGTTATATTAATAGTATCCTGTCTTAGCCATCGCAATAAGGTCGCTTTACTGATGCCTGTCGCCCGACACACTTCAATAGTAGAATAATATTGAGTATTACCAAACCTGCGTGGCATATTTAATCTCTCTTATCGTGCAAAGAAATGGTCTAGCTATATTTAACTATATTTGATAATTATTGTCAATATATTTATTATATATTTATTAATTATTTATTAAATCACCTTCATATATGCCTGCAAAGCTATGTTATGCAATGTAATATAACACGTTGATTTCAAAAGATTATTGGACTGTAGATGAATTATCCGGCTACTATTTCGTGAGAAGTTATCGAAATCTGATGAAACTCAAATTGGTTTACTGAATATCAAACTTTACTTCTGACAGTAAACGCTATCATTTCGCCTATCTCTATTTATCCCAATAGCCCTAATGTGACTATGCCGATATTCCAACAAACGATACCTGTATAAAGTGTGATAAAACACCAGGTTGCGATGATAGCTAGTCTGGGTCGGCGTTGGTAGAGCAGTACCATTAGTAAAGCACTTAACAAAGCTCCGGCGATTTTGAAGGGAATAAGATCGCCACTGGCCAGTAATTTTCGCATGAATGGATTGGCCTCGGTGGCAATTCCGGCTCCAACGAGAAATTGAGTAATGAGACCATCAGCAAGCATAAGAGCCGCCATTAATAGCACTAAATAACGAAAACGTATCTGGAAGAACGATAATTGCATACTTATCCTTATTAATAACACATCTATTTTCTTGTCAAAACACCTTAATTACTGGTTGTTCCGTTATCATTATATTCTTTCGTTAATCCTGTTTCCTGCATTAACTTGTGATAATAATTGGCTATGGCTGGGTCATAAATTTCTATTTCTACCTGTTGAAATGGTGCAGTAAGGCAGGAGTGATAAATTTCCCGAATATCAGGCATCATCGCGTTATAGTCAGGGTTTTCATCTGTTTGAGTTGTCACTGTCGCAGTGTCCGTTGTATCGGCCACTACCGGCGACCCGAAGTAGGTAACTACCAGAACAATAACCAGAGTCGCAATTATTCCGATTAAAAAACCCACGAACATTTTCATTTTATTTACCTCCTGTCCGGGTCGGTAAATAAAATAACCGACCCCTTTTGGATCGGTTTCACTATTGACTCCTTTTTATCCAAGTGACCACTTACGGATAAAAAATCATAGTCTTCTCACTGATTTACCTTATCTATTCATAAACGGAATCACGTATATAAATAAAAAAACCGGCTAATCGCAATTAGGCCGGTTTCACTACTGGCTCCCTGACATCCAAGTGACCATCATACGGATGGCAGTTCAACGCTTCCCTGATTAAGGTTATAAATTTTTTAATTAATCTCCAGCTCTCCTCTAATCTGTTATATATATAGTCGTACGTGATGCCATAAATCCCTCACGGAGGAGATTTTCATTTTCTTCTGACCGACAATTTGGATAAAGCATACAGAAATATGTTAAAAACAATCGACAGATTCTTTCCGTAGTTGCGTCTGATCAAAGAGCAACGCAAGTAGTTTGGGGGGCCATTAAAAATAAGGACGATCGATAAAATTAGATATCCCGGGTACTAAATCCATCCATGGTTATTTCTGATTTCCCATGTCATAAGTGATTGAGTTCAGAGCAACTGTAAACGTAATCGGAGGGAGTTGAGAATTGGCAGCAGCCAGAACAGAAACCTTAGGTCTAAGTGTTATGGAACTACCTGCCGGAATAGATAGGCTGGCCTTACCATTGGAATATGCCTCGAATTTAAATTTATCGGAACCGCTTTTAAAATACGTATAGCTGCAAAGCCCTGCAGCATCGATAATTTGCGGGTAGCCGGCAGCCATACTCCCCGAAGGGAATTGTGACATTGAGATCATGCCTGTAACATCAATGTTAGACAATAGGTAATCAGTCGTATTCGTGATCTTTATTGCAAATTGTGCTGTATTGGGAGTAGAAGACAATGTTGTCGCTGTAATAACTGCATTAGTGATGAAAATTATACTCAGGCCATTGATAGTAACAGGAGCGGCTCCGATTGTCGTTTCCGCAATTTTCAGTTTATCTTGTAAAGCTTTTACCTGTGTATCAAGGGATTCAACCGTAGTAGTAAGGTCTTTGATATTATTTGTCATGATGTTGTTTTCATTTGAAACTTGCTCGTCTTCCTGTTTAGAAGTCGCAGTCATACCTGTATGTACTTGATATTGCAGCTCAGAAACAACATTACTAAAATAATTTACTTTAGTGTACAAATCGTTGATTTGCGGTTGTAACTCCTGTTCATATGGAGTATGAGCAGGTGTACAAGATATGAATACCAATATTGAACAAACTAGAATAGCAAGTACAAGTTTGAGCATTCATTCTCCTTTAAAAGCTTTATAGTGATATAAATTTTCTTTAACCCGTGTCCGGTTTGATCTCTCTGCAAATTAATTATACAAAAGTAAATCGCCTTTTTAACCGGTTTACAATTTTTTATTTTTTAAAAGAGACACTACCTTCAAAAAAATAAGCATCATGGAAGTCATCACTAAAATGAATGATACCAATGCAATGCTGATAACCAGAGATCTACCAATTGGAAGGTTGATTATTAGTATTAAGTACAAGATCGCCATACAGATCCAGCCACCGGCTAATACCAACCAAAACGGCATTTTACCACCGGTTCTCTTTAGCGTCAGAAAATAGCCAAATAACGCCAAAATAACAATCGACCATGAGAATCCTAAATTAACATAATTGGCAATTTGCGTTATCAATTCTTTCCTCCATTGGAAATCTCACTTTACACAACATCAATAATCGGAATGCTTATTAATCAATCCAGTAAAAGACCTTCACCGATATACTTTTATCTGTAGCAACTATATTGGGACGAAAAATATAATACCCATCGTCCCAATTATTTTTTGACATTGTTAAAATAAGGCTGCCGTCCCGGGGCAATTTTTCACAGGTACCATTTGGCGGCAAATCAGCTATACTGCCATCGGCTTTAGCAGCAATAATTTTACCATCCGGAGTAGTGAAAGCCAGACGGAAATACTCTCCTTCTCCAGTAATTGACCAGGCCAGATGCAACGTATTCTGGGCAGTCAGGTATATCGGCAAAGTATACTCCGTGTATGTTTGTGGTTTTTCCAGTGAGAGTGTAAAGCTGGTTTGATTTAAAGCAGGTTTTGTCTTAGCAGTGGTTCTGGTGGTAGTAGATTTCGTACTGCTGTCAGATTGGGCACTTGAGTTCGAAACCCGCCCGCCATTGGTTGAAGTTGTGGCATCGCTTTTTGCCATGCTGCAACTGCATAAAACTCCAACTAAGAAGCACAATAGTATTGCCTCAGCTATTTTGATAATCAGTTTTTGTTTGTTCATCTATTCCCTCAACCCAATAGTCGATTACCCGCCTTCATCGATCTGATTTATGCGGGCTAATAAAGAATCTATTTCCTGTTTCGTAAAAAGCCTCCACCCTCTAATATCTCTACGTTTAGACTTTCCTAAATAGCCTTCTTTGAGCCAGCGGAAAAGAGTGGTTTTACTGATGCCTGCAGCNTGGCATACCTCCGCAGTCCTGTAATAAACCCTGTTTTCTATTTTTACCGGCATATTTTCATCCCCTCAAAACATCCCTTCCTATTTTTATCAGAAGAATACCGTACGATGTTATTACTGGAATTAATTTGTTTTATTTCAGCTTACTTTTTTAAATTAATTAAATTAACCAGGGACAGTCCTTCTGCTAAAAGATTATTTATATCGACATTTTCCAGATCTTCAGCCAGTTTGTTAGCTTCGCTATCTTCCATGGAATCCTTTCCAAATAATTCTGAAAAATCATTGGCATCGTTCTTACCGACCGAACTTAATTTCTCAGTAGCATCTTTTAGATCAGTACTTACAGGTTGATTTNCCTTAGAGTTCTCCCTGGTTTGCTTAGAGTTTACTTCAATAGTTTCTTTCGATTTACTGGCCATGGTTTCAGTCTCCTTTGTTAACTTTTCAATATTTGAATTCTCATCTTTGCTCAATAGATCAGTATTTGTAGGCAGTGTTATTTGGGGAACACCCTGCGATTGATCCTGAGTTTTTTCAATGACAGGAGATTTTGCAACTGTGAGGTTCTCCCCTTTGGATGCCTTCCCATCGTTGTCGGGGCCATTTTCAGACGATAATTTCGACTGAGGCTTTAATATATTTATTTGATCGGTTGGAATGGTTCCGCTTTTTTCATTCTTACTTATATCGGGGTTGGCTGGTTTTGCATCCACCGGTATCGTTACCTCGCCTCCGGTGATCTTGGCAGTTTTTACCGTAGTATCAATATCTCTCTTTGGAGATGGCCCGGATACCACAGCCAGTCCCTTAATGAGGTCATGTTGGGGAGAGACACTCTCTCCTTTTATTTTGGCAGTATTTTTGTTCTTACCAGAAGTCTCAATTTGTTGGGTTTTCCCCATCTTCTTAGATTTGAAATATCCTGCCAGTGATTCGAAATTCCAGTTTAATCCTTTCTTCTCCTTATTAAATGTTTTACTTCCAACTTCCGGAACGTTTGCAGAGTTAGTCTTGTCGCTAGGCACACCGGAAGTGTTTTTGTCAGGCAGGTCACTCGATGCATTCCTGGCCTCATTGTTAGCTAATCTATTTTTGCCCAAATAGATTGTGGTTAATATCACTACAAGAGTTCCCATAAAAATTATGCCTACAAAAAAACCTGTTGCTAACATTCCACTATTAACATCCATATTGGGAGAACCTCCTGCCTAAAACATGTGAAACATCATACTTACGACTATTGGAACCCCGATCAAAATCGCTCCCGATATTGTACTCATGATTGCTAAATATAAAAACAATTTGGAACTGTGTCCGCCGCTCACTGCATATATGGCGTAGGCATTAGCGAGCGTCAGTATGATTATTATGAGTATAACCATAAAATGAAGCAGATTCAGTTGCGTACTGCCCTGAGAAAACAGTCCGAATGATGCCATGTTAGACATTACCGAGCTGTCGCCCTGCTGCGGCATTAATGATTTAACCAGGCCCGAAAAAGTGACAAATACGGAGTACACAAATACTGATAGAGCTACAAGCACCGTGTGCATGGCGACAGTAAGCCAGGTAAACCCGGAGGCAATCTGACTGCGATGAGAGCGAAGCATGGCAATTTTCAAGGCAAAATCGCTGGCAGCATTACCCACCTTCTGGGGTTCACCACCAAGATTAATACCGTCCCAGAAAGTGGTTACCGTTCGGTTGACCAATTCCGAGCCCGTTTCACATACAAATCTGTTCCACGCCAGGTTTGGCGTTATACCGGCCTGTAACCTGGTGTAAAGCAATTTAACATCTTCTTTAAACATTCCTAAGGAACGAAAATCGATACGACCCATCGCTTCGGTAGCGGTAGCCCCGATTGCCTGCATAACACCACCAAGTGAACGGAGGAACGCAGAAATATCGTTGTCGCGTTTACTGATTTTGCTGTCATCGATCGTGGCTATGAAACCTATTGGAAATAAGAAAATACCTGCCGCGACCATTAACATGCCCAAACTAGCTCCTATTATTATCAGGAATACCAGAGTAATTAAACCCAGCGGTAGAATAAGCTTGGTTAAGCTTCTAATAAGATCCTGTTCCCGGGAACGATAAGGTAATTTATGATTCTTAGTTTCTCGAGGAGCCGTATGAAATAAAAACCAGGCACCAAAAATAGTAGTCAATATGGTCAATGCGGTAAGNGTAGCCATGAAAGTAATTGTGACATTACCTATCATCATGGTCACTACGGACATTACGGTAACCAGTGCTGATGTCATTATTAAAGACACATAGGCATCGGCCCATTTTTTCAAAAGATCCAGACGCTTTTCGTAATTATTGCCGTAGAGTTCGGACAGTACGGATGCTTCTCTATTGAGGAAGCCCGCGATATCCTCTCCTGAGGACAAAGCCCCTGATAATCTCAGCAGGAGAGCTTTGATATCCGCCTGTTTTGTCTTCTCTCCAACTATCCGACAAGCCTGAGAATAGTCATGGTTAAACATTTTGGCAACAAAATCCACTCTTCTAAAAAACCGTGTCGCGATATAAGGCAGCTTGGCGGCATAAAAAAACAGCCCGCTTCGTGAAATGCCGGACGTAGCGATAGCCGCCATATAATTCAGTTGACAAAAAAAGTCGACATTCAATAGTTCAGAATCAAACGATTCTTTGGATTTCTTCTTTTTGTCTCTCGCCCAAAAATGTAAATTCATTAAAATAAACCCTCTTGTTGAGCTCTATTTAAAACATCAAGAACTTCATAAAAACCACGTACCCCTTTTTCTTTATGGAGTTTGGCGAGTATCTTACTTCTTCTNTCAAGCTCTGCATAGATTTGCCGNTTTTTGTGCTCCGGAATACCTAATTTAGGGGCAATCTTATTTTCCAGCACATAGCTGGTCATGTAGCCTGTAAATTCAAACACATCGGTTTCCTGGTTCCATTTGAAACTCTCGACAAATGAAAAGGAGTCTAGAGCCGGATCATAACTAACGATCTCGGAAATACCGGTTAAGCGCCGGCCGGTTCTGCCGTTGGGCAACTTAACCTGGCTGGTAAGGATTACCACGTTGAGGTTATCAACATAGTTCTTGGGTACCAGAATCGGATCACCGGTAATACGCTGGATCAGTTTTTCTACCGAAGCCGCATGAAACGTAGCCATTACCGAATGGCCGGTCTGCATAGCCTGGAAAGCAATATTCCCTTCCCGTCCGCGTATCTCACCGACCATAATTTCGTCTGGCCGCTGCCGCAAGGCTGACCTGAGAAGATCGAACATAGTTATCGCTCCACTGGTATCCTCGACTTTGCTGGACTGAACTACCTCTCTTATCCAATTGGCATGGGGTACCTGTAATTCCGGGGTATCTTCAATGGTTATCACCTTTGCCATAGGCGGAATAAAAGTGGTCAGGGCGTTGAGTAATGTAGTCTTACCCGAAGCTGTTTCTCCGGATACGAACACATTCATGCCATTGCCGATTGCCAGTGATAGATATGCGAGCATTTGATAGTTGATCGTGCCTGATTCGAGTATTTCGAAAATTGATAGCGGTACTTCGTTAAATTTACGAATGCTGAAATTGGAGCCGCGTTTTGACAAATCCCTGCCAAAGACAATATTGATTCGCGACCCGTCCGGAAGAGTAGCATCTGAGATCGGTTTCTTATATGTAACCGGCTTTTTAATACGTTCGGCCAACCACAGTACAAACTCATCGAGTTCATCATAATTGGTGAAATTGACCGTACTCTCCAGGCTCTTGAAAATTTTATGTTCCACGAATACTTTGCCTAAACCGGAACAACTGATATCTTCAATATAAGGATCAGCAATCAGAGGGTCTAAAACCCCTAAGCCGATTTTCTCGCGAATAAACAAATACCTGATTCCGTTGAACTGACGGGCATCCACTCTGATCTTAGGTATCCTGGTGCCATCTTTTCTCAAAAACCCAAGGGTGCTTTCCAACAATCCGCCATCATGGTTATCTGCCTGGGTAACTACAAGATCCAGGTAAGCCAAAAATTGTTTCTCCAAATCCAATTCCGGATCGAGCGGTTTAAGTCGCTTTCCAATACTCAGCAGCTTCTTTTCAACATTCAACATCAAATCTCCCAGGGTCTCTTTTAAAGCAGCCTCGATTGGAATATATTGGTTACGCTCCCCGTTTGCATCGAACAAAATATGTACGAAAACATTGTTACGCTTCACCGGATAGATCAAATTCGGTCTTTTGTTCTCACCTGTCTTTCGTGTCACTTCGGGTATATATTCAGGTACGCCGATTTTTGAGATAGGCAGTGACTTAAGATATTCCATTAGATGCGGGTTTTCCCCGGCTATGGTTTTCAGCGGTTCCGTTAGCCCGGATTGTAAGTCAACACCGGCTGCTACTGATTCCGGTGCAGTTTTATCTTGCTCTAACTTTAGATTTTCTATTACGGTTGCCATGATCGATACCTCATTTAGTCCAACTTAAGGAGACTAAAATAGTCCGTCTTTTTGGGCTTTTGAAAGCACATCCAGTACCTCATAAAAACCGCTAACGCCCCTCTCCTTGTGTATTTTGGAGAGAATATTGGCCCTGCGGTCCACTTCCTGATATATCCTTTGCTTTTTATTTGTTGGAATACCCAGCCGGGGAGCTATTTTGTACTCCAATAGATAACTCGTCATGTATCCGGTAAATTCAAAACTATCCACCGATTCGTTGTAGCGGAAAGCTTCGGAAATGTTAAAAGTCTGGGATTGCGAATCCCAACCGACAATCTCGGCAATACTGGTTACTCGTCTGGCACTTTTGCCATTCGGCAGTCGCACTACACCCATCAAGACTGCGACATTAAGGTTATCGATATAAGTTTTAGGCACCGAAATCGGATCGCCGGTGATACGCTGGATTAGTTTTTCAATAGAAGCGGCATGAAATGTGGCCATTACCGAGTGACCCGTCTGCATCGCCTGGAATGCAATGTTCCCCTCACGGCCTCGAATTTCGCCTACGATGATTTCGTTAGGCCTTTGCCGCAAAGCGGCTTTCAGCAAATCAAACATGGTTACCGCACCGCTGGTATCATCAGATTTGGTCGTTTGGACCACCTCCCTGATCCAGTTTTTATGTGGTACCTGCAACTCCGGGGTGTCTTCAATAGTTATCACTTTCGATATCGAAGGGATAAATGCGGTAAGAGCATTAAGCAGGGCGGTTTTACCTGATGCCGATTCGCCCGCAACGAAAATATTCATGCCGTTGCTAATCGCCAGCGACAGATAGGCCAGCATTTGATAGTTAACAGTGCCGAAATCTACAATTTCAAATATCGATAAGGGCACCTCGGAGAATTTACGAATGCTGAAATTGGAACCACGCTTCGAAACGTCCCGTCCGTAAATAATATTTATCCGTGACCCGTCCGGTAGCGTAGCATCTGATATTGGTTCTTTATAGGTCACCGGTTTTTTTATTTGTTCCGCCAGTCTTAATACAAAATCATCCAGTTCATCAAAGTTAGTAAAATTAATGGTACTCTGGAGGCTTTTAAATATTTTATGTTCTATAAAAACATTACCCAAACCGGAACAGCTGATATCTTCAATATAAGGATCGGCCAGCAATGGATCGAGAATGCCCATCTTCACTTTATCGCGAATGAACAAATATTTTATTCCCTGTAGCTCCTCTGGAGTGACTTTGATTTTGCTGATTTTATCGTTTTCCTGGCGATGTAAAAGCTTGTTAATTTGGCTGCTTAAGCCGGCAGTATATATATCGGAAAGGGTAGTAGCATCCTCCAAATATTCCAAAAGTTGTTTCTCTCTATCTACCTCGGGATTAATGCCGGGTATCCTGTCACTAATGGCGATACAGGCATCCTCAACCTGGTTCAATAGCGTTTCCAGGTTGAGAGTGGTAGTCGGCTCAATCGGAATATAGTGCGGCCGGCCTCCATTGTCATCATAGAGTATATGAATAAAAATACCTTTATGACCCGCCGGATATATGATATTCAATCTCTTGTTTTCAGCCATCTTCCGGGATAATTCCACTGCGAATTCAGGTAGATCGATTTTTACCTGTTGTAACCGCCGCAGATACGCCAACAAATGCGGATATTCGTCGACGGCTGTTTGTAAAGTTTCCGGTAGTAACTCATAGCTATCACTCTGGAAACTGCCTTCATTTTCAATTTTTCTATCCGTTAACACGGGAAGTATTGCATTTGCCATGGTATCGATTTCCTTTAATACTATTTCACTCTAAAATCATTTAGGCTTTGGCTCTTGAAAGAGGCATTATTTTCATACCCACTTCCGGTTCGACTTCGAAGGTAACTAAATTACCGGTATTTTGGGCAGCCCCTCTTATCTTGGCGACCTCGAGCGTCTTGACCAATTTATCGCCGACTTTTTCTATAGAAAGTTTCAGGTGGGCATCACAGGCTGAACGAATACGTATCAAAATGTCATTGGTGAACGCATGGGTATGGGCTACATTAATAATAGTCCTGTTCTGATCGCACATCGTTTTGCAGCGTTCGAAGTAATTAAGTGTGTCCTTATCATGAGTGGTGGATACTATCGGTGTAAGTGAATCAACCACAATGAGATCATAGTGCTCGTATTTACTTATGACATCTAAGATTGTTTCAAACGTTTCACGAGATTTTGCTTTAATCTCGGAGGGCTTCATATAAAATAACTTGATCCTGCCCAGCAACAGGTAATCGAGTATGTCCAGTCCCAGACTACTCATCTGCGTGTTCAAACTTTTAAGGGTATTTTCGGACGTGAAAAGAATGACTTTATAGCCATCGTTCAAAGAACCCCAAATCATCTGCTGACAGAGTACCGATTTCCCCGCGTCCGACTCACCTTCCACCAGGATCAGCGATCCAATAGGAATACCGCCACCCAATTTTTTATCTATCTCGGGGTGACCCGTAGATATGATCCGTTTCTTTGTTTCGACGATTTCCGCTTCAACCATTATTTAAACTTCCTCTTAAGGTGATGGTGTAATCTCACGTATTAACTGACACTGTGAGGTAATACCACCAGGGGTCGAGACAGTTATTTTAAGGGCTTCTCCTGCACTTATTTCCGGGTCCAATTTAAGCGATATAATCATCAACTCTCCAGGATTCAGGATTCCTTTATCAAAAACCTCAGGTACATTACGTGAAAGGTAGATGCTGTCAACAGTCCATTGATTGTTTGCAGGAGAAAAGTCCGTGGTATATGACAGATAACTCGAATTTCCGGACTGATATTGGACAATAACATCCCAGCCTGTATAATCACTCAAATTAATCTGGCCGGCGTTGCGAATATCTAGTTCAATATTGCCGCCCTGATAATCGTCGGGAGGTGTTACGGTGATTTCAGTTTGTCTTTTAATATTCGTTTGCTGTTCCATGCTCTTCCAGGTCTGGGCTACTTTATTAGCTGATTGAAACGAACTTACCGTCATCGTCACCGTACTTATAATAATCAGAGCCATGGAAACCAGGGTAATAAATATGTTCTCCACTTGTACTATTTCACTCCACGCCAAAACTTGTTTCACTCGCAATGCCGTTAGGTAAAATAACTTTCAACAGGTAGGTACCGGTGGTCAGAGATGACTCCAGGTGTATTGTAATTTTCCCGGTTACCGTTTGTGTCCAAGAGCTGTGGTTGCCCTCCAGTTGATAGTCCCAATACGGCAGTGACGAACTGCCGTTACCATAGGTAATTCTGGCAATATTACCATTAATACCGAAAAATATGTCCCCATTTTCAATTTTCACAATTTCGGAATTGCCCACATTTTTTATCCATGCATTGACCGTGGTTCCGTTTCCATTTACCTGGATGATCTCAATCTGGCTCTTGATCTGGTCGTTTATCGAGTCGCTGGCACTGACAATAGCCTCATTACTGCGCTCAATTGCCGGATAAACACCATTAAATACCGCGAAAGCGGCTACGATGCCGCCTATGATCAGCATGACGGTAACTATAATTTTATCGATGGGAATCCTCCCCGGATATAATTGAAAGCATGGCAGCCTCCGATTCGCTGCCCTTACCCAGCAGCAATGAAATTCTTATCAGCGCATCTAAATAATCTCGTGCCAAAACGTTGTTCGGGTTAATTTCCGGTTCTATATTTATTAATTTAGTCAGTATGGGTTTTACCTTTGGTGGCAGATGACCCAGCATTTCGGAGATAGACAATACAGCCTCAGCCCGTTCTTTACCCAGNTGACGGGTAGTCTCCTGTGCCCAGTATGTTAGTCCGGCCATGGTAACCAGGTCCAGGTGTGTTTCGTTTTTACCTTTACATTTTGATAATTCAATAGAAGGTAAGCTGGATTCCGGTAGCCACTCTTTTTCCACCTCCTCACGAGCTGTCTCTGGCTCCGGTGCTTTTTCATTGATCCCTGGCGTCCGGGGTCGATCATAAGTATTTTCTCCGGATGCTGTATGACCTGCCGGCACCTTATCCGGCTGCCGGTTGTTGTCATTCATTTTATGCTCAATGATTACCTGCTGGCTGGCAACTGGTTGTGCGGACGTATTAAAGGGATTCTCGGCATTGAGGACGTTTTCTCTGAGGTCAAGTAAAACCGCCTGAACTTCATTTTTTAGAACTTTAATTTCATTTTCCAGTTGGGCTATTTTTTCGTTTGTTTCCATATTCCACCACGTGACATTTACTTCCTCCCGCTCCCTTTAGCGAGGCAAGAACCAGTTGATGAGACTGGTTCTTGCCTTTTAGATGTTTTATTTATAAGTGAACCTTATCACCAAGGAATTGGCCGATTGTCGTTAGTAGATTTTATATATTTTTGCAGTATATGATTAATTAGTGCAGGTCGTTAACATCCAGGACACTGGCGGGTAAGGTTCTCTGGATAGTAATCGCTGCACCCTTGGGCGGGATCACCTGCAGAGTAAAGGTAGCATAGGCACCATCGGTCAACAGAACAGCC
>JGI20214J51088_10001346_pt1 | contig 16817 bp, 12 predicted proteins | sample WetSurMetagenome_FD_51088 | JGI IMG/M metagenome (IMG submission 51088) | reverse complement strand
CCCCTTTTTCCTTCGGCTCGTACATGACCTCTCTTCCCCGCCATTTCTGCAAAACTCGGCCGTCTTTGACCAGCCTAACTTCACCGTCTGCAGGGATTTCGATCACAAAGCTTCCTTCCCTGAACTCCCCCTCTTCTCCCATGTACAAATCAGAGCCGTCATTGGAGATGAAATCAAAGCGAAATCCTTTTGAGGGACAGAGATTGTCATGGGCGATAAACAGACGCCCCTCTTTGAGAGCGCCGTACACTTCCTTTTTCGCTTCCTCAAGAACCTTCGGCAGCCGATTCTTCAGGAAGACGTGCACCGTGATGCTGTTGAGAAGATAATCATAGGTGAAAGGGGTGAGGTTCAGAGGTCCCCACTTGAACTCCGTTGCATGGGCATCAGAGCCGCCAATGACCGGCATTCTTTGTAAGCGGCATTGCTGGTCCCAGAAATCCAGAGTCTCCCGGCTCGGCCCCTTGAGCAGTTGTGTTTTGAACGTAAGGAAGAAAAAGCCGTGTAGAACGGTCCTGACACGCTCTTTCCATCGGGACATGAAATTCCAAAGACAGATCCCCTGATAGCCTGTCACGGAGAGGTCATTCCACGTGTAGGCCACCGATTTCTCCGCAAAAGGCATCCCTTTTTCAAAAGGATGGGCCAGAAATCCGAATCCTCCCTGGGCTTGAACTTCATCGATCAACTTCTGGGGAGGGAGGTTGTGCTCTGCAATTCGCTGCCTCAAATCAAAGGCAAGGTAGTGATGGAAACGGACGCCCAGCTCCGAACCCACAAGCACGAGCACTTTTCCGTAAAAACCCTCCTCGTTCAAGTAGAGAGCATCCGTCATGTAGGCGTGGTCGTTGAGAATGATGAAATCGAGGCCGATCTTTGCCGCGCACTCTGCAATCTGGGGAACGGTTCCCTTTCCGTCAGAATGAGCCGTGTGAATGTGAACGTTGCCGATGCACTCAAAGTCAAACATAGGGACGAGGTCTCTTCCTCAGAATTCGAGCCACGAATTATGCCAGCAATCCAATGGGAAAGTCCATTTTTTTGTAAAGCCAGGGACAAAGGAACAGAGGGACAAAGGCACAAAGCAGAAAAACGATTCTACTGTATCCCTTTGTCCCTGTATCGTGGAAGTGGAATCTCCGCCCAGAGGCAAGGGTTTTGCTTTCTATTCGTATTCGTTTAATGCCTTTAACCCCATTTTCATCGGCTTGTAGACGGCGGCGGCCATGATGAGCAGGACCGACGAAAAAGACAGCACAATCAAAACCCATTGCCACCCGGCCACAGACGCCCCTCTGAGGTCGGCCATGACCAGCACGTACACAGGCCCCGCCTCCAGGACAACGATGAGAGCCACAAAGGCCGCACTGAGGATCATAAACAGGAGCCCTCCGAAACCGGTGGCCACCTGCGCAATGTTCTGGTGACTGAAATTCGGATACATGGCGCCCATGCCCACCCCCAGCGCCACGATCCCGAAAACGGCGAGAAACATGGTGCCTGAAGAAAGAGCCATCATGAAGGGAGTCACTTCGAGAAGGTGGTTGGTCAAGAGGATGAGCACCTCTCCCAGAACAAGCATGGGAAAGAGGTAAAGGGCGAACTTGGTCCAGAGAAATCGCTTGAGGGGCACCGGCGACGACTGGACGATCCAGAACGCCGGGCCTTCAGAGCTCACTGCCGGGAAGATAAAACGAACCGAGACCGCGGAAAGCACGAACCCGGCGAGCCCTACGTTGAGGAAAGCGATCTCGTTCTGGAGGAACTCGATCCGAATGGGGCTTTTGTCCAGAGGAAGCACCGAAAAATTGTAAACGTAGACCACCACCAGCGCGCCCAGAAGCAGCAATTGGGACCACTGGGTGTTGTCACGGAAAAAGGCCCGAACGTCCTTGTCGATGATGGCACCGAGCTCCGGTTTGAAAGGCCGTTTGATCAAAGCCACAAGAAAATCCAGGAGCCTTTTTCCCGCCCTCCTCCTCTTGGCCTCTTGAGCCTTGGAAAACCCGGAAAAGTAGATCGCCTCGGCAACCCACACATTGATGACCGTCAGGGCGCCGGCCGTGCTCCAAAGGAGGCTGGACTGGAACAAGACGTCTTTTCCTGAAGATCGGCTCAAGTACGCCCAGAGTGTCTCTGTCATCCAGTGGGTGGGCAGGTATGGGGAATCAGGGCCTTGAAGCGCCGCCATGTACTGGGCAATGCTGAAAAAAGCGTCAGGGTCCACAAGCCTTTCAGGTCTCAAGAGCCTGAACATCATGTAAAGAGCACCGAGGCCGAAGACTCCCAGGAGCATGGTGACATCTCTGGTTCTCTGAGCCGGAAAGAGGCGTACCAGGATCATCGTGATCAGAATGCCGATGCTCCCGGCGATCAGAGTCACCCCAAGGCCCATGTGCAGCAGGGAGAAATAGAAACCGAAACCCGGCTTGAACACGAACCCATAGGCCATCATGACCGGCAGGCCGAAAACGATCACCATCCAGGAACTGTCCATCACCGTGTAAATCGCGCGACTGAGGAACACTTCTTCAANAGGCGCCGGGCAGGCATGACAAAGCTCCAGGTCCAACGACAAATAAAGAGTTGAAAGGGCTGTGATGATGTGGCTGAAGATGAGAAGGGAGAAAAAAACCATCAAGATCATGCCCAAGAGGTGGTGGGCCAGCAGGTCTCCGATCACCTCTACAGACTGGAAGTATTTCAAGACTCGGAAGGAGAGGCCGAAGAGGAGGGCCCAGAAACCCAGCCCCACCAGAACCATGAAGGCCNCCCTCTTTCTCCCCTTCCCAGTGGCGTGCGAAAGCCCGTTCCTGAAACCCCAAAGTCTCGGGCTAAGAAGCAGACAAAGGCGTCGCATGGGCGATCCTCTTCCCCTCCGTGAGTTTCAGGAACACACTCTCGAGGCTGCCGTCCACGCCGGCTGCTCTTCTCAGTTCTTCTGAACTTCCGCGGGCGATAATCTTTCCGGCCTGGATAATAGCGATGTCATGGCACACTTCCGCGGCCACCTCAAGAGAATGGGTGGACATGAAGATGGTGGTTTTCTTAAGGGCTTCTTCCACAAAGATGTCTTTGACCAGTCGCGCTCCCCTCGGATCGAGGCCGACCATGGGTTCATCCACGATGAGGACCTTAGGCTGCGGCAGCAGGGCAGAGCACATGACCAGTCTCTGTTTCATTCCGTGGGAGTAACTTTCGATCAATTCATCGCTCCAGTGAGTCAGATCGAACAGCTCAAGGAGGTCGCGAATCCTTGTCTGAAGCGAAGAGGCATGGTCCATGCCGTAAAGTCCAGCAATGAACTTCAGGAACTCCATGCCGGTCAACTTCTCGTACAAGTAGGGGCGGTCCGGAATGAACCCGATGCACCTCTTAACCTTCTCAGGCTCCTCGGCGAGATTCATTCCGTCGATGATCACACTCCCGGAGGTGGGCTTGAGAACTCCGGCCATCATTTTGATGGTCGTGGTTTTTCCCGCGCCGTTCGGTCCCAGAAAACCGAAAAGAGTCCCCTCTTTCACCTCCAGGTTGAGGTCGTCGACTGCGCGAAGCTCTTTGTAGGTCTTCGTCAAATGAATCAGCTTAATCATAGCGGTAGTCCATGATCTGCAACTTGATTTCGCCGATCCAGGCGGCAATTTCAACCTGTTTGTCGAGATTGCCTTCGAGGAGTTTGATGTGACTGGCGTCGGCGGGCATCTGGTTCAGGGTTGCATCCATGGAGATCCACTCTCCCAAGTACGCTTCTGTCCACGCATGATAGTAGAACTTGTCCCTTGTGTAAACCAGGCCTATGCTGAGCCGCGCGGGGATCTCGGCCGCTCGGAGAAGAGCGGTGAGAAGAGTCGCATGTTCATTGCAGTCCCCTGCCCTGGTTCGCAGCACTTCCAAGGCGCTGGGGATGGAGAGCACCGGTTTTTTCTCCACGTTGCGGTAAACCCATTGGAGACATTTTCTTGCAACAGACACGGGATCTCGATCGTCTCCTGCAATCCTTTTTATGGCCTCCACGATTTCCTTGTCCCCGCTTTCGATGTTGAACTCCGGTTCCAGGAACCCCTTCCAATCCGGAGGAAACACGCGCTGGCCACGGAGGGAGGACGATGGGGTGGGGATATTTTCCTTTTGGATCTCAAGAGCTCCTTCGTACATTCGCTGGCGGCCGCTGTTCAGCACAGGGCTCTGGTGGTCCACTCCCTCGACCTTCATCTTGAGATAGCTCAGCCTCACCGAATCTTTAAGGGGGCGATCCGACGCCACAGCGGTCATCTCATAAAGGTCCGCGCCCCCCTCGATTCCCTGAGGAGCCCTGGCCGCGCTCGACTTAAGCGTGGTGAAGCCCATGAACCCTTCTTCTTTGAGAGTCTCTCCGTTTTCGTCAACCCAGAAAGTCAACGGCTTTCCCCAAAGATCGGTTTCCAACCGGAAAGCCTCATAAGACACGCGATGAAGGGTCAGGGGTTGTTTTGCCGTCACCTTGATCTCCAACTTCTTCTGCATCAGGGTGGAGGGGTCAAAAAAAGGGAAATGAAAGATGTCGCCAACCTTCACTTTTCTCGAGCGAAAAAAGTAGCTCATGCTCGAACTGACCATGGGGATTTGCTCAAGCCTGATCCTCTTCGGACTCTGGCCTCCAGAACTCAGAACAAGGATATCCCCTTCCACTTTCCCGGACATGCGAAACCGCACAACGCCGGAGTTCATCATGAGGTGAAAACTTCTCAGCAAGAGCTTCTCATCGGCNTGGACCTGGGTGAGGGAGTAAAGGTTTCGGCCAAGGCCCATGAGGTTGAGTTTCAGGAACAGCTCTTCCTGGATGAAGTACCCCGTTTTGAACGGCCTGATCAGGCTCACCGTGTAGCCCACTTTTCGATCCTTGAGATAGATCTCTCGCCATTCCTTATCCTGAGCCTCGATAGACGGGTTCGTGATGTCCTCTCCGCTCTCCGTCTTGTGTTCAGAAAAATGCGTTCTCTGAACGAGCAGAGCCATCAAGCCCAGCCAAACCGCCACCAGAAAAACGCCAAAGACATGGAAGATTGGGGCAGAAGGCCTCAAAGCGGAAATCCGATGCCGTCCAGCAGAAGACGGGAATTGGACAGGAGATGTTGAAGCGAATCCGAGGGCAGGCCGGCCCCTTGAGTCACCTTGCGTGCGAAGGCCTCCGTCATGAAATCAGCCGGGCCGTGGCTGTCCGAGTTCAGAATCATGCGGGCTCCGGCCTCTGTGGCGAGTTTAACCACATGACCGTTGGCCAAGCTGTGCCCTTTCCTTGCGGTGATTTCAAGAAACACCCCCTTGCTGACCGCAAGCCTCACCTCTTCCGGACGGATCAGACCGGGATGGGCGAGGACATCGGCTCCGGCTTCGATCCCCGCCCTGTTGGTTCCGGGAGCCACAGGCTCAACGATGGTCTCTCCGTGAATGACGACCAACCGAGCCCCCAGCTCTCTCGCCTTTCGAACCAAAGACGGAATAAAGACAGGCGGCACATGAGTCAATTCAACNCCAGGGATCACTTTGACGGACTGGGCATGGTTCAGTTCTTGCGCGACACGAACGATTCTTGGAACCACATGATCGAGGGTGGAGGAGTCAACATGGTCGGTGATAGCCGCTGCAAGATAGCCCATGGCTTCGAGCCTCCGAATCAATTCCGAAGGAATCAACTCACCATCGCTGAACAACGTGTGGGTATGAAGATCAATCATGCTTTAACTCCTAATGCAGCTCTTTGGCCGCAACCAAATTGAAATTCCTAAACCCGAATGTCGAATATCGAACAACGAATTTCGAATGATGAAGTCAAATCTCTTCTGCTCTTCCCTTCGGCATTCGTCATTCGTTATTCGATATTCTGCGGTTTGCCCGCCTCCCGCGGGTTCGCTCTTAAGCTTCTACGCAGGTTGAGCAGAAGTTCTTGGGCTAGGGTGCTAGAAACAAAAAAGCCCAAGAGGTCTGCCCGAAACTCGAATGGCCGTGAACACCCTTGAGCCTTAAACAGCGACCTTTGCANCCGGCAGCTCAGGCCTTCTACCCGCCTTCGCATCAATGGGCCAGACCAAAAGCGTATTCCCAGTAAATTCCGTTCAACAGTGGGGAGTTGCTTCGGCGGGGTTTCGCTCAACTCGTCAAGACGCGCCCGGCGGCGCAGAGGAAGCTTCACATCTTATACTTCCCGAAATCGTCCGGGTTCAGCTTCTCCAGGATCTCTTGCCACTTTTTGCCTTGCTCGGTTTTATCTTCCGGCTCCGCCTTGAGATCGATTTGGGAGGATTTCTTGATGACATCTTCGGAAACGAATATGGGAGCGCCCATCCTCAGCGAAAGCGCGAGGGCATCGCTCGGCCTCGCGTCGATAGAAATTTCCTTGCCTTTGTGATCCAGGTAGATCAGAGCAAAATAGGTGTTGTTTTTCAGATCACACACTTCGATCTTGTTCACTTTCACATCCATGAGGGACATGATATTCTTGAGGAGATCATGGGTCATGGGTCTTGAAAACTTGATTCCCTCCAACTCGCTCGCGATGGCTGTCGCTTCGAGCAACCCGATCCAGATCGGAAGGGTTCTCTCGCCACCTATCTCTTTCAGAATGACAATAGGGCTATTGGTCATAGGATCAACAGTCAGTCCTGCAATGACCATGGGTCTGAGCATGAGTACCTCCAATAAAGCCTTTTAAGCTATCTTAGAAACAAGAAATTCCTTTTGTCAACATAAGTTTGTCAGGGCATCGACATTTTCGAGAAAGCGTTCGGGATGGGTTGAAGACACATAAAAAGCTTGATTTGCAGGATGAAACGGAATTATCTATATTCGCAACCATTCGCAATCGCTATGGACGATCATGAAGCGTTCTGACAAAGAGATTCTCTATCCTTATTTCCTTGACGACAAACCGAGGTTTCTGCTCGGGTGGTTGCTCTATACGCTTTTTCGCAGAGCCAAAGTCGACGAGAGTGCCAAGGAAGGGTTGATGCAACTTCAAAAAGAGGGCACGGTGGTCTATGCGACCAAGTACCGTGGACACCTCGACTACCTCCTCTACCACTACAACCTCAGGAGGAGACGCCTTCCTTACCCCAAGATCGCCTTTGATCTCAACATGTCGTTGCTTCTGCCCGTCACTCGCTTTTTCAGGGTCCTCTTCTCACAACTCTCCTTCTTCTACCGATCAGGGAAATTGCCCAGCCCTTACCAGACCAGCTTTTACGGCACAGCGATGCAGGAAGGAACGCCTTCCCTCATCTTTCTCATCGACCCCAAGCGGTTCATCAGCCGATTTATTCACGCTGAAAAAGATCATCTCCAGTTCCTCCTTGAAACACAGAAAAATCTTGATCGTCCCATCTTCATCGTTCCCCAACTCATTCTCTATGATACCTCGGTGGAGAAAGATTATGAAACGCTCACGGACATCCTTTTCGGGTACCGGGACTATCCCAGCGTGATCCGGAAGATCCTGATGTTCGCGAAACACCGGGGCGAGGCGTTCATCGATTTCGGCCAACCCCTGGATCTCAAGGCGTATCTCCAGTCTCAACCGTCGGACCGACCCCTCCATGCCATGGTCTCTGAGATCCGTGATGCGCTCATCGAAAGCATCGACAGCAGAAAAAGGGTGATCCTGGGCCCGATCATGAAGTCCCGCCAGCAGCTCAAGGAAATGGTCCTCATGGATCCCAGGGTGAGCGAGAAAATTGAGAGCACCGCGGCCTCTGAGAAAAAAAGTCTGAGGTACGCCCGCAAAAAAGCGGGGGAGTATTTCGACGAGATTGCGGCTGATTTCAATATCACCTACGTTCATCTTTTCGATATCGGGCTCAAGTGGCTTTGGAAAAAAGCCTTTGAAGGAATCGACGTCGATTCCTCCGTGCTGGGCATGGTCAAGGAGTGGGCACGAAAAGGACCTCTCATCTTCATCCCTTCCCACAAGAGCCACATTGATTACCTGCTTCTCAATTACGTGCTCCACGAATCGCACATGCACATTCCTCGGGTGGCCGCGGGAAAAAACCTGGCTTTCTGGCCCGTGGGGTACATCTTCAGGAAGGCCGGCGCCTTTTTTATCCGCCGTTCCTTCCGGCAGCCTCGGCTTTATTTGGAAGTCTTCAACCGATATATCAAGGCCCTTTTGGAGGAAGGGCATCCCATCGAGGTCTATATCGAAGGGGGTCGAAGCCGCAACGGGAAGCTGGTGCTGCCGAAAACAGGTTTCCTCTCCATCCTTCTTCAGGCCCATGCGGAGGGATTCTGCAAGGATCTCGTGTTCGTGCCCACGTCCATGGTCTATGACCGGATCATGGAGGAGCAGTCCTACCGAAAAGAGATCGAGGGAGGAGAGAAAGAGCAGGAAAAGCTCAGGCACATTCTCGGCGCCAGAAGATTCCTGAAGCGAAAGTACGGAAAGGTTTACATTCGTTTCAGCCCGCCCATCTCCCTCAACGAGTACCTCCAGCAAACCCAGCCCGCGCATCATGAGGTTCCCCGGCGCTTCGCGTTTCACCTGGTCAAGGCAATCAACGATGTCACCTTGGCCACTCCTCTGACCCTTGTGGCCACAGCGATTCTGGGCGCCCACCGGCGCGGATTCCTCTACTCGGAGCTCCTCGAAACGGTAGAGACCCTGATCCGCTTTCTGAACACTTACCATGTTCCTATGGCCGCGAGTCTTGGGGATTCAAACAGGGCGACCCAGGAAACTCTCTCTCTTTTGCTGAACTGGAAAATTGTGGAAGTGCTGGAAGACGTGGACCAGGAGGAAGAAACGTTTTATTTCGTGGAAGACGACAACAAAATCGAGCTTGAATATTACAAGAACAACATCATCCACTTCTTCATTCCCCATGCCCTTGTCGCCACATCCCTGTTATCGGGGAGGGAGGCCGAGAAGAAGCTGGAGACCATCCTCACGGATTACAGCTTCATGAAGAACCTCCTCAAAACCGAGTTTCTTTTTGACGAGGAGGAAAACGAAGCCGAGAAGGTTCGATCCATCCTGGACTATTTTCTGGAAGCGTCTTTCGTGAGCGCGTCCACGGAAAAGGACGCCTTCAAGATCACCAAAATGGGTTTTGACAAGTTGCCCATCTGGGCCAGTCTGACCAAGACCTTCATGGAATCCTACTGGATCGCCACCAAAGCCATGAGCCACCAGAAAAACCTGGCGCTCAAAGAGGATGCGCTCGTCAAGAAGATGAGCTACCTCGGGAAGCGATTTCACAAGCTCGGCGTCGTCGACCACGTCGGGGCCCTGTCAAAGCTCAATTTCACCAATGCCGTCGCCGTGATCAAAAGAGACTTCCTGAGACGACGGCCCCACAAAGAGCAAGAGCCCCTCGAGGTCCTTTCCCTCCTGAGCCAGAGAATCTATGAGCTNTCNCGACATGGGCAATAAATAAGCTGGAGTACTGGAGTGTTGGAGTAGTGGAGTATTGTAAACATCCACCCTCCGCACTTGCTGAAGGCCTTTGTTGGCCGTCATTCTCCAGCGGTTTTCAAGCTGTCGGCAGTAAACGCGAAGGGCAGGAAGTGATCCTCCTGCCCTTCGCGTTACTTAGCTTCTCCATGTGACTTTCTTTTGGCTTAAACGAACTTGAACTCCGCCTCCTTGAGTTTGGCGTGGGCTGCAGCCAGCCGCGCAATGGGAACCCGCAGGGGGGAGCAGGAGACGTAGTTGAGTTTGATGTGGTGGCAGAACCGGATGGCATCCGGATGACCGCCGTGTTCCCCGCAAATCCCCACTTTAATCTCCGGCCTCGCCTTTCGAGCCCACTCCACCGTGATCATCATCAGGCGTCCCACGCCCTTGATGTCCAGGATCTCAAAGGGGTTGTGCTGCAAGATCCCCCGTTCGTTATAAAGGGGCAGAAACTTGGTCTCCGCGTCTTCTCGCGAAAAAGAGAAGGTCGCCTGAGTGAGGTCATTGGTTCCGAAGGACATGAACTCCGCCAGCTCCGCAAGCCGGCCTGCCCGCATGCACGCGCGCACCACTTCGATCATGGTCCCGAACTTGAAAGGCACCTTGATCCCGAATTCCTTTTCCACCTCCCGGTGGATACTGGTCACATGGTCTCTCACAAAGACCAGTTCCTGGAGCGTGCACACCTGGGGAACCATGATCTCAGGCGCCACCGGTACACCTTCTTTGACGCACTCGGCCGCGGCTTCCAGAATCGCGCGGATCTGCATGGCGTAGATCTCCGGATACGTGATGCCCAGGCGAACCCCCCTGTGACCCAGCATGGGATTGGTCTCGGAAAGCGCCCTCACTTTCTGGAGCATGGCCTCCTTGGCCATAATCAGCTCTTCTTCCAGGTGTTTGTGCTTCAATTCATCCAGACCCAGCGTGATGCTCTCGAGGTTCGCTGAATACTTGTTGTGCAGTTCGGGGTCGAGAAGTTTTAAGGTATCCGGCAGATCCGCCATGAGCTGGACGGTCTGTTTCAGTTCTCTCAGATGCTCGATCTCGTCGACCAGCTCGTCCTCGGAGGGCAGGAATTCATGGATGGGGGGATCCAGGAGTCGAATGGTGACCGGCTTTCCGTCCATGGTCCGGAGGATCTCCTTGAGGTCTTCACGCTGGAAGGGAAGGAGCTTGGCCACACACTGATCCCTCTCCTCCTGGCTTTCCGCCAGAATCAGTTGCTGCATGATCGGAAGGCGGTCCTGCTGATTGAACATTCGCTCGGTACGACAAAGACCGATTCCCATCGCCCCATAGCTTTTCGCCTTGCTCGCCGAATCCGGCGTATCCGCGTTGGCCATCACCTTCAGCTCCGCCATGTCATCCGCCCATCCGAGCAGCACCAGCAGATCCTCGACGAACTCGGGCTCGATCGTGGGAACGACCCCCTGATAGACATGGCCCGTGCTCCCGTCGATGGTGATCACGTCTCCTTCCCTGAGGGTCACTCCGGAGATGAGGGCTTCCTTCGCCAGATCGTTGATCCGGATGGCTTCACATCCTGAGACACAGGGCTTTCCCATGCTTCTGGCCACCACAGCCGCGTGGGATGTCTTGCCTCCGCGGCTCGTGAGGATGCCCTGGGAAGCAAAGAAGCCGTGGATGTCGTCCGGCTTGGTCTCTTCTCTGACCAGAATCACTTTCTCGCCCAGTTTCCCCTTGCTCTCCGCACGGTCCGCGTCAAAAACGATCTTCCCGGATGCCGCACCGGGCGATGCAGGGAGCCCCTGAGCCAGAACCTGCACCTTGGCCTTGGGATCCAACCGGGGATGGAGCAGTTGAGCGAGCATATCAGGCTGAATTCGAAGGATCGCCTGTTGTTCCGGGATCAGGCCTTCATTGACCATATCGATGGATGTCTTGATGAAGGCTGAGGCATTCATTTTGCCGTTCCGGGTCTGGAGGCACCACAGCTTTCCCTTTTCAATGGTGAACTCGAAATCCTGAACCTCCCGGTAGTAGGTTTCCAGGGTGTGGCGCAAGCCTTCCAGTTGTTTATAGACCTCCGGCATGTCCTTGCGAAGCTCGCTGATGGGCTTGGGGGTCCTGATCCCTGCCACCACATCTTCGCCCTGGGCGTTGATCATGTATTCTCCNAAGAGGCGGTTTTCTCCCGTACCGGGATTCCGGGTAAAGGCAACACCGGTAGCGCTGTCGTTCCCGAGGTTCCCGAACACCATGGTACACACGTTCACCGCTGTTCCATTGGCCATTTCCGGAGTGATGTGGAATTCCCTTCGGTAGTCTACCGCTCGTTTCCCCATCCAGGACCTGAAAACCGCCTCAATGGCGAGTTCCAACTGGACGAAGGGATCCTCAGGAAAAGGTTTCTGCATCTTTCGACTCACAAGATCCAGAAAGGCCTCCGAGGCTTCCTTCAGCGCAGGCGCATCCAGCTGCGTATCGTCTTTGGCTCTGGTTTTCTCCTTGATGCTGTTGAAAATGTGATCAAAGTCCTCGTCCGGCATTCCCAGCGCCACAGATCCGAAGAGTTGGATGAAGCGCCGGTAAGCGTCGTACCCGAAGCGCTCGTTGCGGGTCATCTTGATGAGAGCCGGAAGGGTTTTGCTATTGAGACCCAGATTCAGGATGGTGTCCATCATGCCCGGCATGGACATGGCAGCCCCGGATCGAACAGAAACCAACAAAGGCTGCTCGGCACTGCCGAATCCCTGGCCAGTCTTCTTTTCAAGGTAAGCCATGGACTCCCTGACCTGGTTCATCAGATCCGGTTGAAGCCCTTCTTTCTTTTGGGCCAAATACGACAGGCACGCCTCCGTTGAAATAACAAATCCCGGAGGCACGGGGAGGCCGATTCTTGTCATTTCGCAGAGGTTCGCTCCTTTTCCACCCAGAAGCTTTTTGTTCTTGCCGTCCCCTTCTTCAAAAGTGAAAACAACCTTGTTGCTGGAAACCATGTTCTCCTCCTAAAGTATGGTTACCCCTTCACCGGTGTTGCAGGGTTGAAGGGTTACAAAATCTCAGAACTCTTCGCTACCGGATAGGACTCCACGAGCAGGTTGCTCAAAAACGCTCAGATACAAGGCGCCAAATGAAAGTAACGAGTGACAAGTGACGAGTCACGAGTGAAAAGCCTATGTTTTGATCTTGTAACTTGTCTCTTGTCACTTGTCACTCTTCACTAAGATGGGCGTTTTTCAGCAACCGGCTAGTGTTGTTTCTTGAATGCAATAACCTTGGAAGCTTTCTCCNAGGGCCTGGGGCCCTGCGGCCGGCCATCGCCTTGCGGCGCGCTCCCGGGGAAAACCCTCTCCACTTTTTCCAATCGCATCGTCTGACCTCCCATCGTGAAGGAGGCCCCGTTGATGTACTCGTCCCTCAAGATCCAGGTGACCGACTGAGCAGGAATCGTTAGAAGCAGCAGCGTCACCTGGTACCAGTCTTTCTTGATATCCGGATTAATCCCCTCAATCCTCGCATACGCCACGGGCTGGTCCTGATAATGGATCAGAATCACGTCCCCTTCTCTGCTCGCAGCACTTTCTTTGCTCATGAACAACAGCCTTTTATTCACTATCCCGGATAACGCTTCCAGGATCTGATCTCAATTTCTCAAGCTTCTCTTCAAAACCGGCTCCCAGGTCCACGCCCATCTTTTGCGCCCTTTTTTTCGCCGCCAGCCCGATGTTCCGGCTGTCTTTGAAGAAGGCATCTTCCTTGGCATCAGCCGGGTTGAACCCGGCAAGGCGATCCTGTTCAGACACGTGGTAGGCGACCCGGGAGAGGAGGCGCCTCTTCTTTCCCTTTCCGCACTTGGGGCAAAGTAGTTTTTTTTCCTCGATCTCCTTCATGACGAGGCTTTGAAATCGGCACGCGCAGCCAAGGCACTCGTATTCGTAGATAGGCATCAGGCTTCTCAATCCAAAACATTTACCGGAACGGAATAAGCAAACACTTTAAAACCAATGAATATCGAATGTCGAACAATGAATGCCGAAGGATGAAGGTTAATGATATTGATTTTTCCTTCAGCGTTCGATATTCGTTATTCGATATTCTGCGGTTCGCCCTTGATCTTGTCCACACTGATGCACAGCTAAAAAAGCGGGATTTCGCATCAGGGAGAGAACGACATGGCTACTACATTATCAGAATCCCCTGGAACAGGCAACCTCTGAAATGCCCCTTTTTCAGCAAACCTCTATCGAAACAACCCCTGCGACAGGGCTCTCACAAAAGAGGAACGAACCGAACCTGTACCGTACAGACCATAACGGTAAGCAAGAAAGGGGCGTCCTCCCCACTTCTCTTTGAAGAAACGATTCCCCTTGTTAACGCCCAGCCCCATGTTGACATACTCTTTACCCAGGGTTGAGGCTTTCTTCAAAATTTGATGGAACAGAAGGTCGCTCACTCCGGGCATAGGTAATCCGGGGTTTCTCAAGTTAAACATGTAGAAAACATAATGTCTCGCCCCCAGTTCCGCCACATCAAAGGCAAGCAGGCGGCCCTCTCTGTCCCTGGCGCTGAAGACCTGTGTCGTCGGAGACGACGACACATACTCAGAGATTTTCTCAAAAATGAGCCGCATGGCGCCGCTCATCCGGTGTTTTTCGAGGAAAGAAGCGATGAGCGATCCGTGCTCAGTTCCCAGGCTCTTCTCTTGAACGATGTTCACTTCCTGTGCTGCGCGGTGAATCATGTTTCTCACCTTTTGGGGCATCTTCCAGTCCGGCAACATGATCCGGAAATAATCGTCCTCTTCCTGAGCGATCGATCGCATGCTCACCGAGGGGGTATGACCGGCAATCACGGCTAGCCGCGCGGGTTTTCGTTCCAAAATTGCGCGGTCAAGGGCTGCCTGCAGGCACTTCCCATCAGGATCCTCCCCCAAAGGGTAACCGACGAAAGTGAGTTGATCCGCTCTTGCGTAGTAGAGATATCCGGATGAGAAAAAGGGTTCGGCTCCCGAGACAGCGGTCACATACGCCGACACATGCTCAGGCACACAGGCATGATCAAAAACGAACCGTGCTTCATTTTCTGTAATCATGGGAGTTGTTGCCGCACCTCGTACCCTTCCTGGATCAGAAGAGGCTTTAAGGTGCGCACGTGAGGGATCCCAACCAAGATGAAATTCTTCCCTTTCTCGAGGAGGGGTAATATCCTCTTGAAGAGGATGGGATCCCTTTTGTCAAGGACCGAGGCGCACCGTGTGGGAAAACCAATGGTCATGAAGGGCCACTCATCCAGATTCCCTTTCAGGTAGTAGCTGACATGCTGTTCTAAGTGGCTTTCCCAGTGATCCATGTCCCTCAAGAAAGAAACAATCCGTTCCAGGGGGATCCCGTCAAGCGCCTCCAGTTGTTCTTCAATGCTCTCCAAAAAAATGATCTCCTTTCCCAATTTCCCTGCGATCTGATAGGCGTCCATATCCATGGAGTACGTCCATCCCCTGCGCCGGATGAACTGGTGCCATATCTGAAAGAAAGCCATCCAGGGCCGCATCCCGTGCAGCATTTCAATCAGGGTGCTGGGCGGCTTCGGATTCATCAGGATGAGCAGAGGGCTTCTTACCCCCGAGCCCTTTCCTGAGCATCCCATGAGTTGTTCGATCTTTTCTTTTGTCACCGAATCCAGACCTTCCAGAAGGGGCCGCGGGTCCCCCTGTGTCCCGTGTTCCACAACCCGCGCCATGCTTGCTTCGTCAAGCGGACCTTCAACGGCAACCCCGTCCACTTGTCGCATTAAGGCTTTCATCGAGTGCCGAAAGCTGTAAGGGAAAAAGTGCACGGTGCCTGCAAGGTAGGAAACTTGATCTCCCTTGGTTACCTTCCACAGCATGGTTAAGCTCTTTTCTTTCGTGCTGAAAGGCCAGCTCATCGCAGTTAAACCTTTTTCTGAAGGAATTGCAGAAACCACCGGCCCCTGCTCTTGTATTCACAATACTCATAAGCAAGAGCCGGGGTCCCACCCCATTTCTTCTTGAAACGCCTGATCCCTTCGTTGACACCAAGTCCCAGGTTGATGGAGGTCTTGCCCTGCTCCTGGGCAAGCGTGATCATCTCGCGAAAGAGGAGATCCGATGCGTGGGATGCATACGTTTTCCGCGAGAAGCATCCGATCAGGTACGCGGCAAAGCGCAACGCTGCTGACTCAACCACGTAGAAAGCCGCAAGGTGCCCTTCCCTGCTCCATGCACTAAGNACCGTCGTGGTCTTGGATTGAGCCACTACTTTCGGCATCTCCAGGTAAAGCTGCCTCACTTGAGGGCTCAACCCCGCTTTCCCTGTGAACTCCTCAATCAGTCTCCTGTGCTGATCCCCCATTCGCTGATCCCGGGTCACAGTGAGTTCAAGGGAAGCCTTCTCCGCGATGCTTGCGAGCTTTTTGTTCGCCACATAGCGTCGGAGATCAAGTTCGTAATATTCATCCCTCTCTCGGCGGACGCAGAGGCGAGAGAAAAGCGGCGGTGCCTCAGGCGCCATNAACCACCCATAGACGGGCTTAAATTCAGCTAGGCCCTGGAGGATGGCCTTTTCCAGGGNTTGAGATTGAAACGCAGACCTCAGAGGATAGCCGATGACCATGAGCCAGTCCTGTTTATNAAAGCACAGGAATTCGTCGATCAAGATGGGTTCGCCCCCGGAGAGGCACTTCATCAGGCTCACAATGTGCTCCGGGATGTAAGCCTGATTAAGAATTTCTCTTTCCTCTGCCTCGGTAAGCATGAACTCCACTCGACCCAGGATGGGGGTGATGTGCAAACAGGTTCAAGGTTCACATTACAAGGTACAGGGAAAGATCGGTGCTGGTCTAACCTTGCACCCTGTACCGTGGACCTTGAACCTTGATCTTATCTCTAGTATCAAAGGCCGCCGATGTCAAAGCCTTTGCTATCTTTACGAAAAAGGCTGATTGCCTTCTTTTTTTCTTGAACTCTTGTGAACAATACGTTACATATGAGCTCACTTCTTCCATCTTAAATTCCGACGGCTCGGCGAATGATCAACATAGACTGTGGGAAGAAATCTTTTTTCCTCAAGAAGTTATTTGTTAACGTTCTCCGAACTCCATCCGGGACTCCGCTTCCCGACAGAACCTTCGTTCGCAAACTTGAGTGTCACCTTTTACTCATTTCAACTCTGTAACGTATGTGCGGCCACATCCGGGCCGCCTGAACTGCGTTGGATAGGTTTTTATCAGCAACATTCATTCAAACCTTGGAGGAGGAAGCAATGAAAAAAGGATTGATGCTGGCAGGACTCGTTTTCGTGGTCATGTTCGGTCTTGGTCTCTCCCTTACCTTAGCCCAGGATACCATCAAGATAGGGATTGTTCTTCCCTTGACCGGTGATCAGGCCAAGTTCGGAGAGATCGAAAA
>JGI20214J51088_10001345_pt1 | contig 16826 bp, 13 predicted proteins | sample WetSurMetagenome_FD_51088 | JGI IMG/M metagenome (IMG submission 51088) | reverse complement strand
CCCTCTTCTTCACCGCCTGTAAAAATGAACACGATACTCCGTTTAGGTCTTATTCCTGAAAGGGCTATTGCCTTCAGTGCTCCCATCATATCTGCAACACCTGATGCGTTGTCCCATGCTCCGGGGAAGATGTCATCGCCAATAAAGCCAACAGCATCAAGATGGCCTCCAACTACAACCGATTCATTTCTGAGGGCAGGATCGGTTCCCGGGATTATTCCTATGACACTGCATCCCTTTCCTTCAGGATGGTATTCAGATGAAGCTTTCAGTATCATTTTTACTTCCGTATTGAATGATGCCGGTTTAAAGCTCCTGTCTATGCTATCAAAAAGCTCTTTCATGTCTCTGTTACAGAGGGCAAATATGTCATCAGTTACAACTCTGCTGATGCCAAAGACAATAATTGAGGAGTCGTAAGCGATGTTTGGATTGGCAATGTTACCATCGATATAAAGAAGCCCGCGTGCCCCGTGCCTCACTGCATTCTGCAGTTTCTCAATATGATAGCAGTATTTTACCCATTTTGAATATTGTGGGTTTGAGACATCCTTGTATGGAACATCCCGGTTAATGAGTACAATTTTACCCCTCACATCCACATTACTGTAATCATCATATCCCAGCTCAGGAGCGGTAACGCCGTATCCTGCAAAGACTACATCTGCCGTGATCTCTCCGCTCCCTGTTGCCATACCAACAATCGCCTCGCCGGGGAATGAGTACTCTTTATAAATTATCTTACCGTTTCTTTCTGGGATCAGCAGCTTTATCTCACCTCTGTTTTTAACTTTCACCCAGGGTCTGTCAAACCACTGTAAATATGTTCCATCCCCGCCTCCTGGTTCTACACCCCATTGGTTAAGCTTACCAGCCAGCCAGTTTGCCGCTTCTATATATTCGCCGGTACCGGTAAGCCTGCCTTTAAACTCCGTAGAGCAGAGCTTTTCAACCCACCCGTATATTTCCTGTTCTGAGATACGGTGATACTGCTTCATCAAAACGGCGCCATCGGTCACCTGTGCCTTCAGCGACAGGCTGATAAATAAAAATAAGAACAGGGTTAAAACCCGGTTAATGCTCGTCATAAACATATCATTTAGCAGTGGTAAAATTAACGAATCGGGGATGAAAATCCCCGATTCTGAGCATTAAATAATGAGTTTTACAAAAAGAAAGCCGTCAGTTAACTTCAACGACAATCTGTCTGTTCATATCCTTGATAATTTCATTAAAGTAATACCTGACAATATTATAGTCGGCAGGTTTATAAACAGGCTTCTTAAATGAGTATTCTCCGGTAACAGTCACTACAGAACCGTCGGTAATGGCATTGTATGTAAGCAGGAAGGCATCATTGTTTATTTTTGCTTCTGCAGGCAATGATATGACTTTACAGTTTGCAGGGATATATATTTTTGATTTGAACTGATAATCTTCCGGATAAATAAAATCGATAGGGTATGTTCTGGAATTTTCCACAAGCTTGTTTTTGCTTATAGGTTCTTTAAGGAATGGCGAGATAAGTATCCTGTTTCCGACACGTTCTGTTTCCATTTTTAAAGGGATTTTTATCATCAGGGGACTTTCAGGTGCAGTCATTTTATCAATTGCGATTGAATCAGACTCAACAGTATATCCCGAAGAAGTGCAGTCTTCAATGAGCTTGTTTTTTTCATTATAGTATCTTTTTCTTTGTATAAGGGCTTGGTATCCCGTTGCCTCAGTGGTAAGCAAAGCATCAAGAGTGTCAGATTCTGCAGAAAAATGAATGTCAAATGTGCTTTTTAATATTGAAGGTTCATTAACGGCAAGAGGTTGCCATTTTACCTCATCTCTTTTTATAAGCAGGCCCTTGTCGTTCAGACTTCTTATGGGCAGAGCGTCGGAAGGTGTAAATGTTTCTGTTGCGTCTGCCAGAACAAGAGTGTCATTAATGTATGCAGCGGCGACTACATAATTGAAAAAATCGAGGAAGGGTATGTCTTTAATCTTCCCGTTATCTCTTGTACTGAGGATTAGAGGATATGCGTCGAGTCCTGAAGCAGAAAGCAGCCCGGTAAGAAGAAGATTTATATTTCCTGTATTTCCTTTTTTCTGTTCAAGAAACTTATTAATAGGGTCGTTTGCATACTTACCTTCATACCCGTTCCAGTTATAATTTCTTTTTACATATTTTACTATTGTGTCGAATCTTTGACGCGGAGGAAGAACAGAGTATGATTTTATATTTATGATTTTCGGAGCTGCCCTTTCGGCCTTATTTACATATTTACCAAAACTTTCATGAGTGTCGAGCTCTTTAATTAATGCAGGCCAGGTTTTAACCACATCTATTTCGGCTCCGTTAATGGTGTGAATTTTGGAAAGCTGAAAGTCTATTTTAATAATATAATCATTTATTGTGGTAATATAATCTTCACTTTTAAAGGCTGGTATGTCAACCATAGTATACTCATGAACTAATTCTTTATATTTGATTCCGGCTATAGATTGCTCAGACTGTTCATCTATCCAATCTTTCTGTGATGAAAACTTCGACATTCCCTGGAGGATATAAGAATACTCATAGAATGGGATTATTCTTACTATATAGTTACTGTAGATAGTAGGGATTTTATGCTGAAACTCCCAGTCTCTGAGGTTCCATAAAAACGGGCTGGACAGGACATACCTGTATTCAATAACAGAACCCTCTCTTACATTGGGGAAGGCGAATTTTTTAACCCTCCAGTAGCTGTTTAGTTTTTCGTCAAAGATGTTGACGGGATCAAGCCTGGTAATAAGCACATTCCCCTCAACAACATTATAAGTATAAGCTTCAATGCTATTAATTTTTTCAGTGCTGTTGCCTTCATAATAATATGGGATCTCAACCTCTGCATAACTGAATGCCGACTGTTTGAATATTTTTATCCTTATTGTCTTTTCAAATTCGATGTTGAAAGAACCATCATTATTAAGGAATCTTGTTTTACCTATGTCAAACAAGACAACAGCATCAGCTAAAGGATCTTTGGGATAGGATTTCATGTCAGCTTCTTCCCGGGATATTTTGCCGAACGTCACAGGGCCCATCTGACAATTGGCGTTTTTAGAGTAAAAGAAAAGCAGAATGGAGCAAAGCAGAATTGACAGTAAAGTTTTTTTCATTTCAATGAAGGATTTGTAACAACTATACCGCAGTTTTTTTCATTTTTTTTAACTGCGGTTATAAATGAATAAAAAGCCGGATACTTGTCTTTTGAATATTCTCCGGGGAAAACACAAAGTTCTCTTACTATGGTTATCTTATTTCCTGTGCTCAATACATTAGTTCTGTAGAAACCAAACTCATTACTTATGTCAACATTTTTTGGTATTACAAGCAATGAAAGAGCGTTGGTCATTTCAACACAAACTGTGTCTCTGCATGCAATGGGCAAAATTATCTTAACAGGAAATTTTCTTTTTGCTGGTGCCTCAATATCAGGAAGATAAAACATTGCCGGGATGACTGCAATATCGTTTTGAATTTTTTTCAAGAAATGCTCTGCATTTCCTCCGGTTTTAAACGAAATTTCCTTTGAGTCCCGGGAATCCATTGTCAGTATATAATCGTTGATTTCAAGACGCGAATAATTGAGGAATTTATTCAATAACTGACGTTGTTCTTTAAGGTCGAGTTCGGTTTTAACCCCCAGAAAGTTTTCAAAATCATCACCTTTTAGAATGAATCTGGCGTCAACAGTGCCATAACCTAATGGGTCAAGCTTAAAATCAAAATTTCTAACAGACTCTGCTTCTTTATAGGAAGGGTTTTGTGTTTTTACAAAGGTTGACTTATCCTTGTCTATTACAAATGCTTTTCGGCCTGATGTAAAAGAGCCGAGATAATTGAATGGAAGTGTCTGGCTGGTGCAGTCAAGCCATATACTGTCATTCCCGTTAGGGACAAGAAGTATAACATGATTAAATTCAGGAAAGGGCATTCCTTTATCTGATTCAACAGGATTATCTCCGGCATATACAATGGAATAAAACGATTTAATGCCCACGCTCTCAAAAAGTGCTTTTGTATAATTGACCAGTGCTTTGCAGTCGCCATATTTATTATTAGTAACATACTCCGCAGGCATTGGCCGGAGACCGCCAAATTTGGTAGACACATTGATATACCTGGTATTATCCTGAAGATAATGATATAGGATACGGACTTTTTCACTGTTGCTGCCGGCATCCTTAACCAGCGATCTTACTTTGCTGACTTCTTCCGGAGGTAAGACGTCAAGCCCCTGAATCATGTCGCTGTACCATCTCCCAAAATCAGACCATGTCTCAAAACTTCCGGTGACGAAATAATTGATCATTTTGGGTGTTATTTTTACTATGGGTATGAACTGTTGCAGGGGCGGGGCATATTTTTCTTTAACAAGCGGTGTCTCATATATGCCACTCCACTGGTAAGAAACGACATCTTTTTGCTCAGTTGTTTGCAAAAATTTTACTCCTGAAGTATCAATAAAGAATTCATATCCTTTAGGTACTGTAAGAGCAAGATTTGCCTTACGGGTTGGGATGTCGGTGTCAAAAACTGGCGACCACTCAGTAATTATCAGGTAAGTGGGATCGGTTTTTGTGTATGAATAGCAGATGTAATAAGGATATTCATTATACCTGAGACTGAATTTTATTGAGAGGTAATCATCATAAAAAGTTTCACCTTTATCTGCAGATGATTCCACAATATCTTTCTTCTGCAACTTTCTTATGATGTTACCGTTTGCATCTTCTATCCAACCCTCCAGCGAGCTGATCTTTTCATTTTTCTGATGAATAACCTCAACATCAGTATATCGCGTCTCGTTAACCCGTTTGTTTATCAGTATTTTTATATATTCTTTGGTTACCAGGTTGCTTTGCTGAATTGTAATGTCGGTCTTTTTTTCAATTATTTCGGCATTGAATGATTGAGGGAAAAGAGCTATGCAAAAACACAGACAGAAATTTACTGTAAAAAAAAACTTCATGACTCAGACAATAATGGTGCATGTGCAATTTGCAAAAAATAACCATTGAAAAAAGCAAAAGCCCGAAATTTATCTGACTACTTACTAAACAGAGAAATAACGTTATATTTCCGTATGTTTTTAATAATACGGGTTATTTGAATACAGAAACACGATAAATTCGAGAGGCTGGTAAGCAGGAATTGAAAAGAAGGGTTTATTGTCCCTTAAATTTGTTTAACTTATGCCGGACAATACAATAAATGACAGAAGATCTTCTGCAACTGAACTATATATTATTAAGCTTATGTGACAATGCCATGGGATGCGAATGGTGCCACAATAGTGTATTGTATATGACATTCGCTTATGCAATAAAAGTCTGTTGGATATAAAAAGATTAACTTTGTTTATCTATAGTGAAGTTTGCATTGTTTCAAAAGCAATTATTTTATGAAGAGAGCCTTAATTATTATTATGTTACTGTTATCTCTACCCTGCCTGGCACAGGAAACATGGTATGGTGAGATTGCGGCTTATGCCGGCGGAGGGACAAATGATGTTTTCAGGTTCAATGAACTCGAAGGTGCAGCATCTTATGATGGCAATGATTTCTTTACAGGAGGTGTTAGCGTAAGGAGAATTATACGCGACTGGTTCAGTATGGAGGCAGGANTAAACTTTTCAGAACAGAGGTACATCAGGCATTCAGCTCCTATGTCGGATGTATTAACATCATCGGGACAGTTCGGGATGTTATCGTTACCTGTAAAAGCCAGGTTTGATTTTCTGAAATATCTCTTTGCCGATGCAGGATTTGTTACCGGCGTTCAGACAGGCGGGAGTAGTTCTTTTGACCTGTCGGGTCTGGGGCTTACTGCCGGCTTAGGTGTTAAGTACAGGTTCAAATCTGATATTATAATATCGATGAGAGTGTATGAAACACAGTTTGCTCTTGTAAGTTTTTCGGGAGAAGACCATCCCTATACACTAAGTAATACAGGTGTTACTGTAGGAGTGGGGTATCGTTTTATAAGACTTGGCAAATGTCACTGTCCCGAGTCCAATATGCCAAGACGCAAATTTTTCTAGAAACAATTATGGCAAAACAAAAGGCACATGTTTGTCCGGAATGTGGTGAGAAGATCAATTTTTTAGCTTACCTGACACTACCCGGTGAGTATAGGGTTGAATGCCCTAATTGTAAAACCCAGCTTCAACCAGATATGGATGACATAAACAGGTTTGTCCCGCTGGTGGTTTTTATTCTTATAATAGTTACAGGTATAAACAAGAGATCCGGAATAACAAAGTTCCTGACTTATGTTGGTATTATGACCCTGATAGCCTTCCTTGTATTCCTTATTAGCGGTTACTTTTTTGTCGGGTTACGCAAGGTTGAAGAATAGAGTAAGTTTGTTATTCGGCCGCAATTCTGTTTATATGTTCCTTTGCCTCGGCCCATTTTTGTGGTGACATTCTGGCGCCAACTACTTCAATTACCTTCCCTGCAAGAACAGACCCGAAGAGTCCGCATTTATCAAGAGAGAACCCGTTTGAATAACCATAAAGGAACCCGGCAGCGTAAATATCTCCTGCGCCTGTAGTATCAACCGGGGTTGCCTTCAGGGCGTCAACTTTAATTACTTCATCGCCTTTTTTTATAAGAGAACCTTTTGCACCTAGTTTTACAACAGCTATGGAACATTTTTCAGACAGCATGTCAAGTGCCTGGCGGGGTTCAAGGCCTGTGTATGCCCTGGCTTCTTCCTCATTGGCAAAAACGATGTCGGCATAGTTGTCTATTATTTCTTTGAACTCCGCATGTTTTTCATTTACTACGTTAAAGCTGGCCAGGTCTATCGCAACCAGCATATTGTTTTCTTTAGCCAGGCGGCATGCATGTTCAACAAGAGGGAAATTGTAGATAAGGTATCCTTCTATGTAAAGGATGTCGTTCTCCTTGAAATACTTATCGTTCAGATCATCTTTACCAAGCTCGGTAGCTGCGCCGAGGTGTGTTGCAAAGGTACGTTCGGAGTCGGGTGAGACAAGCGCCACTGCTGTGCCTGTCTGTTTATCAGAGCGGAGCAGCAGAGGAATAAGACCGGCATCCATCAGGTCTTTTTCATAAAAATTGCCAAATTCATCGTTCCCTACCTTTCCTATGAATGATGACGGAACGCCCATGATACCCAGTCCATATATTGTATTTCCGGCCGATCCGCCTGAAGCCAGTATTGACTTAAGTGGTTTGATAACTTCTTTTATGCGGCCCGACTGACTGTCATCAACCAATGTCATACTTCCTTTCGGGAGGCCGAACTGGTTGAGGTATGAGTCGTCAGGGATTAATGTCATTATATCTACCAGGGCGTTACCTATTCCAACAATTCTCTTCATAAATAAAATTTTCGGCAAAGATATTGGTAAATTCAATTAAAGCGGTTATTTTTGCGCGGCTTTTAATGACAAGAGCAACCTTCCTCAGTAGCTCAGTTGGTTAGAGCACCTGACTGTTAATCAGGGGGTCGTAGGTTCAAGTCCTACCTGGGGAGCAAAAAAAGGAGCACTTCTGCTCCTTTTTTTGTTACAAACCCAAAGGGGTTATAAAAAATTGTTCAGAGTTAAAACTATTATGTTAATTCAGACGAAGAGCAATTCTCTTTTCAATAAAATGGGCAGGAGTCAGGGTGTCTTAACCCCTTAAATATATCAACTAATTGACTTTCCTGAATTAGAACAGTGTATAAATACGTTGCTTTAAAGTATTTTTTAGTTTTGGTATGTATTATTGTCTGAAAGAGTATTTTTGATGAAGGAAAGTGTTTGAGATATTTATTAACACAAGAAAATAAGCGAAGTATTTACTTACAATTCAGGCGCATATATATGTCTTCAATAAATCACGCTGACAGTAAATAAAACAAGAGAACCAGAATTTGTCTTTATGAAAAAGTGGAAACAGAAAGCTATAGTTCAGAAGATAATTTCTTATTTACCCTTAAGTCATAAAATCAATTATGTCTTTCAAAAATATGTAACAAAGGGAGTAACACTTTCAGACGAGTATTTCTATGACCGGCTAGGACACGCAAAAGAGCACCTTATAAGTTACCGGAAATATTCTGATAAAACAATTCCAAATTCATGCCTGGAGCTTGGGACAGGATGGTATCCAATTGTTCCGATTGGATTCTTTTTATCAGGGGTTGATAAAATTTATTCAGTAGACATTTCATTTCTGACATCAAAAAACCGATTAAAAACCACACTTCAAAAATTTGTAAAGTGCAGCGATTCAGGGCTATTAAGTAATTATATTAATATTGTTCCAGACAGGCTTGAAACGATCAGGCGCCTTCTTTATGCCTGTGACGAGATTTCGTTTAACGGATTACTCCAAAACCTAAATATGACTTACCTCATTGAAGATGCCAGGAAGCTTTCGTTACCTGATAATTCAATTGATTTGGTAAATTCTAATAACACATTTGAACATATTCCTCCCGATATTTTAATTCCTATACTTGAAGAATTTAAGCGTGTTGTAAAAAAGGAAGGAGGGGTTATGTCGCATTTCATAGACATGTCCGACCACTTTGCCCACCTTGATAAGTCAATAAGCATTTTCAATTTTCTTCAGTTCTCCGACAAACAGTGGAAATGGATTGATAATTCTATTCAATCTCAGAACAGAATGAGGATTTATGACTATAAAAAAATTTATTCTGATTTAAATATTCCCATCTCATCCGAATCGTTCAGAGAAGGAGATTTGAATGAACTTAAATCGATTTTGCTTGCAGACAAATTTTCAAATAAAAAAATGGAAGACATTGTAAAGAGCCATTGCCATTTTATTTCAAATATGAGAAACGCAAACTGATACAAAAAAATAGGCATCAAATGCAGGCACTGCATTGTCATGGGAGCCCTGCTTAATATGACCGGTAAAATTGTATTATTCTCATTATTTTACCTCTTTGCCATCTAGGGTAACTTCTGCATTAGTGAGCTCTAACTTGTTTTCACCATCTTTGGTTGTTACCTTGCAATCAACCAGTCTGATGTTTTTGGCAAAGAAAACGCCGAACGGGTTATCAGCAGTGATATAAACATTTTGCAGGAGAATATTTGATGCGACAGATTCGGGCAACCCCCAAATCAAACCGGCCCGTTTCCCCTTTTCGGCAGTTGCCGTAATATTCTGAAACGTTATGTTGCGATAGACCGGCGTAAGATCGGTAACCGGTGCCGAAGGATAAGTGACGGCTGTCGCAGCCGTTAACTTTTGTAAATTCCTGTATTCTTTCTCTTTTGCATTATAGGCGGCATAGATCAAAATGGGCATACCGACGTTGATCATTTGCAGATTCCGGTAGGTTATGTTTTGAATTATCCCACCCCGGTCGCGATCTGATTTTATGCGGATACCGTAATCTGTATTCGTGAATGTGCAGTTTTCAACGGTGATATTTGATACCCCTCCTTTTGTGGGACTACCGATAGATACGCCATGGCCATAGCCATAAGTACAATTGGTAATAAGTACATCGGAAGTATTACCGCCGCAGGTAAAGTCATCATCGCCAACGCTAACGTCACAATTCCGGATCAATATTTTTTGCCCGCTCACATCGCACGCGTCGGTATTATGACTTGGGTTAACCGGATCCGTAGATGCCGGGGCACGGATAATGACGTTCTGCACCGTAAGGTCTGATGTTTTACCACCAATCGCAAGATGGAACTTAGGCGAATTAATCAGTTTCACTCCATCAATCAGAATCCTGCTGCAATCCCTGAAGGCAATCATACGCGGACGTTTTGCGTTTTCTGTTTTTGCAAAAGGCCACCAGGGGCTACCCTGTCCGTCAATCATCCCCTTGCCTGTTATTGCAATATCGTGAAGTTTAGTGCCACTTATAAAATCTATCCCTTCATTGGTTCCGCCCGGATACTTTTCTAATGGTAACATCCTGAGAATTGCTCCGGAGTCGATATGCAGGTCGATGTTACTCGCAAACTGCAACGGGCCGCATAAGTACACCCCTGCCGGAATAATAACCCTGCCGCCACCTGCATTCGCCGTGGCATTTATAGCCTCCTGAATGGCTTTGGTGTTATCCGTTGCACTATCGCCAACAGCGCCATAAATACTGATGTTAAATGTCTTATCAGGTATCGATGGAAGTATTGGTGCAACATAGGCCGGCTGTGCATTGATTATATGGTTACCGACCCCGGGGAAGAACAGAAAAAGGAAGAATAAAGAAAAAGAGCGATGTGATTTCATTGAGTTTTACCGAATTTACCGAATTTAAAATTATGCAATGTTTTATGCTTTTACAAATCTGTGATTTCCGGCAAACAAGGATGAATTTATTGTGCTTTAGCAGGATTACATTTTATCACCTTCCATCTTGTATTCATCCATCTTTTCTGCTGTTGCCGGGTGAGAAATGTCCATGCAACAATACGACTTGTTTTATTTCCCTGACTCATAGGGATAATCTTTATTTCCAAGGCTTCTGCAATTTCTAGTGCATTGCAGGTATTTTTGAGATGTGATTGTTTTGAAATAAGGGTTGAAAACCAAAAACAGGAATCGGGGATTTGCCTGCTTTGCGATATAATTTTTTGTACAAATTTTTCTTCGCCGCCTTCGCACCATAATTCCTTATTCTTACCGCCAAAATTCAATATTGGCTTAGTAATTCGTTTATGATTAAGGGCGCTTAATTTGCGAATGCTTCCCGATTGGGATTCTTCAAAAGAGGCATTAAACGGGGGGTTACAAATGGTCAAATCGAAGTGCTCATCACTCTGAACAATTCCACTGAAAATATTGTTTGAATCTGGTTGTACCCGCAGTTCAACATTTCCTTTTAAGACGGCATTCGTCTCAATTATTTCAGAAGCTGATTTAATGGCAACAGGCTCAATATCGGTGCCGACAAACGACCACCCATATTCTTTATTCCCGATGATAGGATAAATACAACTTGCACCTATACCAATATCGAGGCACCTTATTTGATTCCCTGTTGGAATTATTCCCTGGTTACTGCTACCTAATAAATCTGCTATATGATGAATGTAATCGGCTCTTCCCGGAACCGGCGGACATAAATAACCCGATGGAATATTCCAGTGATCTATTCCATAAAAATGCTTTAACAGGGCTTTATTGAGCATCATCACCGCTTCAGCTTTGGAAAAATCAATCGATTCATCGTTGTAATTATTCAATCTGACGAATGGCGCCAGTTCGGGACAGATGCTAATGAGCACTTTGAAATTATAACGCTCACGATGCCTGTTACGTGGATTTAAGCCGGATTTTTCTTTTGGATGTTCTTTCTTTTCTTGAAGCATTTATGGGTTGTTGGCGTAAGTAAACGCCGGTGTTATCGCATCCGGACGGATTAGTTATAATTTATATAAATTGTTTAACTGCAATCATTTAAATCTGTTCCTTGCTCTTTCCACTTTTAATCTGCATGAGCAACAGAAGGGTTGTGAAAAATGAGAGAAGCGCCACTGCGATGACAAAAACTTTTCTCTGCAAAGGGAAATGATTGGTTATTATTAAAACAATACTTACTACAAAGCAAATCGCATCCAGTGCAGCGACAATACTTAAAGCATAGTTTTTGAACGATTTTTTCATTTTCAGGTAAGTGTTCGTTTCATTCAAAAAACACAAGTTAATGCTTTTTAAGCTATTAGTAGTTATAAATGCCACAATATCAATGTTAAGTTGAAAGTTGAAAGTCGAAGGGTGAAATGGAAACGGTGAAAGTTGAAAGTCTGTAATTGTTTTTAATGTCAGCTATATATGACTTTTACATTTTTAATCTGTATTCTATTCCTTTATAAGACTATGGTTGGCAAGGTCATCATTTCAAAGGGCTGTATTATTCTCATACTTTTCCAGCACAAAACAGCGGAAGAAGATTAATCCGGCGGTACATATCAGTGCACTTACCCAGAATATGGCAGACATGGAGATATGCTGTGCAATAAGCCCTCCTGTGATCATACCGCAACCCATTCCCAGATCCACTGCAGTGTATAGTGTTGAATTTGCCGCACCACGATGTGCTGCATCTGCCGTATTGTTCACCATTGACTGAAAAGTAGGAAATATTACCCCATTGCCAAACCCTATTATTATAGCTGATATATAAAACAGCACCTCATTCCTGGCCATTGCCAGCAAAGGGAAGCCAATAATCAGTAATATTATGCATATTGTAATAATCCTTCGCGGTCCTTCCCTGTCAAACACTTTACCGGCGGTTAGCCTGGCTGCTGCAATGCCAATGGAAAAGATAAGAAAATACATCGAAGAGTTTTGTATCCCAATTTCACGGCCATAAAGGGCTATAAAAGAGAGTAGTCCGCCATAGGAAATCATGGTTATGAAGACATTTACTGATGGACGTATAGAGTTTCTATCGAATAAACGGTTCCATTTAAACCCGATTCTTTTCCCAACCACAAAACGTTTTCGCAGATGAACTGCAAAAGCGCAGGCAAGGCTGGCTATGCTGATGAAACAGCCCGAAACAAACATTATAGGATATCCCCAATGGTGGCAGACAAATAGCCCTATAATTGGTCCGACAGACATGCCCAGCGTGGTTGACAGTGCAAAATAGCCAATACCTTCACCTCTTTTTGACGAGGGTATTATATCTACAGCAATAGTTGATCCTGAAACAGTGGTAAACCCCCAGGTAAGACCCTGGGCAAATCTTAAAATAATTATGGATGCTATGGTAATTGCAACCAGGTATCCGGCAAATAAAAGGGAATAGATTATTAAAGCCAATAGAAATATGGTACGACGGCCAAATCTATCGAGTGTAAATCCCGAGAACGGACGTACCATCACCGAAGCTATTGTGTATGCGCCCACCACAACACCAACCTGAACTTTTGAAGCATGCAGATCGCTTACCAGATATATGGGTAGAGCAGAAAGAATAGCATAATAGGTGATATACATCAAAAAGTTCGACAATATAAGGAAGTCAAAATCCTTATTCCAAATCCTCTCCTTCATACAATCAAAAACAAGCCGCAAAATTATCAATAAAATTATTGATGATGCATTTTTTGCAAAGCTTTACTTTTATCTTCAGTCTATGTTTGGTCTATGGCTGACACGTGTGCCTTTTTTTAATGTTCCGGGTTTAGGGTTTAGAGTTCAGGGTTCAGGGTTCAGGGTAGCTAATTCCTAAATAGCATTGGCCTTTTGACTTTTGACTTTTGATTTTCGCCTTATCTGCCCTCCTTATAAAAGCACTATTGATACTCTTAGCATTTCCCCTGTTACCTACACGATATTTTAAATATTGACAGTAAAATTGACTTCAATAGTTGTATTCCCTTTTAGCATTGACCATACCGGGCAGTATTTATCTTCTGACAGTGCAATAACTTTTGACATATCGGTCTCAGTTACGTCAGGTGATTTAAGATCAATCTCAACAATGATATTTTTAAAACCGGTAGGATGCTCATCTTTTCTTAATCCTCTGGCTTTAATTTCACAACCGTTAATGGTCTTATTCATCTTTCTCAGAAAAGTCAGGATTGAAGATCCGATGCATGATGTTAAGCTGAGAAGCAACAGTTCCATGGAAGTATAGCCCAGGTTATCACCCAGTGGCTGGATGTAATCAATTGAAACAGGCTCGTTCTGGTCTACAGTTGCAATAAAGTTGAGCCTGTCATTTATAAGCTTTATTGATGTGTTCAGTTCTTTTGATTTGTCGGTCATTATATTTTGGTTTTTATTTTCCCTTTTTGTTTGTCTCTACCTTTTGGCAATATGCCGGGAGAGGAAGCCGACTAGCTGGTCACATTCATCTGAAGTGAAGAGGTAAAATTTACGATCACGTTAAGCACCTTAGTTCTTTTTGATTTCATATCTGAGGAACTCTTTTTCATTGGTTGAAAAATGTTTGATGAGAGTATCACCTTTCTCAGCTTCATCAAACAATGCTTTGTCAACGATGAACCGGTTTCCCTCGGACAGAATAAAATATCTTATTACTGATTCCTCAGTATTTGTCTCATCATCTTCAAAATAGCCTTTATTTTCAATATTATACTCTACAATTGTTTTAGAGCTTTGCTCCAGATCTTCCTTTAAATTCCTGGCCTGGTACTTTGTTATCAGAATAATGATTCCTATGGCAAGGAGATAAAACAGTTCAGAAAGCATTACTGTTTTTTTATCGCAACCTGCATAAAATAAAATCACATGAATGGCTAATCCTAAAGTAAGAATATATAATACAGCCATTATGTATTTCAGTGTTAAGGTGCTTTTTAACCTTGCTTGCTCGGAATCAGAAAGCGAACTTATATATTTTTTCATCTCAATGTAGATTTACAACTATTCCTATTGGCCGGTTGTTTGAGATTATTGTCTAAAGCCTGCAGACATTTTTTAAGTTGTTTCGATCTTTTTATGACAAAGCTTTCTTCCCTGTACTGTTTGATTCCAGTTTGAAGAAGGATATCATTTCCATAAGTTGTTGAGCCTGACCGGCCAGTTCTTCAGAACTTGTTGCCAGTTCTTCAGAAGCAGCAGCATTCTGCTGGGTAATCTGGTTCAGTTGTTGGATAGCACTGTTAACCTGATCGGCACCGGAGTTCTGTTCGTTACTTGCAGCAGCAATTTCCTGAACTAGTTTGGCTGTCTTACTAATATCCGGGGCAATGGCAGCGAGGAAGGTCACTGATTCCTTAGTGGCTTTGACACTGTTTTTTGTCAGAGAGTCAATTTCCACTGCCGATGCCTGGCTTCTTTCGGCGAGCTTGCGAACTTCGGCTGCAACAACGGCAAAGCCCTTTCCATGTTCACCTGCACGTGCCGCTTCAACTGCAGCATTCAGAGCCAGGATATTGGTCTGACGGGCAATCTCTCCGATAATGGAAACCTTATCGGCAATTTCCTGCATATACTTTAATGTCTGTTCCGAAGCATCATTTACCTTGTTTATTCCTTCCGCAGCATTAAGGGCTATCTTTTCTGTCTGATGGGCATTTTCTGTATTTTGTTGTATGTTGGCTGCCATTTGTTCCATGGAAGATGATGCCTCTTCTGCCGAGGATGCCTGTTCTGATGCTCCATGGCTCATCTGTTGTGATGTTGAACTCATCTGCTCACTTGATGATGAGATATTGTTGGCTGCAGTTTGAAACTCAGAGATAATTTTTGCAGTTGACTTAACCATTTCGGTAAGTGATTGCATAAGTTCATCATTGCCGGAACGTAGCTTCAGATCAACTATCAAATCACCGTCTGCAACCAATTTAGCTTTGATGATGATCTCGTTAAGAGCATTGATAAGTATATTCAGGTTATTCTTAATGTTATTGAAATCGCCATTATATTTTTCGGTTATTACAGGCGGCATATCCCCGACAGAAATTTTAGCTACGTATTCGGCAGCTACGTTCAGGGGGCCAATTACAGCATCAAGGATATCATTTATTGACCTGGTTATTTCCCTGAATTCAAAATTTGTTTCTTCCGGATTGGCTCTTGTATTCAGCTTCCCCGCTAATGTGGCATCAATCAGTTTACGGGTTTGACTTAATAATTGAAGAATAACGGTTTTTATGTTTGATGAAATAATTATTGCTATAATAAATGTTATAATAAGGATGATGAAGATAAATGCAATGAGAAAACTGGTACGGTTTTTAATCTGACTCCGGGCATTAGCCTCTTCTGTAACATTTTGTGCCGTAGCCATTGTTACTACTTTATCGATAGCTGCTCTATGCTTTTCATAGGCATCTTTCATTTCATGTGTCAGTAATTGTCTGGCTGTTTCTGATTCGCCATTTCTGACAGCAGGGATATAATTATTAATAAGAAGGTTAAAGAATTCAATAGCAGGCTGGTACGATTCGTCAGTAAAAGTAGTTTTAAGGTTCCCTTTTTCTAATGTTTTTTCCCAATAGTCGTGTCGTGTTTCGTAGTCCAGCTTAAGTTGTTTACTCTTATCAATTAGTGCTTCAATCTGTTTCTTGTCGGTAGTATTCAATAACTCATGGGCGGTCAGATACGATTCGATGATGTATTCAGGTGGGGGTAAAATATCAGCAATAAGGTCTTTTTCGCTTACAATCCGTGAATATATTTCTCCGTTGACCTTTAATCGCGTAAGTGTTGAAAATGAAATTAAACTGTAAACAAAAAAGCCGACAGCGAATATTCCGGCAAGCATATATACTTTAACATATATTTTGAGGCCATTCCTCTTGTTTTTAATTACGTCCGACATTTTAATTATGTTTATTTTATAAATTATGCTTTCCCCTATGAATAGAACGCTGTACTATTAATAGTTGCATAGTGGTTTATAAAAATACAAATAAATATAACATACCCATTCTGTTCCGGGTCCCATCATACGGTTCCGGCTCTCGAAAGGTATATTAATCTCCCCGACAATATACAAAATACTCAGTTTTCATATTTCATTCTTCTCCTGTTGCAGAAATAATTGTCGCAGTGTACATCGAACGGATTTTAGTTCAACACCGAATCATCGCCGGGTTCCCGGAAGGCATTCGGGAACCGCTCAGAGTCCTGTTTATTGGCAATAGTTTTTAATATATGGGATAGTTATTTTCGTCATAAGTAAATTCCCACGTTCGTTCTTTTGTTAAAACTAAAATTGAATCACTATTTCTATATCTTTTATAAAGATATTTTTTAAAGTTATTAGTGGATAGTGCTCTGTAAAAACATTCTTGAAAAATAATTAAATCTTTTATTGAGTTTGTTGAATTGTCATA
>JGI20214J51088_10001343_pt1 | contig 16835 bp, 14 predicted proteins | sample WetSurMetagenome_FD_51088 | JGI IMG/M metagenome (IMG submission 51088) | reverse complement strand
TGCGGACGGGACTCGAACCCGCGACCCACGGCGTGACAGGCCGTTATTCTAACCAACTGAACTACCGCACCAATTGTAAAACGAGTTGCAAAATTAACCTAATTTTTAACTCCGCAAAATAAATTTCAAAAATATTATCTGCAAAAATAATATTGGATATTCATAGATATTAATACTAATATACAGTCATTCAAATGATTAATGACTTGAAAAAACTGAAATTCACACCTCCATAATTCCTGTGCTCAAAAAACAGTTCATGATCAGTGAAACTTAAGTCGCGCGGATGTTCAAGAATGAAAAAACCATCTTCTTTTATTATTCCTGATTGAGTTACAAGATCAGGCAATTCTTTAAGCCACGACAGCTCATAAGGTGGATCGGCAAACACAATGTCATATTTAAACGTGCAAGCCTTAAGATATGCCCGTACATCAATATGAATGGGCTTAACATTTTCAAGATTAAGTTCCTTCAATATCCTTTTTATTCCTGAAATATGATTCATGTCCTTTTCAACAAGATGCACATTTACTGCTCCACGAGAGGCAAATTCATAGCTTATGCTTCCTGTTCCTGAAAAAAGATCCAAAACATTTACAGATTCAAAATCGACCCGGTTATTCAGGATATTAAACAGTCCTTCGCGGGCAAAGTCGGTCGTCGGTCTTGCTTTGAAATTTGAAGGAGGATTGATTCTCCTTCCCCTGTATATGCCTCCTATTATTCGCAATTCAGGACTGTGAAAAGATTAATAAATCTGTGAAGCTCCATATCATTAAACACATAGCTGAAAGTGAAGTTTCCCGAAGGTTCTGCAAATTTTATATTTCTTACATATAATGAAAAGCTCGATGAAAGATCATCATATTTTTCAGTCAGGCCACTGAAATAAACGGTCTCCTCCTGTTTTATATCCAGAATCCTGAAGGTGTTCAGGACATAATAAAGTATATCTGATATATTTCTGTAAGCAAATGAATTGCAAAACCTTAAAATATTATTACTGTATATTATCAGATTGAAAAAGTCCCTTTCAACATGTACATGAATATAATTACCTGTTAGGTTTTTCCTGCCAGAAGAAGTATGATCCAGCAAGAGTTTGATCTGATGATGCAGATGAGCTCCCGGATNTGAACTTTTCAGTAACTCATTTATTGATTTAGAAACTGAGTAAACAAGAAACGCCTCTGGATTTAATATACGATCTGAAAGGATAACATTGCCTTCTTCAAGGATATGATTGAATGTGAAATATTCGTCTTTTTTGCCAGGGTCATATAAAGGTGCAGGCACCAATGTAAACTTTGAGGAAGGCATAACACAATACACCTTCTTGTATTTCTTAATCAAAAAGTCATCCTGGTGCAGAAGTTCACCTACTTTGTCTGCATTAAATGACTTATTATCTTCGGCTCCAAAAGATCTGATAAGTACAAATTTGTTTCTGATTGAATCCAGAAGACAANATGATAATCCATCAGGACTAACCTGAATAGATAACTCATAGTTCTCAGTTGAGTTTATATCGAGGGTCTCATCGAAAAGTTCAAGAAAAGGCATTTCTTAATGTTATCTGGATTAGTTAAGTTTACAAACAAAAATAGGAAAAATATTCAAGCAGTGCTTTGTGATTCTGTTAAATACTNATGCGCGATACTATTATATATAATAACCTCTGTAAGAATCTTGGAAATATACCAACAGGCGATCAGTCTGACGCATTGAAGAAAATTGCCGGATATATCTGCGACAACAATAATGATGTGATCTTTCTTATGACAGGTTATGCCGGAACAGGAAAAACCAGCATAATAAGTTCGATTGTCAAAACTCTCGACTCATTAAGGATAAGGTCGGTTCTTCTGGCTCCTACCGGCAGGGCAGCAAAAGTGCTTGCATCTTATTCAGGACGACAGGCATATACAATCCATAAAAAGATTTATCGTCAGAAATCCTCCAGAGACGGAATGGGCAGTTTTTCACTCGACAGGAATCTGCATAAGGACACTTTTTTCATTGTCGATGAAGCTTCTATGGTTTCAAATAGCTCCGGAGATTCGTCAGTGTTTGGGAGTGGCAGGCTTCTCGACGATTTAATTGAGTATGTCTATTCCGGAACTGAATGCAAATTAATTCTCGTTGGAGATACTGCCCAACTTCCACCTGTAGGNTCAGCTGTAAGTCCCGCCCTTGATCCTGCTTCACTTGGCAGCTTTGGATTCGCTCTGATTTCCTGTGAACTGAAACAGGTTGTCAGACAGAGCGAATCATCAGGCATTCTGATGAATGCCACCAGGGTGCGTTTGCAGGTAGCTGAAAATGATCTGGTTCATCCGGCAATAGATTGTCTGAATTACAATGATACTTTAAGAATAACCGGGGAAGAGCTTATTGATGAGATATCATCAGCTTATGGAGCATGTGGAATGGAAGGAACCATTATTGTTGTTAATTCAAATAAACAGGCGAACAGGTATAACCAGGGTATACGAAACAGGATCTTCTTCAGGGAGGAGGAGATAAGTCCGGGAGATCTGGTTATGGTGGTTAAGAATAACTATTTCATTATCGACGAAGAGGAAGATGGAGCGGGCTTTATAGCTAATGGCGATATTGCCGAAGTTAGGAAAATAAGGAAATATGAGGAAAGGTATGGATTCCGGTTTGCTGATATGGTACTGAAGTTTCCCGACTATAATCTGGAGATTGAAGCAAAAGTTATGATGGATGTTCTTCATCTTGATACTCCTGCTTTACCATCAGATAAAAACAAAGAGCTTTATCAGAATATTTTGGCTGATTATCTGCATATTAAAACCAGGAGAAAACAATTTGAGGCCGTGAAAAACGATCCATATTTCAATGCTCTTCAGATAAAATTTGCGTACGCGGTTACCTGTCATAAAGCTCAGGGTGGACAGTGGGAGAGGGTGTTCATAGATCAGGGAATGTTTAACAGGAATGAAATCACAATTGACTATCTGCGTTGGTTCTATACAGCGCTGACAAGATCGACTGACAGAGTTTACCTTGTGAATTTTGCGGAAGACTTTTTTGTATCCGGATGATCCGCTTTATTAATATAGATTTATAGGTTGATCTGCGATAATCTACGTGATCAGCGGGAAAAAATNGCATAATATTTAAAATTTAATACTATGAAATCATATCGTAAAGAACTCTGGTTCGAGGTCCCAACAAGGAGAGCATTCGTAAATATAACCGGTCATGTTGAACGGTGCCTGGATGAATCTGGTGTCAAAGAAGGACTTATACTTGTTAATGCTATGCACATCAGTGCATCAGTATTCATAAATGATGATGAGGCAGGTCTTCATCAGGATTTTGAAGTATGGCTCGAAAAGTTAGCCCCTGAAAAGCCTTATTCTCAGTATAAACATAACGGATTTGAGGATAACGCTGATGCTCATATCAAACGGACCGTCATGGGACGTGAAGTGGTTGTAGCTGTTACGGAGGGTAGACTTGATTTTGGTCCCTGGGAACAAATATTCTACGGGGAGTTTGATGGTAAAAGAAGGAAACGGGTGTTGGTGAAGATTATTGGGGAATAAAAATTTGGAATTCAATTNNCCACGGATTGCACGGAGGTATACGGATTTTGCTCTCTTCTTTTCCGTGTTCCTCCGTGTCCTCAGTGGTTAAAAAATTTCTACCTGAGCTTCATATCATCTATAATATCACTAATCCTCTTATCAAGTGTCTTCTCAGTTTCTTCGAATTTATCTGTTGATTCAAGTTTTGTATTTACACTGAAATAAAACTTAATTTTAGGTTCTGTACCTGATGGTCTTACAGAGATCTTTGATCCGTCAGCAAGATAAAACTGGAGAACATCAGACTTGATCAGGTTGAGCTTTGTCTTTGTGTTTTTGAGTATATCATGTGAGATCTGAGTCTCATAGTCATTCACCATCACTACCTGGCTGTTATTGATTTTTTCCGGAGGATTATTCCTGTATCCGGTCATCATTACCTTAATCTCACCTGCTCCCTCTTTCCCCTTTCTGACAATATTTATAAGTTTTTCCTTNAAGAATCCATATTTTACATAGATATCAAGAAGAAGTTCAAAGAGAGACATTCCTCTGCTTTTTGCCCACGCAGTTGCTTCTGCTACCAGGGCGCAGGAAGCAACTGCATCTTTGTCCCTGACATAGTCACCAGGCAGAAAGCCATAACTCTCCTCCCCACCGCCAATATATTTTTTAGTTCCTTCATTGTTCCTTATCAGATCAGCAAAGAATTTGAAACCGGTTAGCACATTAAAATATTCAACATTATATGCCTTTGATATCCTTTCAATCAGATCAGTGGTAACAATGGTTTTTATAATATACTCATTTCCCTTATATTTATTTCTCTCTTTGAACTGGGAGAGGATATACCAGATTAAAATAGCACCTGTCTGATTGCCATTCAGAAGTACGAAGTCTCCTTTCTTGTTTTTCACTGCTACGCCGAGCCTGTCAGCATCAGGATCTGTTGCCATGACCAGTTCTGCATTCGTTTCAGTAGCTTTCTTAAGTGCAAGTTTAAGTGCGTCAGGTTCTTCGGGATTTGGAGATTTGACTGTAGGGAAGTTACCATCAGTAATATCCTGTTCAGGAACACTTATTATATTCGTGAAGCCAAACATTTTTAATGCCGGAGGAACAAGCTTTATACCTGTACCATGAATAGGAGTATAGACAATGGGAATGTTACTGAATTTTTTAATAATATCAGGATTAAGACTCATTTCATGCACCGCTTTCAGGAAGATGTCATCAGTCTCTTTGCCCAGGATCTTAATTTTCTCCTTTTTGCCATCGAATTTTATTTCATTTACCGAAGTAATCTTACGAACCTCTTCGATTATTGCATCATCATGAGGAGCCACAACCTGTCCACCATCGCTCCAGTAAGCTTTATAACCATTATACTCAGGAGGGTTATGTGATGCAGTGATAACAACTCCGCTCTGGCATTTATAATGTCTGATGGCAAATGATAATTCGGGTGTAGGNCGCAGAGATTCAAACAGATAAACTTCAAAGCCATTTGCNGAGAAAATATTTGCAGTTGTTTCTGCAAAGTACCGGCTGTTATTACGGCAGTCATAAGCTATTGCCACTTTTACTCCTGACTTTCCACATTGTTTGATTATGTAGTTAGACAAGCCCTGGGTAGCCATCCCAAGAGTATAGATATTCATCCTGTTTGTGCCTGCGCCCATAACACCCCTTAACCCGCCTGTACCAAATTCAAGATCCTGATAAAATGCATCAATAAGTTTCTTTTCGTCCTTTTCGAGCATTTCGCTTACCTCTTTTCGGGTCTCTTCGTTGAACTCTTTACCCAGCCATTTTTTGGCTTTTAACCTGATATCATCTGTGGTTAACATATTCGTGGTATTATTTTAACAGTTTAATGCATTTAATCATACTGGTTCGCCAATGAGGGATTGAAAGTCCATAGCTTTCCTTTATTTTGGTTTTATCCAAAACAGAATAGGCTGGTCTGTGAGCAATTTGTCTGAATTGGCTTGAAAGAACAGGATTAACCTGGCAATCTAATCCACTTTCTTTAATGATCTCGCAGGCAAAATCGTACCATGAGCAGACGCCTTCATTAGAATAATTGTAAATACCTGAGTTCATTGCTATCTGGTTCCTGATCACTCCCGAAATTATACTCATTATAGCTCCGGCAAGGTCAGCAGCATACGTTGGTGTGCCTGTCTGGTCNAATACTACATCCAAAGATCCTTTCTCGGCTCCATGTTTGAGTATNGTTTTAACAAAATTATTTCCAAAAGAAGAATANAGCCATGNTGTTCTGATTATCATCGATCCGGGGTGAAGCAGGGCATATTTTTCCCCGGCAAGTTTTGATCTTCCATAAGCCGACAAAGGATTTGCAGGCACTGATTCCTTATATGGGACAAAAGAGTTTCCATCATATACATAATCGGATGATACATGTATAAACCTGCATTCTGATCCCTTAATAACTTCAGTAATATTTTTTACAGCCCCTGCATTGATGAGCAATGCCTTTTCCGGTTCGGTTTCTGCTTTATCAACTAATGTATAAGCTGCACAGTTGACAATCCAGTCGGGTTTTGTTTTTATAATAAATTCGGCAGTTTGTTCACGATTTGTGATATCAAGGGTATCAACATCGGTAAAAATAAAATCGTAACCATAAAAGCTTTGTGAGTAAACTTTCAGCTCATTGCCCAGTTGCCCTTTAGCTCCTGTAATCAGGATTATTGCCATAATTTACATTCTGGTTTAAAAGTCGTATTCAGCATCTTTAAAAAGTGGCTGAGCCAGGTCCTTTTCACTAATTATTGGAATAGTTGAGCCCAATTTCCAGTAGATGTCAAGAGATGGATCATTAATATTTATTCCACGTTCATATTTGGAATTATATAAATTATCGCATTTATACTGGATTATAGCNAGATCGCTGAGGACTGAAAATCCGTGAGCAAATCCGTGAGGTATCAGAAGCTGATCTTTATTTTCTGAGTCGAGTTCTATTCCAAACCATTTACCAAATGTCAGNGAGTCTTTTCGGATATCAAGAGCGACGTCAAGAATCTTCCCCATGACTACTCTGATTAATTTTGCCTGTGGAAAAGGTTGCACTTGATAATGAAGTCCTCTTACAACGCCTTTAACTGATTTTGATTCATTGTCCTGAACCGGGGAGAAGTCAATACCTGCACTCTCAAACGATGCCTGGTTAAAGCTTTCGAAAAAGTATCCTCTCTGGTCTGTATATATTGAAGGCTTGATTACAATAAGTCCTTTGAATCCGGTCTCAATGATTTTCATTTTCTAAAATCGTTTACTTAGATGTTTTAATTAATAATTCTCTTCACTGGCAATTCTCAGAAGGTACCTTCCGTACTGACTGTTTTTTATAGGTTGTGCGAGTTCCAGAAGCTGTTTTTGATTTATAAATCCTCTGTTATAAGCTATCTCCTCAATACATGATGCCTTCAATCCCTGTCTCTGCTCAAGAGTTGCAATAAAGTTTGCTGCCTGAAGCAGGCTTTCGTATGTGCCTGTATCGAGCCAGGCCATACCTCGTCCCATTAGTTTTATCTCAAGTGTTCCTTCTTCGAGGTAAACTCTGTTAAGATCAGTTATTTCAAGTTCTCCACGTGATGAAGGTTTTAGTGCTTTTGCTTTTTTTACTACTGTATTATCGTAAAAATAAAGGCCTGTAACCGCATAGTTAGATTTTGGTTTTAAAGGTTTTTCTTCAATACTGAGAACCTTTTTGGTTTTATCAAATTCTACAACCCCATACCTTTCAGGATCTGTAACATAGTAACCAAACACACAGGCTCCTTTCTTTATTTCTGAAGTTTGAAGAAGGGTTTCACCAAAACCATGTCCGTAAAAAATATTGTCGCCAAGGATCATACATACTGTATCATCTCCAATAAATTCTTCCCCGAGAATAAATGCCTGGGCAAGTCCGTCAGGCGAAGGTTGTTCCATGTAATTGAAATACATTCCAAGTGATTTTCCGTTGCCAAGCAGGTTTCGGAATCCAGGGAGGTCCCTGGGAGTAGAGATGATCAGTATTTCCCTGATACCGGCAAGCATTAAAACCGATAATGGATAATAGATCATGGGTTTATCATATACTGGCAACATTTGCTTCGATATTGAGTTGGTTAAAGGATAAAGCCGGCTCCCGGAACCTCCCGCAAGTATGATACCTTTCATCTTTTTTTGTCTGTCAATTAAGTTTAAAAGTACAAAATTGTCCCTAAGTCTCTTATTTACTAAGTCGCTTCGTCATCTTCTTCCTATTCCAAAATAAGTAAACCCCGTCTTTCTTATTTGTTCAGGATCATAAATATTCCGGCCATCAAAAATAACCTTTCCTTTCATAAGTTCTGTCATCCTGTTAAAATCAGGTAGGTGGAATTCCGACCATTCGGTCATCAGAACTAATGCTTCTGCATTGGTAAGGGCTTCGTATTGATCAGAGGCATATTCAATTTTATTTCCAAGCAGTTTTTTAGTTTCACCAATAGCTGCAGGGTCATAAGCTTTAATTTTCGCACCGGCATCAAGGAGCTTTTCAATCAGCACAAGCGATGAAGACTCTCTTACATCATCAGTTTTAGGTTTGAATGATAATCCCCAAATTCCAATTATCCTATTTTTAAGATCATTATTGAAGTAGTTTGTCATTTTATTGAAAATGACATTCTTCTGATATTCATTAGCTTTTTCAACAGCATTTATCACATTAAGCTCATACCCGTTATCCCTGGCTGTCCTGATAATAGCTTTTACATCCTTTGGAAAACATGAGCCGCCATAACCTGTCCCTGGATAGAGGAACTTGGATCCAATTCGCGAATCGCTGCCAATTCCTTTCCGAACATTGTTAATATCAGCGCCAAGAATATCACATAAATTTGCTATTTCATTGATGAAACTGATACGAGTGGCAAGCATCGCATTTGCCGCATATTTTGTAATCTCAGCTGAAGCAATATCCATGAAAAGGATTGGGTGATTATTCAGAACAAATGGCATATATAGCCTGCTCATACTTTCCTTTGTCTTTTCATTATCAATTCCTATTACAATCCTTTCAGGTTTCAGAAAATCCTCAACCGCTGCTCCTTCTTTAAGAAACTCAGGATTTGAAGCCATATCAAACGGCACAGACAATTTACGTTTATCGAGTTCAGCCTGAATTGTGGTACGAATCTTTTCAGCTGTTCCAACCGGTACTGTACTTTTGGTTACAACGATTATGTAGCCAGTGATTATTCTGCCTATTTCTTTCGCAACATTAAGTACATGTTTAAGATCAGCAGATCCATCCTCGCCAGGAGGTGTGCCAACCGCGATAAATATCACTTCAGAGTTATCAATTCCTTCTTTTATGCTGTTTGAAAAGAAAAGCCTCTTCTTTATAACATTGGATTTAACCATNCCTTCAAGCCCTGGTTCATAAATTGGTATAGTTCCGTCCTTAAGTTGTTGTATTTTATTAGCATCATCATCAACACAAGTCACGTTAACGCCGCTTTCAGCAAAGCAGGCTCCGGTTACTAATCCAACATAGCCTGAACCAACAACAGTTATTCTCATAAATCCTTTAAATTTTCTGGTAAAAAATCATTGATTATGCAAAGATAATATAACAAGTCTAATTGGCAACCGGTATGCGGTTTCCGGTTTGCGGTGTCCGGTTTCTTTTTACAATACATTGCCTTGTTATAACCGCATACCGCATACCGCACACCGCATACCGCAAGCCGCATACCACACACCACCTCAACCTGACTTCTATTATGAATGAATTTATACTATATTATTGTGGGGATTTTGAAAAATATCATATCTTTGCAACCAATTTTTCATACAAAATAATGTCTAACTTATTAATTATTAGTTCTTTTAATTTAAAATTATGACTGAAAACAAAAAGAAAACGNCCAAAAAGGAGGTTGTTGAAAAAGGCGAAACCCCGGTAAAAGAGGTAAAAAAAACAAAAGCTAAGGAGAAAAAAGAAGATCAGGATCTTACATCCGAGACAATTGCTTCAGAAGAAGTCGTAGCTGTTGCTGATGATAAACTTCCTGAAGAAGAAAAGACGGTTGAAACTGCAAAACCTGAAGATTACGGTTTCGAAACCGAANCAAAGAAAGAAAAGAAAACGAAAAAAGCGCAAACTGAATCGGATACCGATCAGGAATTCGAAGTTAAACCAAAATTTGAGCATCACTCTCCAGCTTCTGCTGAAGATTTTGACTGGGATGCATTTGAGAGTGAAGAACTTCGCAATTCACCAAAATATAAGGAATATGAGAATCTTTACGATGAAACTCTTTCTACCGTTGCGGTAGATGAAGTTGTGATCGGAACGGTTATACAGATGACCTTGCGGGAAGTCGTTATTAATATAGGATATAAATCGGAAGGAGTTGTGAGCTTAAATGAATTCCGTTACAATCCAAATCTGAAAGTTGGTGATAAAGTAGAAGTGTATGTTGAAAGTCAGGAAGATAAAAAAGGTCAGCTGCTTCTTTCACATAAAAAAGCACGTGCAATAAATTCATGGGACAGAGTAAATGCTTCGCTTGAAAAGGATGAAATCATAACAGGTTACATAAAATGCCGTACAAAAGGCGGTATGATTGTAGATGTATTTGGTATTGAAGCTTTTCTTCCCGGTTCACAGATCGATGTGAAACCTATCCGCGATTATGATGTTTTTGTTGGTAAAACAATGGAATTCAAAGTTGTTAAGATTAACCAGGAATTCAAAAACGTGGTTGTTTCACATAAAGCTCTCATTGAGGCTGAACTTGAACAACAGAAAAAAGAAATCATCGCTAAACTTGAAAAAGGACAGGTTCTTGAAGGAACTGTTAAAAATATTACATCGTATGGCGTATTCATTGACCTTGGCGGTGTTGACGGACTGATTCATATTACTGACCTTTCGTGGGGCAGGGTTAATCATCCGGAAGAGATAGTTCAACTCGATCAGAAACTCAACGTGGTTATTCTCGATTTCGATGACGATAAAAAGAGAATTGCACTCGGGCTGAAACAACTTACTTCTCATCCATGGGATTCTGTCGATCCTAACATGAATATTGGNGATAAAGTAAAAGGAAAAGTTGTTGTGATGGCTGATTATGGTGCTTTTGTTGAGATTGCTCCTGGTGTGGAAGGTCTTATTCATGTCTCTGAAATGTCGTGGTCGCAGCATTTAAGAAGTGCCCAGGAATTCCTGAAAGTCGGTGATGAAATTGATGCTGTAATTCTGACCCTCGATCGAAACGAAAGAAAAATGTCACTTGGAATCAAACAGCTCAAAGCTGATCCATGGCAGAACATAGATGAAAAATATACTGTTGGCTCAAAACATACAGCTAAAGTAAGGAACTTTACAAACTTCGGCGTATTCGTTGAGATTGAAGAAGGCGTTGATGGACTGATTCATATTTCTGATTTATCATGGACAAAGAAAATCAAGCATCCTGCCGAATTCACAGCTATTGATGCTGATATTGAAGTGGTTGTACTTGAAATCGACAAGGAAAACAGGCGTCTTAGCCTTGGCCATAAGCAACTTGAAGAAAATCCATGGGATGTCTTCGAGAATCTCTTTACAATGGATTCTGTACACGAAGGAACCGTGGTTGAGGTATTCGACAAAGGTGCTGTAATTGCTCTTCCATATGGTGTGGAAGGATTTGTTACTCCGAAGCATTTAGTTAAAGAGGACGGAATGATGGCAAAAGTTGATGAGAAACTGATGTTTAAAGTTATCGAATTCAATAAATCAGCCAAGAAAATAATCGTCTCACACAGCAGGGTATTCGAAGACGAAAAGAAAGCTGCTGAAGCACCTGTTGCTAAAGTCGAAACTGCTGCTCCGAAGAAAACTGCAAGGAAACAGAAATCAAGTTCAGAAAAAACCACTCTTGGCGATATCTCTCAACTTGCTGCTTTGAAAGAAGAAATGGAAGAAAAAGAGAATAAAGCTTCCAAGAAATCGAAAAATTAATTAAATTTAGGCTATCAAAATTTATTACTATGGATTTTAATATTGAGAGCCGGAATAACAGCACTGTAATTCAGATACAGTCGGAAAAACTTGATACACACATAGCTCCGGCACTTAAGTCGGAACTGGTTCTTGTTTCAGGAAAAGGTGAAAAGAACATCATCCTTGATCTCGAGAAGTGTCAGTATTGCGATTCTTCTGGTTTGAGTGCTATTTTAGTAGCTAACAGATTGTGTAAAAATGCTGGTGGAACATTCGTTCTTTGCGGACTCAATGAAGCCGTTGAACGTCTGATCACCATTTCTCAGCTCGATACTGTACTTACAATAACAGGTACTGTTGATGATGCTGAAAAAATGATATCCTGACAAGGATCACTTTGCAAAGTGCGATGAAACTGACTATACTTGGTAGTAGTTCCGCATTGCCAACATCAGGAAGATACCCATCCGCTCATGTGATTGATTCGCATGAGCGGTTGTTTTTAATAGATTGTGGTGAAGGCACACAGATGCAGCTCAGGAAGACCAGGATACGGTTCGCAAAAATAAACCATATCTTCATAAGTCATCTCCATGGCGATCATATCTTTGGTCTGTATGGCCTTCTGTCAACATTTAGTCTGATGGGAAGGACAAATTCACTTCATCTTTATGCCCCGGAAAATTATGATAAAATTTTGAAGTCGCATCTCAGCGATTTTGATATCAATCTCAGCTTTGATATCGATTTTATTCCGCTTTCTGGTAAAAGTCACATGGAAATTCTCGATGATAAATATCTTACTGTGACTTCTTTCCCTCTTAAACACAGAGTTCCTGCTTATGGATTTCTTTTCAGGGAAAAACCATCTGACAGAAATATTATAGAGGAATCAATTTTTAAATATAATATACCTGTGGTCAGAATCCCGGCAATCAAAAAAGGTGAAGATTATATCACTTCTGCTGGTATAATTGTAAAAAATGAAGAGATAACTCTTCCTCCTCCTGAACCTCTTTCATATGCCTATTGCAGCGATACCAGATATTTCAGGAAACTGGCTTCTTACGTTAAAGATGTAAAAGTACTATACCATGAAGCTACATTCGACAAAACCAAAAACGATCTCGCTAAGATGACAGGGCATTCAACAACACTTGATGCGGCAAACACTGCTCTGGACGCTAATGCCGGGGCTCTTATTATCGGACATTTCTCGGCCAGATACAAAGATATCACACCTCTTGTGGAAGAAGCCAGAAGCATTTTCCCTGAAACTTATCCGGCAATTGATGGTAAGAGTTATGAGATCGGGAAAATTTCGGCTCCTTTATAAAAGAATTTCTATCTTTGTGACCATAAAAAAATAATCGTCCGTGCTTGTTTTATCGTTTTTACCCCCTTCCCAACCTTCCCCCAGGGGGGAAGGAGTATTGAAAACTCTTCAAGTGCCAAGATGAGCTGGATTTTAGTTTTATCATCCCGCATAGGCGGGACAGGAAAGGGGGTGATAAAATATGAGAAATATTAAATATCTATACTGACTTTAATTAACATAGATTGTCTTGCAGGAGAAAATTCTAATACTCGATTTCGGATCTCAGTATACTCAGCTTATAGCCAGGAGAATACGTGAAATTAATGTTTTTTGTGAGATATATCCATTCAACAATTTTCCATTACCCGACGATAGCATTAAAGGTGTAATCCTGTCTGGTAGCCCCTCTTCAGTGCGTGACAAAAATGCTCCGTCACCCGACCTTTCTATGATAAAGGGGATCATCCCTTTACTCGGGGTCTGCTATGGTGCGCAATATCTGGTTCATAATTATGGTGGTGAAGTTTTGCCATCNGGAATACGCGAATACGGGAGGGCAAACCTGATATCTTTAAACAATAATGATCCGCTTTTCAGAGAGATAAATCCAGGAACNCAGGTGTGGATGTCNCATGCCGACACTATTGCTGCTGTCCCTGAAAGTTTTGAGATTACAGGTTCAACAACTGATGTAAANGCAGGAGCATACCGTATTAAAGGAGAAAAATCATGGGGAATTCAGTTTCATCCTGAAGTATACCATACTACACAGGGAACTCAGATTCTGAGAAATTTTGTAATAGATATTTGCGGCTGTTCACCTGATTGGACACCCGATTCATTTGTGGGGACTACGGTCAATAATCTGAAAGAAAAACTGGGTGACGATAAGGTGATCCTCGGCCTATCAGGTGGTGTTGATTCTACAGTAGCTGCTTACCTGCTTCACCAGGCGATATCTAAAAACCTGACTTGCATATTCGTAGATAATGGATTATTGCGGAAGAATGAATATAACAAGGTGCTTGAATCGTATCTTGGATTAGGACTTAATGTAATTGGGGTTAATGCATCCGACAGATTCCTCGATCAGTTGGAGGGAGTGAGTGATCCGGAAAATAAACGGAAGATAATAGGACGCGTGTTTATTGAGGTTTTTGACGCTGAAGCAAAAAAAGTAAAAGATGTTAAATGGTTGGCTCAGGGTACAATATACCCCGATGTTATTGAATCTGTTTCTGTTAATGGCCCTTCTGCAACAATAAAATCACATCATAATGTGGGTGGACTGCCCGAAAAAATGCACCTCAAAGTGGTAGAACCACTTCGTCTGCTTTTTAAAGATGAGGTGAGAAGAGTAGGTCATGCTCTCGGACTTCCTGATTTCATACTCAAAAGACATCCGTTCCCTGGACCGGGTCTGGCAATCAGGCTACTTGGAAAAATGACTAGAGAAAAGCTGGAAATACTAAAAGAAGCTGATGATATTTTCATTGAAGGGCTCAAAAAATATGGATTATACGATTCAGTATGGCAGGCAGGGGTAATTCTTTTGCCGGTTCAGTCAGTCGGAGTAATGGGAGACGAGCGCACATATGAAAATGCTGTAGTACTCAGAGCCGTGTCTTCTACCGATGGCATGACAGCAGATTGGTCTCATCTGCCTTATGAGTTCCTTGGATTTATTTCCAACGAAATAATAAATAAGGTAAAGGGTATTAACAGGGTAGTGTATGACATAAGTTCCAAACCACCCTCTACAATCGAGTGGGAATAGTTTAAGATAAAAGATAAAAGTATAAAGACAAAAGTAATTCTTTCCAGACCACGGAATTAGCCCCCCTTCAGGGGTCCCGATAGCTATCGGGAGGGGGGTAAAAAACGATGGAATAGCAATGGTTGGGGGGCAAAAAAACTTCGGAAAAGCAAGGGGATGAGGTAAAAAACAAGAAAAAACAGGGGTTGGCAGAAAATAACATATGTGATGGACTTAATGTGTGTATATCATCCATTTTTAAATAACTTTCAACCTCTATATTTGTTAAACTCTAATGAAACACTGAAAATCAAGATATGAAGAAGAAAATATTATTCGGAACAGTTTTTACAGTTGTATTATTTCTGTCTGCATTAACCACATATTCGCAGGTATTAAATGAAGGAACTTTTAAGTTTGGAAGAACTTTAAGCCTGATAGATGCATTCTATGTCGATACTACCAACCTTGATAAGCTAACTGAAAAAGCTATAATTGAGGTTCTTAAAAACCTCGATCCTCATTCTACTTATATTTCTGCAAAGGACGTTAAAGATATGAATGAACCCCTGAATGGTAATTTTGACGGTATCGGTGTCCAGTTCAATCTTTTGCGTGACTCAATAATTATTGTTGAACCATTTGCAGGTGGTCCGTCAGAAAAGGTAGGAATAAGAGCCGGAGATAGGATTCTTACTATTGATAATGAGAAGGTTACCGGAATTAATATTACTACATCCGGTGTTCGCAGCAGGCTCATGGGACCAAAAGGAACAAAAGTGGTTGTAACAATATACAGAAAAGGCGTTAAAGAAATCCTTGATTTTACTATTATCCGTGACAAAATTCCGATTTATAGTCTCGATGCATCTTATATGCTTGATAAAGAAACAGGATACATCAAGCTTAATAAGTTTGCCACAACAACCGGAAAAGAGTTTTCCGATGCTGTGCTAAAACTGAAAAAGGACAATATGAAAAACCTTGTTCTCGATCTGAGAGGAAACGGAGGCGGAGTAATGCTTGCTGCTACCGAACTGGCTGATAAATTCTTTGCCGATCAGAAACTACTTGTATATATGGAAGGAAGAAAGACTCCCCGACAGGACATTAAATCTGCAGGTAACGGAAATCTTTCAGGTTCGAGAATTGTAGTTCTGACCGATGAGGGTTCTGCGTCAGCCAGTGAGATATTTGCAGGCGCAATGCAGGATTGGGACCGTGGAGTTATTATGGGTAGACGTACATTCGGCAAAGGTCTTGTCCAGAATGGATTTTATCTTACCGATGGTTCAATGATCAGACTTACCATAGCCCGTTATTATACTCCAACCGGCCGATCGATTCAAAGGTCATATAAACAGGGATATGATAAATATATGGAAAATTTTTTAGTCAGGTTCACCGACGGTGAACTGATGTCGGCAGACAGCATTCATCTGGCTGATTCATTGAAATATAAAACACTTGTAAATAAAAGAGTTGTTTACGGCGGCGGCGGAATAATGCCCGATGTTTTTGTATCTGCCGATACTTCTTATAACTCTCCTTACTTCAATAAACTTTATGCAAAAAATGTTTTTAATTCTTTCACTCTTGAATATTACGATAAAAACAGGACACTACTGAATTCAACATATAAATCCTTTGATGACTATCAAAAGAAATTTGAATTTAGCTCTGATGACATTAAGACTTTTATTGCTAAGGGTGAAACTGAAGGAATTAAATTTAATGAGGAACAGTTTAATAAATCGAAGAGTGAAATGCTTTTAATATTAAAAGGACTTGTTGCCACAAATATTTGGAACACAAGTGAGTATTTTCAGATTATTAATGAAAATGACAGGGTAATTGATAAAGCTCTGAACGTTATTAATGATAAAAAAGCNTATAATACTATTCTCGGTAATCAGTAAAAATGAATTAGATCATTTTAATTCTTTTACCCCCTTNCCAACCTTCCCCCACAGGGGAAGGAGTACAAACAAAACATCCCGCTTTGCGGGACAGGAAAGGGGGTTAAATTGAAGCAAAATAAATTAATTCAAGATTAATCAGTATTTGCTCACGGTAATAAATACAGAATTAAACCATAATGAAATTTGTTGCTAAGACTCTCTACGGTCTTGAAAAAGTTCTGTTTCAGGAACTCATAAGTCTTGGAGCCCTTAATGTGCATACTGCAAATCGAGCAGT
>JGI20214J51088_10001342_pt1 | contig 16842 bp, 14 predicted proteins | sample WetSurMetagenome_FD_51088 | JGI IMG/M metagenome (IMG submission 51088) | reverse complement strand
TAATTCAAACCCAGTTCCCAGAGAATGGGCTGTATCCCCGATCACTTTCCAGACTTCATCCACCAATTGCAGGTTTTGAGCATCCTGAGCAAGATCGTCCAGACGGTGGATCAAGTTGAAAGGGTTGGTCAGGACCGAAAGCAACGTCACCCCCAGGTCCCCAGCAATTCCCAGCCATGATTGTTCACCCAGGGAGACAGAGACCCCGTCTTCTACAGGTTGAAGGATAACCGTAAGCGCGGTTCGCCCGCCAGCGGAGACGAACCGCGGTGAGGCAATTTGAACAGTGACCAGACCATTCTGTTCTAATTGTTGAACTTCCAGGTTGCCATTGGAGAAATGGGTGACCAGTGCCTGGCTAAGAGCTTCTGGAGAAAATGAACCATGATAAATGCGTTGCTGCATGGGTAGATTATAATCACAAAGCGATTTTTGCTATTGGAGTATACGATTGAACCGAATTAAAGTATCAATAAAGGTCTTCAGTGTTTTGCTGCTGATTTCCTTTCTGTTTATTCTTGCCTCCCCGTGGGTGGTTTACGCCGAGCAAGGAGGCTCCACCGCGCCTACTGTTACCGGTACACCCTCTGGCGTCGTTGCCACCGTTCGGATCGACCAGCAGGAAATCCCAAATGTGCGTTCCGGTCCAGGACGCTTTTATCCGAAAATCGGTGTTTTATTGCCAGGGCAGCAAGTTCCTGTGAAAGGGAAATCCGCGGGCGGAGATTGGATCCTGATTGTTTACCCTGGTGTAACCGGGGGAGAGGGGTGGGTGTATTCGCCTTATGTTCAACTCACTCCAGGTGAAATTCCAGTCATTGAACCTCCGCCCACTCCCACACCGCTCGTAACACAGACGATAAATGCCACCCTGGCAGCTCAATTTGTGATCACCCCCAATCCAACCCGCATGGATACTTTCACGCCTGCACCGCCTGTTACTATTCCGACCTACACTGATGAATCCGCAAATCTGATACCAGGCGGGGTGCCTATAGGATTGGTAATTCTGGCAATCGCCGGTTTGGGCATTACGGTTGGGGTCTGGGCAGTGATTCAACAGCGCTAAGGCGCAATTTCACCCCAATTATTCCTGTTTTTTCCGTTGTTCCTCCACGTACCGACCGATTACGAAAATAGCCAGAATAATTAACCCTATGGGTATAAAAGCAGAAGCAAGGCAGATCAATCCAAAGATCGCGGAATTAATACCATAAAAAATACCAATAAGAATTATCCCGATGGTGAAGGTCAGTAATACTCCACCGAGAATAAGGCGAAAAGTGGTTGTTTCTGCGTAACGTCGCAAATCCCTGCGCATCCAATTATTGTATCATCCGACCGGTTCAATTCAGGGTCGCCCAATGCCTATGTATGTTAAAATGGCGGGATGGGTATCAAGGTGGTCGCAACCAACCGCAAAGCGCTTTTTGAATACTTCTTGATCGAACATTACGAAGCTGGTCTTGAATTACGTGGTTCGGAAATTAAATCCATTCGAGCCAATCACGTCAGTCTGGCGGAGGCATTTGTTCAAATAGAAAACGGTCAGGCTTTCCTGGTAGAAGCTCATATTGCGCCTTTCGAGACCGCCAGTTATTTTAACCACGACCCCAAACGGATGCGGAAATTGCTGCTGCATCGATCCGAGATCCGCGAGCTGGCGATTGCTACCAAACAAAAGGGAATGACGATCATTCCGGTGAAGATGTATCTAAAAGAAGGAATCGCCAAATTGGATATTGCCACTGCCAAGGGGAAAAAGCTGTATGACAAACGACACGAAATTGCAAAACGGGATGAACAACGCGATACGATGCGGGAAATGAGACAAAAATAATCATGCTGCCACTATTTTGGGCTGAAGTTCTCACGTTTCTGATCGCTCTCGGCTGGCTGCGGTTCATGGATTGGGTGGCACAAAAAGGATATGTCGACAACAGGTTGAGCCGAAAAATCATTCACGTGGGGACGGGTCCCTTCTTCGTCCTGTGCTGGCTGCTCTTTCCGGATGTTCAGGCTTCCCGTTACTTGGCGGCGATCATTCCTTTGCTTTTTACAGTTCAGTTCGCGTTAATTGGGACCGGGGTAATCAAAGACCAGGCCACAGTGGATGCTATCTGCAGGACAGGTAATCCTCGGGAGATGCTGCTCGGGCCGCTCTTTTACGGGGTCGTTTTCGTGGCATTAACAATTATTTATTGGACCGATTCTCCAATCGGAATCATCGCCTTGATGCTTATTTGTGGTGGAGATGGCCTGGCCGATATCGTCGGGTCAAAAGTGAGATCACCGCATTTGCCCTGGGCCAAAGAAAAAACCCTGGCAGGAACAGCAGCAATGTTCCTGGGCGGCTGGGTTTTCACGCTTCTCATGCTATTTGTTTTCATCTCAGCAGGTGTATTTACTTACTCGTTTTCAGCCATGATCGCACCGGTTACGTTTCTGGTGCTTATCGCCACTGTAGTTGAAAGTCTGCCTTTCCGGGATATCGATAACCTGACGATCCCGGCTGCAGTAATGATCGCGAGTTATTTCTTATTCTAGGCCAATCGATGATCAATATCGACGGAAAAAACCTCACTCTGGAAAATTGCGAGCGGGTCGCGCGCAGAAATGAATTAGTCGCCCTCAGTCCAAATGCGATTAAACAGATCGAGGTATCGCACGACAACCTTCAAAAGCTTATCCGGTCGGGTAGACCCATTTATGGAATAAACACCGGTTTTGGGGTTTTCTCCGATCAATCCATCCTGCCCGAGGATATTCGCATTCTGAACCGTAATTTGATCCTCAGTCATGCCGTCGGTACGGGAGAATCGCTGGATCGGGATATTGTTCGGAATGCAATGTTGATCCGTGCGAATACGCTATCCAAAGGATTTTCCGGCGTTCGGCCAGAAGTGATCGGCACCCTGGTGGAGATGATCAATCGGTGTGTAACCCCGGTCATCCCTTCCCAGGGTTCTCTGGGGTCATCCGGGGATCTTTGCCAGCTTTCTCACCTGGCGTTGGTCCTTTCCACCGATGCAAACGATCTTGTAAATGAATCCGGGATGGCTGAATATTCCGGCGAGCTCCTTCCGGGAAAAATAGCCATGCAAAAGGCTGGCATTCAACGCATCATCCTGGAAGCCAAAGAGGGTTTGGCGTTGAATAATGGCGCGACTTTCTCGGCTGCGATTGGTGCGCTAAGCCTGGTGGATGCCGGAAGTCTGCTAAATTTGTCCGTCCTGGCTTTGTCGCTCTCTCTTGAGGCGTTGCTGGGATGTTCCAATGCGTTCGATTCACGCATTCATCAAGCCCGCGGGATGGCCGGACAGGCATTGTATGCTAGTTGGATCAGAAAAATGATCACCGGAAGCCATTGGATTGACAGCACAAATCGGGTTCAGGATGCGTATTCGCTGCGGTGCGCCCCCCAGGTGTGTGGAGCAGTAGTGGATACATACAATTTTGGGAAGGATATATTAACCCGGGAGCTCAACGCGGCAACAGATAACCCCTTGATTTTTGACCCCGGAGATGCCATTTCAGGGGGTAATTTCCACGGCGAACCCACTGGACTGGTGATGGATTACCTTAAGATCGCCATTTCGGAATTAAGCGCGGTCAGCGAACGCCGCATTTACCGATTACTCGACGCTAATTTGAGTGCTGGTCTGCCCGCCATGCTTGTCAGTCTGGATCAGAAACCCGGATTGAATTCGGGATTGATGATGCCGCATTACACCGCGGTCTCGCTCACCCTGGAGAGCCAGGCGCTGGCAAACCCGGATTCGACCCGCTCCCTGCCAGCCTCAGCCTCCCAGGAAGATCACAATGCAAACTCGCTCACGGCTGCCAGGCATGCCCGAGATGTGATCGAAAATACATACCACGTCCTGGCAATTGAAATACTGACTGCCTGCCAGGCAATAACCATTCGCGAGACGCTTCGTGGTAACCGCATGCTTGGTCAAGGAACAGGGAATTTTTATCGCATTATCCGCGATCAACTAAATTTCATTCCGACTGACCATCTTTGGCAGGAAGATATCCTGAAGATAAAGACGATTCTCAGGCAGAATGAATTTCAAGAGCAACTGCGTGATTATTTAAAATAACCAGGTTGAAAAAATGAAATTTACCAGACGCACTTTTTTACAAAATTCTGCCCTGCTGCTCGGCGCATCGGTAATCCGGCCGCGGATCTTCAGAGACGAGGGGGCTCAGGATTGGCCAAATGGTGTTCCCCTTGGCAGGAATTGCACTTCCGGGAAAATCAATCTCCGGTCCCGGCCAACGGTGGATAGCGAGATCATTCAGGAAATTTACGAAGACACCGTCGTTCCCTGGGAAAGGGAGGTCATTGGTGCAGCGCCGCCAGGATTGATCAGCCGTAGATGGGTTCAAACTCCAGGTGGATATCTTTACGCGCCATCCGTTCAACCTGTGATTAACAATCCGAATGTCCCCTTGGACACTTTGCCGGATAATCCTTCCGGGAAAGGCATGTGGGCAGAAGTTACCGTTCCGTATGTCGACCTGGTCATGGCAAACCCTCCTGCCAGGTCGCCCTGGCTCAGCGCGGTTGCGCACCCGCGGCTGTATTACAGCCAGGTCACCTGGGTGGATGAAATCCGCAAGGATTCTGATGGGAAGATCTATTACCGGATCAATGAAAAATACGGCAACCCAGGGGATATCCTTTGGGCAGGCGCAGATGCTTTTCGCTACATCCCGCCTGAGGAAATCTCTCCCATCAGCCCTGACGTGACAGATAAGAAGGTGGTCGTGGATACCAATTACCAGACCCTTTCGTGTTATGAGGGGAATAGTGAAGTGTTCTTCTGCCGAATCTCATCTGGGGCAGAATTTAATGCGGCAGGTGAACAGGTGGAGAATTGGTCCACACCCCCAGGTCCGCATCCCATCTTCCGTAAGTTGGTGTCGATTCACATGAGCGGGGATGCCTCCGGGGCAGGCTGGGATACATCTGGGATCGGCTGGACTTGCTTTTTCGCCCAGGGCGGTGTGGCCATCCATTCCACTTTTTGGCATAACAACTTCGGGGTTCCTGTCTCGCACGGATGTGTAAACGCCAGGGCAGAGGATGCCAAGTGGGTGTTTCGCTGGACCCAACCCGTGGTTCCCTACGATCCAGGTGACGTGACCGTGGGGATGCCCGGCGGTACGATCGTCGAAGTGAAAAGAGTCTGAATCGTCTCCTTATTCAGTCAGCTCAAAATTACAGGTATTTTATGAACCCAAATGAACCAATCATTGTCACGCTGTATCTGAAGGAGAACGAACCTGCATGTGAGAAAGTGAAGGAATGGGCCGGTGAGATCAATTCTCAGGGAGATTTTAAAATCGCTGAGATTTATCCGGAGAAAACAGCTGATGGGGGAAAATTCCAGGAATCGTTTCCCTATGTCCTGGTCGGTCCCTATCAACTGCGGACGCCATTTAATCGGGAAAACCTCGAAATAGCCATGCGCGCATCGGTGGACCGGCAGAAACAAATGCTGGAAAGTAGGAATGAGGATTTTATCCGGCGCAAGGAAAGAGGAAAAAACTTTTCGCAGGCGGATCGATCCACATTGTGGATAACCCGGCATTACATGTTCCTGATCAATACCCTCCTATTTTTATACGTAGCTTTGCCATTTCTGGCCCCGGTGTTCATGAAAATTGGCTGGGAACCGGCTGCGAAAGCGATTTACCTGGTTTATAAACCCCTGTGCCACCAATTTGCCTTCCGGTCCTGGTTTTTATTTGGTGAGCAGCCGGCTTACCCCCTTACTCTGGCGCCTGTTTCTTACCCGATCAAATATGAATCCCTGCTCAACGGCGCTCCGTTGGATCCACTGCAAGCCCGAAATTTTCTTGGAGATGCTGTTGTGGGTTATAAAGTGGCACTTTGCGAACGGGATGTGGCTTTATGGGGATCCTTGCTGATCACCGGGGTCGTTTTTTCGCTCACCGGCCGCAAGTTGAAGAGAATTCCGTTGCGCTACTGGCTCCTCCTGGGAGTGATCCCCATACTGCTGGACGGGGGATCTCAATTCATGAATTCCATTTTCACCTTCCTGCCAGCCAGGGAAAGCACTCCACTTTTGAGGACCATTACCGGTATCCTTTTTGGTGCCCTTACCGGTATGGTGGTTTTTCCATTGATCGAAGAATCAATGAATGAAACCAGGCAGATCCTTTACCGCAAAAAGGCGGCTGTTGAAGCTGCTGCATCCGAACCATAAATGCGAACTATCCACAAGGACGGAATTAAATACCTTCAATTCGAGAGTTTTCCCGAAGATAGGGTTATCCATGCTTTATTCACCCGGCAGGGAGGTGTTAGTCCTTCACCCTGGGATTCTCTCAACCAGGGAGGTACAACTGGCGACGATCGTGCGCATGTGGTCGAAAATCGCCGGTTGGCTTTCGGTTCGGTTGGGCTGGCAGTTGAATCGATTTACGATGTTTGGCAGGTACACGGCTCCAGAATTTTATCTTCTGGTAGTCCCAGGAATTTGGATCACCCTCACGAAAAAGCTGACGGGATCACAACCGGCACCCAGGGGGTGACCCTTTTTATGCGCTTCGCGGATTGCGTTCCGATATTGTTGTATGACCCCCTTAAAAAGGTGATCTCCATCGTTCATGCCGGTTGGCTCGGGACTGTGAATCACATCGCGAAAATCGCTGTGGCAAGAATGGTTCAGGATTATGGGAGTGAGCCGAAATCAATTCTGGCAGGAATCGGTCCTTCCATTGGGCCGGATCATTACTCAGTAAAAGAAGATGTAATCTCTCAAGTTAAGGGATCTTATCCTTCTGGATGGAAACAATTACTCAATGAACTTGAAAGCATAACCTACTTTGACCTTTGGAAGGCGAATCGACTCAGCCTGGAGGAGGCAGGGGTCCAGCGAATTGAGACTGCCTGCATTTGTACAGCCTGCCATCTGGAAGATTGGTTTTCCCACCGGGCGGAAGGGGCAAGAACAGGCAGGTTTGGTGTGCTGCTTGCTTTGAAATAAATGCAAATGGAAACTGCTCACATTTCCCGCAATATCCAGGAAATTTACTCTCGGATCCAAGCAGCTGCAACCCGGGCAGGNAGATCGTTGGATGANATTCAGCTTATAGCCGNCACCAAGCTGCAACCTGTGGAATATATCCGTGCTGCACTGGAAAGCGGTCAATATGATTTTGGTGAAAATTANCCTGAGGAAACCCAGCGGAAAATCGAAGAGATGCCGAATTTGGGAAAACCCATCCGCTGGCACATGATCGGGCACATGCAATCCAGAAAAGCACGTATTGTAGCCAGGTATTTTTCCTGCATTCATTCCATTGATAGCATTCATGCAGCAGAAGTCCTTTCCCGCGAGCTGGCTGGTGTGGACAAAACAATAAACGGCTTGATCGAGCTGAATCTCTCGGGTGAGAGCTCCAAGACTGGTTTCCCCGCCTGGGATAAGGCTGCGCAGAACCAGACTCTTCTGGATATCGAGCAGATCGGATTGTTTAACCAAATCAGGCTGATCGGTCTTATGACCATGCCACCTTTGTCGGATAAGCCAGCGGAAAGCCGTCCAATTTACCAGGAATTAAAACGCATCCAGGGAATATTCTTTGACCGATTTCCAACCCAAAACTGGCATGCCCTTTCGATGGGCACCAGTTTCGATTACGAGGTCGCGATAGAAGAAGGTTCGACCATGGTACGGATCGGAGAAGCCATTTTCGGACCAAGATAGACTTTCAGTGATGTGATTGCGAAGTTCACCCTAATTGTTATACAATTACTCGAGGAACAAATTCGTGAACAGAAGTTATCAATTTCATGACGGCAAATCCGGCTCCGCTTTGGCTGTACGCGTCACCACTCGTGCCAGCCGCAACGAAATCCGCGAGATCCTTGACGATGGCACAGTGAAGATCCGCATCACAGCTGCCCCTGTGGACGGGCAGGCTAACACTGCGCTGATAGAATTTCTGTCTTCGATCCTGGGGGTGGCGAAAACCAGGTTGGAGATCGTGGCAGGACAAACCGGTCGGGATAAGATCGTCGCCGTGGAGGGGATGACCTCCAAAGAAGTGCAGGCGAAAGTCCTCCAGCACCTCTCCTGATCGGAAATTTTTTCTTATTTGAATCCGTATTGTATGGGGGATGGCAGCCGTACGCCGCACATCATCATCCACCACAGATATTGAAAGACACTATCACGTTGAGGAGTCTGAGCGGCATAAAAGATATCGTAAAACGATTTGAGCGAATTTTCGTCAGCTGCAAACCGTAAATAATTTAAAGCAGCCAGTTTTTCCTCCTGGTTCCCGTTTGCAAGCGCTTGCGTGAGCATTGCCTTGGGGAATTCACCCTCGGTCAATGTGGTGCCTTGCCTGGCAGCGAACTGAGCAAGCCAGGCAGCTGAGTCCGGGNTGGGGATGTGCCTGGGAATATATATATTTTTTTGGTGGATCATTTCCAATGCCTGCGAGGCAGCATTCCTCACCACCCATTGACCATCTTCCACTGCGATCTTCTCTAAAAGGGAAACGCACCATTTTTCCCGTACCTGGCTGAACCCGATTACAGCTGCTCGCCGGACGAGTAGGTTATCAAAAGTAACCGCGTTGCGGAGCACATCATGACCTCTTTCACCGCTGGCAGCCAAAGTCTCTGCAGCAATTTGCTGCAGATGTTCCTCGCCTTTGATCAGAGCATCAAGGATCGCCTGCCAGGAGGTTGAACCGGGAATATTCCCCAGTGCCAGACACGCCGAGCAGCGAACCTCCAGGGATTGATCGCCCATCATATGAATGAGCTCCTGCGTGACATTCCTGTCCCGGGCAACTCCGGCTCCGAGCGCAGAAATTCGACGAATTTCCGGGGAAGGTGATGCAAAAAGCTGTTTAAACAGAATAGATAGGGATGAATCTCTGGATGCCACCACTACCGCCATGAAACTCATCCTTAACCCAAGCGGGAGCGTATCCTGCTTGATCAAATACACCAGCCGCCGCATCAAATTGACCCGCCAACGGCTATCGAGTGGAGAATCCTTCAGGAAGCGTGAGACGATGAGAAGATTCCTGTGGATGGGAAGATCTTCATTATCGAGGATCGCTCCGACTTCCGTCGGTTCAACCACACGCGCAGCAATAAACCTCACGCGTTGAAATTCAAGGCTCCAATAAGGGAAGGATGGAATCTGCGACTCGGGCGAATCCAACAATCCAGCACAGTACGCTACGATGAGAGGATGATTTATTGAAAAGATATCTCTACCGTGATACGCCCCCGCAAAATTATCCACCAGACTGCGTATGATCAATTCACCAGAGGAGATGATCTTTTTATTTTTCTCCTTCTTGGAATCGGTAGTCGAATCAGGTGGGGTAGATTCCTCAGATTTGGGATTTTTGGAAAGAATTTTCTCAGATGCAGAAGTTGGTAGTGCTGGCTTTTTCTGATAAATTAGTTCCCTTGAGTAAAGCGCCAGGTTCTGTGCATTGAACGAATTTCCTGATATCGACTCCAGATATGCATCGATGATCTGAGGCGTGGAAAGTCCCTTTAACCGACCTGAGAATAACGCCCACAACCGCAACGTCCACTCAAACGGGCTGAGTATGCGATTATCCTCCTCCAGCCAATTTTCCAACAGCCGGCTCGTTTCGTCACTACGTTCTGAACGGCCGATGGACACATACCTGCTCCAAATATCGATCCACTTATCCAGAAATGCCTTACGATCCAATTTGGACCAGGAAGCCACACAGAAAGCCCGGCTCTCAAGTCGGTGAAAGCCGTCCAAATAATCCTCAGAAGCAGTAGTAATTACCTGAATATTGGGGTATTTTCGGACCAGGATCTCCAAAAACTTCACCGCAATAGCAAATTCATCCGGGTGCAGTTCATCCAATCCATCCAGAACGAGTAAATATTTCTCCGTTGTTATGGATTGTTTTAAATAAGCCAGGCAATTGTTCTTGGATTTGAGGAAATTCTGTGTGCTTACTGCGTCAATAAGAATATCAAACGGATCCGCAACAATCTGGGGTGAATATTTCAGGTCGAGCCAGTGCAGATAGATCGGAATCCGCGATTTGACTTCATCAAGGCCGGAAGAATCCGAGCAAATCCTCGAAATCAGGTTCGCTAAAACTACGCTTTTTCCCGAGCCAGCCTGACCGTAGATGACAATATTGACACCATTGCGGAGCGCGTCATACGCCGAAATCTTGGGAATCGGATATTGGGAAATAAACTCGGGAAAATCAGGCAAGTAGGGAACGATCTGGCTGGTGAGAGTTTCGGGTGGGTAGGGAAGCAGGGGATCAACTTCATAGGGGGCGGCTACCAGGTTGGGTTCGATCAGCACTTCTTGCAGAGGACAATATTTGGCAGCAAGGTGTTGTTTCTGCGCAAAGAAAAATAGCTCTTTGCGATAGATTTCCGCGATATTGTTCTGTAATTTCTGCGAGGAAAGGTTTTGATCTATATTCACTGGTTTGGGCGATTTTGATGTTTCGGGCACGAGGGTACCAGGGTTTTCCTGTTCTTCTCTTTGACTTTTTATAAGCGCGCGCAATTTGGTGAAAGCCCACCATAACAAAACAGCAAATAGAATCCCCAACAAAAATGAGAGGTTTTCAAAACGGATTTGAGGAAATCGGAACATAGTTAACCTGCGTAAAGGATGCGTGAACAGGATGGACAAAAAATGATTTGATCGGGGGATCTGGCTGCCTGCCAATCCGAGGGAGTGATGGAAACCCCACACGCAGAACAGGTGTTATCCTCGACAATGGTGACGGCAATATTCTTTTTCTTCTTTCGGATCTCCTCGTAGGTCACCAAATGCTGTGGTTTGATTTGCGAGACTGCGAATTGCCGTTCTGAATCGAGTTTCTCCAGATCCTTCAAGTTGGCATGGTTCTCCTCGGAAAGTTTCTGGTCGTTTTTTTGTTTTAATGCAACCCCTTCTTCAAGCGTAGTTCGTGCTTTATCGACCTGGATCTCCATGGACTCAAATTCCTGCATCATCGCGGATAATTCTTTTTCTTTGGCGGTGACAAAACTCGTCAGAGAAGCAATCTCAGCTTGAAGCGCCTGAAGTTCCTTTGGGTTTTGAACCTTTCCCCCATAGAGGGAGGATTCACTTTGGTTGATTTTTATCTTCTTACTTTGAATTTCCGCGTCAACGGAGCCGATATGATCCAATAATTCATCACGATTTTTTTCGAGAGAATGGAGAATTTCTTGCAGGGTGTCAATTTCTTTATGGTCCTTTATTGCTACGTTGGTCTTTTCAACCCGCTGGCGCAACTGATCCATTTGGGAATCAATTCGCTGCAGTTGATACAGATTGAAACTTTGGCTCATAAAAAAGATTATAGATTTGAAATATCGAATACGCAAGCAGACAGATAAGCAAGTTCTCTCGAGAAAAAGTACTGTATACTGAAACGCAATCACGCAGCCATGCCGAACCGCAGAACGATCATTGTCATCGGGATTGTATTCCTCCTGATCACCCTGCCATTCATTGCAGCCTCGATCAGCGCGGGGTCGGAGNATGTATTCAGTGGTTTTCTGGTTAATCCNTACGATGGAAATTCTTACCTCGCCAAAATGCGCGAGGGGTTTCAGGGTGCGTGGACCTTCACCCTCCCATATTCAAAGGATCCAGGTTCGGGCGCATTTTTATTTTTTTTCTACCTCTTACTTGGGCATTTTGCCCGGATCACGGGCTTACCCCTGATTCTTACCTTTCATCTAGGCCGCATCTTCGGTTTCATTTTTCTTTTCCTGGTTGTTTACTATTTTCTCCGCGGTTATTTCGGGAGAGATCAGGAGAGAATCAGTCTGACTTTCACGATCGTAATGCTGGGTTCCGGCCTGGGTTGGTTGTTGATCCCCTTTGGGATCAAAACCTCGGATCTATGGGTTGCTGAAGCATACCCTTTTCTTTCTTCTTTCCAAAATCCCCACTTTCCCTTCGGACTGGGATTGATGTTGTTGATTCTATTGCTTTTCCACCGGGAAAACCAGCGTTTTGTTGTTATTTTTTTATTCTTGCTGGGTCTGGCGCTGGCGATCATTTTGCCATTCGGAGCAGTGGTCATCGGCATAGTCATCTTGGGCGAACAAATCCTGGCTTTTATACATAAAAAAAAGGTTTACCCAGCCAGGGTAATCACCCTGGGGTTAAGTACATTCCCCTTAATTTTGTATCAATATGCCCTTGTCAATTCCAGTCCCGAGTTAACCATTTGGAATGCGCAGAATCTCACCCCATCACCCCCGGTTTGGGATTTTCTCATCGCATTTTGCCCGGCCTTGATCCTTGCTGGGTTATCATGGCGGCAACGATCGCAAACCGCCAGCAATGATTTGTATTATGCGCTTTTCACCTGGCTGGTATTGGGCGCAGTTATCATCTATCTGCCGATCGGAATCCAGCGCAGATTCATGGTCGGATATTTCCTGCCGGTTTCAATCCTTGCCTCCACCTTCATCCTGTCATTTTCAAACCGGAAGACCCGAGTGCTTGGTTTCACTGCGTTGCTTGCTTCCACAGCATTCACTCTCTTATTGGTTCTCCTGGCAGCGTTTTCCGCGATCGCAGGGAAAAATCCGTTGATCTTCCTTTCCCTTCCGGANGCCGAAGCCATGCGATGGTTGNACNGAAATTCCCAGGCAGGGGAATTGACCCTCGCAGATGCGCGTATGGGCATGTTTNTACCAGCCTTCACCAGCTCGAGAGTGATATANGGACATCCCTTTGAAACCGTCAACGCGGAGGATAGAAAAAAATCCGTAGATGCGTTCTTCACTTGCGCGTTGACCACTGACGAGGCTCAGGATTACCTAACAAAAAATCAAGTGGATTTCATTTTTGCTTCCAACTTGGATTTCAAGTTATGCTATCCAAAGACCGCAAGTAACTCTACCCTGGTATTTCGTGCGGGGGATGACAAAATATTTACTGAGATCTATCAGTTGCCATGAAGAAATGGGCTTGGCTTGTACTTTTGATCCCCATCGGGTTGTATCTCCCAAACCTGAATCGTTTTGCATTCCCGCTCCTTTCCCAATATTCAGATTTGCTGGTTACGCATTGGCCAAATGCCAACTTCATTCATCAATCGGTTTTCTTTCAACACCAATTGCCTTTGTGGAACGATTCCATCCTGGCAGGTTACCCATTTTTTGCAAACCCCTTGGCCGGGCTGTGGTATTTGCCAGGATGGATCGCAAACCTCTTCCCAACCTCAACCGCGTTCAACGGATTGTTTCTGGCGCACATTTTAATTGGCGGGCTGGGAATTTATCTTCTCCTCCGTGATGAGGACTATCTCGTTGAATACGCAATATTAGGAGCTTTGGCTTTTGAACTTATGCCCAAATTATGGGCGCATTTTGCCCAGGGTCATATCAGCCTGGTGTATGCAGTTTGCCTGACCCCCTGGTTGTTGTTGATCACCCGCCGGGCAATTCTATCCAAACCGGGAAATTATTATCGCTTTCTGCCTGCGTTCCTGATCGCTGGGATCATCCTGGCTGATCCACGCTGGCTGCCTTATGCTTTGATACTCTGGTTCGCGACCCTTGTGCAAGTGTTTCGAAGCGAGTGGTCTCTTTTACGGAAAAAAAAATGGTATTGGGGTAGATTTTATTTAATCCACCTTGGGTTGGGGATCATGATTTCGGCTATTCTGATTCTGCCAATGATCCAATACGCCCAGCTTTCAACCCGAAGCTTGATGACATTGCAGGATAACCTGGCATTTTCTCTGCCTTTATCCAAACTGATACTCGCGCTTTTTCCTTCTCCGGGCATCACAGCAGAATGGGTATTCTACCTAGGCGGGCTGGGCTTCATCTCCTTATTGTTGGTTGTTGCAAATCCTGAAGCTCGATCGAGGTCATTCGTCTGGCTGTCGGTATTTCTTTTTGGGATCCTTATTGCCATCTCTGCTTCGATCCCGTTGTTTTCACAGGTGTGGCGATTACCCGGGTTGAGCTTGATCAGGGTTCCCTCAAGAGCCTTATTCATGTGCGGGTTTGCGGTCTGTTTTTTGATCCCTCTTGCAGTAAAGTCAGTAGTTAATAAAACAGGTTCGAGAAAATCTACAAATTTGATTCTCGCTGCATGCGCCGCTCTCGGCGGATTGATCCTGATTGCGAGTATGGCTGCTGGTACTCCCGCATTACTGAGTGGTGCGATTCAGGGTGCGGCATCGATTTTTATTTTTGCGATCATACTTTTCGTTCTTCACAACCGCAATATTTCAGCCCATTGGGTTTGGTTTATCGTGGGGGTTTTACTCCTCGATTTCACTGCTTATAATTTCCGATCGATCCAATTTTTAGACCATACAACTGCGTTTTCGAGTGGAAGTTCCTTTCTGAAGTTCTTATCCTCTCAGACAGGTGAACCCTTCAGAATATTTACCCCCTCGAACAGCCTACCGCAGCAAACCGCGAGCCAGGCAGGGGTGGAGATGGCGAACGGGATCGATCCCATGCAGTTGACCGCCTTGCAGAAATTTTCCCTGTTCAATATTCCCGGATCAGATAAATCAAACGGATACAGTATCACCTTTCCTCCCTTCCGTACCGGGACTCCGGAGTCCGACAATCGAGATATTTTATTGGATACTAAGAAGCTTGGATTACTGAATGTTAAATACGTTCCTTCTGCGTTCCCCGTCGAAAATGGAAGATTGCAACTTGTTGTGAACGACAAGGAAGGATATATCTACGATAACCTGGATTTTCTTCCGCGTGCGTGGATCCAAGACCCTGCTTCACCTCCTGGTACTGAAATAATCGAGATACCTGTATTTCACAAAAACGCGAATCAAATTTCCCTGACAACAAAACAAGGCGGTTTATTGATCCTTTCCGAAATCATGTACCCTGGCTGGAAAGCATGGATCGACGGGCAACTCGTCACGCTCAATCCGCAGGCAATTATTTTACGAAGCATTGAGGTCCCCAAAGGCGAACATGAAGTGATCTTCAGGTTCCAGCCGGATATTTTATGGCTCGGCATAACCATCACTGCAATGACAGCGATCGGGCTCATCATATTTGGGCTGATCTCCTTACGGAGAAGGCATGATTGATCAAAAAGAGCGCCGCTGGCTGCTGGTATTCGTCCTCGTTGTAATCTTTGTTACCACGCTGCCTTACATGGTCGGATACCTCCGCCAAACACCCGATTGGCGATTTTCTGGGTTGTTTTTCAGCCTTACGGACAGCAATTCCTACCTGGCCAAGATGCTTCGCGGCGCTGCTGGTGACTGGTTATTTCGCACACCCTATACAACTTTTCCCCAGAAGGGAGTGTTGGCATTCTTGCCCTACCTGGTCCTGGGCAAGCTCAGCGCCTTACCCGGGCAGTACGATCAGTTGATCGTTCTGTTTCAATTGTTTCGCGTCACCGGGATCGCGCTGCTATGTTGGGCAATCTACCGATTTTTCTCCCGCTTCATCGAAAATGTATCCCTACGCCGATTCGGATTGATTCTAGCGATTTTTGGTGGCGGATTGGGATGGCTTACAGTCATTGGTCAAAATTCAATCTGGCAGGGGCGCCTGCCGGTGGAGTTGTACTCGCCGGAATCTTTTGGCTTTTTATCTATTTTGGGTATTCCCCACTTGCTTTTCGCCCGGGCATTGCTGTTTATGGGTTTTGAAGAATTTTTATTTTCAAGGGTAATTAGGGGAAATATAATCCCATCATTGAAATTTCTAGCTCCATGGCTGCTGATCGGATTATTTCAGCCAATATCGCTGCTCACCGCTTGGGCGATCCTGGTGGGTTTTCTTTTGATTCTCACAGTGTTTCGTAAATACCTTTTTAAGGATGACTCTGCTGAATTTCGCCGGCATTGGGTCAACGCCCTCTGGATCGCTGCGGTCACTTTTCCCATTCTGATCTATAACTTCGTGGCATTCCGGATCGATCCGGTGCTCGTCTCGTGGCTGAGTCAAAATTTATTGACCTCGCCACCAATCCAGGATTATCTTCTGGCTTTCGCTCTGATCCTGCCATTTGCAGGTTATGGTTTGGTGATTCTTTGGGACAGAAATCGCAAGCACTTCCTTTTCTTTCTCGTTGGCATCTGCCTGTTTCCGGTTCTTGCATATCTGCCGTTTTCCATCCAGCGGCGGTTACCTGAAGGGATTTGGATCTTCATGCTCGTGCCTGCAATGATGGCAATTTCGATCATGGGCAGGCGGATGAAGGTCGCCTCCGTAGGAATTCTATCGCTTGGGATGCTCACCAGCCTGATAATCCTGCTGGGCTCAATGCAGAGCGTTTTTACTCCGGAGTCACCCAGGTTCATTTCCAGCAAGGAACTTGAGGCGAATCAGGTAATTCAATCCCCGGAATTTATAAATAATCATGTCCTGGCCTCCTTCGATGAATCCAACCGGCTTGCTGCATGGGCACCAGTATTTCTACTAACCGGTTTGGGACCAGAAAGCACAAATTTGAAAGACATATCTCCTCAGATTGATCGGTTTTTTCAAAATCGGATGACGAAGGATCAGGAAGTTTCATTTCTGGATAAATATGGGATTGATTACGTACTATATGGGCCAGAGGAGAAGAAAATGGGACTCTGGGAGGGCGAATCCAGACCCTTTTTAACCAGGATATTAGATAATGGCGTCTATGAAATATTTAAGGTAAACGGAAGGTGATTCATATCTTATGAAAGGAAACAATTTTTCTCGGATGGTGTATCTTCTGGTAATTATTCTTCCTTTCTCGCTCTTTCTCTTACCCTCCATCCAGGGAAAGACCCTTTTTTGGGGTGTTTCTT
>JGI20214J51088_10001341_pt1 | contig 16848 bp, 15 predicted proteins | sample WetSurMetagenome_FD_51088 | JGI IMG/M metagenome (IMG submission 51088) | reverse complement strand
TGCGTCGTTTTTTTTTTGGGAAATCAAAACCAGGATAATTATCGATTGACGGTATCTTTAAAAAAATTCATTAAAAAATATCAAAGATAGTGCAATTCCGGAAAACTTAATCCTGATAACAAAGATCGTGCACACGAATGAAGGGGACTCTCTGAGATACACGGTTTGAGATATAGACCCGTGGGAGAAAATTCAATGCAAAGATTCTTACGGTGTTACATGAAACGATTTTAAGGAATTCCCAATAAAATGGTACTATCTAATTATTATTTTGCAGGTAATCTATGAAGATCGTTTCCGTTGTCGGCGCCCGGCCCCAGTTTATCAAGTGTGCCCCTGTCTCCCGCGAGATTCGGAAGAGCCATACTGAAATTCTCGTCCATACCGGGCAACACTATGATACTGAGATGTCGGACGTGTTTTTTGAAGAACTCATGATCCCCCGCCCTGACTATCATCTCAGTGTCGGTTCCGGTTCCCACGGGAAGCAGACCGGCGATATTCTCATGCGGGTTGAAGAAATCCTCTTTCTCGAGAAACCGGATCTCGTAATCGTGTACGGGGATACCAATACAACAATCGGAGGAGCCCTCGCAGCAGCCAAGCTGAACATCCCGGTTGCCCATGTGGAAGCAGGATTGCGCTCGTATGACCGCACCATGCCCGAAGAGATCAACAGGGTAGTGACGGATCACATCTCAAATCTCCTCTTCTGTCCCACTGAAAATGCAGTCCGGATTCTCGCAAAAGAGGGGATTGAAAGGGGGGTTCATCTCGTCGGGGATGTTATGGTTGATGCGCTGGAATTCAATAAGGAGATCGCAGAAAAGCGTTCACAGATACTTGAACGATTGTGCATCACACCAGACCAGTACCTTGTCCTCACTGTACACCGTCCGGCGAACACGGACAGAAAGGAGAATTTGGAAAGCATTATCCGAGCAGTTGAAAAGGCAGGAATGCCGGTTGTCTTTCCGGTTCACCCGCGNACGAAGAAGTGCCTGCAGGAATATGGAATGTGGAATCAACTTCCTGCGAATATTATCATCACCGAGCCTCTCGGGTATCTCGACATGGTCAAGATTTTGCGCCATGCTTCCAAGATACTTACGGATTCAGGAGGAATGCAAAAGGAAGCGTATATGCTGGGCGTACCCTGCATCACGCTGCGGGAGAACACTGAATGGGTTGAGACAGTCGAGGAGGGATGGAATGTGCTGGCAGGAGCAGATTTCGATAAAATATTGAATGCAATTATGTGTTTCAATCCAGATAAAAAGTCTAACAATATCTTCGGGCGTTTTGCGGCAAAAAAAATTGTGAATATGCTTGATATCTGAATTATTATTACTATGCACGATATTCTGCTGCCGGACCCAAAAATCCGGGACGGAAATGAGGAAGACTATAATACTCATTCGGTCACCGGTTATTGCGAAAGCACCTGGCTACCCTTTTGGCAAATAATAACCGGGAACCAGATTACAGTCAGAACACAGAGGAAACCACTTTGATATTAGCAACGCCCGACCCGAGTAAATACTACTCTTCGCGGCGGTGCTGGTGCAGTTATTTAACCCGTTTTAACACGAGATTTATTTTTGTAAGCGAGGGTGATTCACGTGTCTGAAAAACCCGGTGGGGAAAAGATCTCTACAGTTTTTTTCAACCAGGTGTTACCCGCAGATCTGACACTTGTGGTAGTCTGGCTGGCAGCAAGTATTGCTGCTATCTATCTTCCCGGTTTGAACACATCCCCAATCAGGATTGTGCTTGCCCTTCCGGTCGTTCTCTTCATTCCGGGATATTGTCTGATCGCTGCACTCTTCCCAAAAAACGATGATATCAGTCTTTTTGAGCGCATCATGCTCTCCATCGGAGTTTCCATCGCCATTGTCCCTCTGATCGGACTTGGGCTCAATTTCTCTCCGTGGGGGATCCGGATTGAATCCCTTGTGATTTCATTAATCTTATTGACCTGGGTGATGGTTCTCTTGGCACACTATCAAAGAGCATGTCTACCCCCTGAAGAACGATTCAGGTTTTCATTTTCTGCGATTGCGGGGAGAATCCGCCAGGAATTATTGCCTCCAAAGGAGAGAGGGATTGACCGGTTCCTTAGTGTCGTTCTCACCCTTGTCATCCTCGTGGTGATTATAACAACGGTCTATGTGATTGTTGCCCCCAAAGAAGGGGCGGAGCGATTTTCTGAGTTTTACCTTCTTGGAAAAAATCAGACCGCTTCAGATTACCCGGATTTGATCCTTGCAGCCGAGAATTACCCGATTTATATTGGTGTTGGAAACCATGAGGGGCGGAATATAACCTACACCATCGAAACATGGACATTACGCACGGAATTTGATAATGTGACCAATCTTTCAACTATTGTTGAGATGGATCCCAATAACCGGCTTTCTCTCACCCTTGCCCATAACGAGACGCAGATAATCCCCTTTGATCTGTTCGTTCAAAAACCCGGATATACCCGGGTGGAATTCCTGTTATTCAACGAGAGTGTCCCCGGTTCTGAGGTGACCGGGAGTGATCGTATCAATGCAAGCTACCTGAACCTTCATCTGTGGGTGAACAGCCGGTGAGGGTTGAAACGATCGAATCAGGGGACTATTGAGAAGATTGCTGTGACATCTTTTGATGAAGAGCCGGGTGAGCACCGTTCAAGGGTGATGATCCTGCCTCTGCCTTCAGCAATCAAAGCACCGCAGAGGCTGCACATCGGGCATGGATTCATAGTGCAATAATCCAGGGAACTGCGCGCTATAATGTTACATCCGTAAATGGACGGATAATCATAAAACGTGAGAGTAATAGTGTTACCGCTCCAGCGGGCAGAAACCCGGGGTGCCAGTTTTAGTACATCTTCAATGGTTTCACGGAGAAGCTGGGTTATATTTTCCTCGTTATCCGGAATTATAAGGGCATTTTTCTTTTTGAGATCCCCTATTAACAGGTCTGAGGAAGGAGTGGTAACAAGCCCCGGGGGCCCCGTTTCCCGAAAGGATCCCGGTGCTGATCCTATGCTTACCGTATCAGGAGAGGTCGGGTTGAATTGCATGACTCGTTTTTCTCCCGTAATACCGGGGGGGAGAAAATACGCATTCCCCTGGATACCGAAATGATGCATAATACGGCTGAGATTTATCGTCCCTTGTGCCGGCAGGATCCCAATAAGTTGTGGATCAACAGGTTCATCCCCGGAAAACGTCAGGGTAAAAATTCCTGTAATAGCACAGATCAAGCCGGAAATCACCAGCACAACCGTTGTGCTCTCCGGAGTGTTGGTAAAAACGGCGAGCGCAATCAGAACCCCCGCCACTACCACAAGGAGAATCGCAGCAATGGAGTACTTGTCCGGCATTCTAACCTTCATTTATTCCCCTCATAGTGAATGTAATCTCTAATTTTCTGTCACCATAATCATCGGATCCCACTCGTACAAACAAAGACGTGAACATATCCGTAGGGACATGATAGTCTAACTATGAGTTTTACGTTTTTATACGTTCATAAGAATTATGTGCGTGGTACCCTTGATGTTTTGCATTATCGGCAAAATATCAGTGTACTGATTTATCAGGTCCCCGATTACCAGGTGATTTGTTAAAAAAAACAAAAAGATCCCGTTATTTCCTCCTGCAAAAAAGAGGGGGCTCAAAAACCTGGTTATAAGGAGTCTCCATCCTTACTGCATGACATGAGGACAAAGAAGATCACCAGGGCGAAAGGAATTTCATTGAAAAACAATTTCCAGTCCAAGGATTTCCAGAACTTTAAGGAATACAATCAGAACAAATATCACTATTCCCGCTGCTGTGATATACCTGGTGTACCGCAGGTAACCAGGCTTAACATATTGTGGCTCTATGAGTGCCATGATTACAAGGATCCCCATAAACCAGAGGACGATAAGAACCTTAAAATCAATCGGCTGCCNCAGAAGCATAAAGAGTGACACAATCGTAAGCCACAGGGTGAGGGCGATAATTGCGATCTGCTGTTTTCTCATCAGGGATTCCTTGCTAAAGAGACTCTCTCATCGACCCTGCATATAGGTTCCTGCTTCAGGTATCAGAACGCAGGGAAAGAAAGGGGCAGTTCCTTCACGCCATAACCAATCCCAGTGGTCGGTGCCCATAAACGACTTTTAATGCAGGCTTTCCGTGATCAGTACGGATAGTGTGATGGAAGTGACCTGTTCGGAAAAATCGTAAGACCAGCAGATGCTGGATCCGGAAGGAATCCGGCATCAATCGTGGAAAAAACCAGGAGTCTGATTGTATGTATCGGACACATACGATCATTCACTATTTTTATTGGATNATAAAGAATCAGCTTAACCGGTGAATGGCGCTGACAATGGATNGTGACCCATGTTCAAGATCCATTACACAGAGGTTGGGCTACTCAGAAAAGGTTACTGGTTTTCGTTTTCATCTTCTNGCAGGTAATAATCTTGAAAAGAACGTTACAGCGGCAGTGTTGGTTGAAAGATTCCTTAGCACAGTGNCCAGTCTCTTCTTAAAAGAGACCCCGCGCGGCTCATTATTCAAGGTAGAAAATAAGAATGGTATAATAATCAAAAACAGAGTATTCGTGTTTGTTACAGCAAGAGATCATTCTCCCTCCTGACGAAGCAACCAACAAAGTACAAAGCCCCGGGAATATAAAAAATTGTCCGGTTGGTTCCGGATTCCTGGAATTCCCCTGCATCCCGCAGAAAAAAGACGACTGGTTTTTAAGGTATTTTTTGGTGCCAGAAAAAAAAAGATTTTTTCATCGGATACTGGATATTTCATATATCCAGGAAATTTTTTATTGGTTCTTCTTTATGGTCATCTCTATTTTTTTGCCCTTACGATATCATGAAGAAGAAATCGCTCTGCATTGCATCTTGGCATTGCCAGACTTTATTATTGATTAATTGATCATTAAATCGACTAGATAATAATAAGAATTAATACCACAAAAAATACACGATAATCCTTCAAGCTGGTATATTATCACGAACCACTTCCTTTAGTAAGAGAAAATATTCTGATTACCATGACCTCAGCTCATTCACCGACCGTTTTACCGGACCAGCCCTCCAGGAAATTGAGCACCTCGTTACCCTATAATCCACACCTGGTGGAAATTTCTCTCAACAATCTTGAAGCTGAATTCCTTCCCAGAAAAGGTCTTTGTGCAGTACTTCCTGCGTATAATTATGAAACGGTCATTGGTTCCATCGTGCTCCAAACACTCCAATATGCTGACCGCGTAATTGTGGTTGATGATGGCTCTTCAGATCGCACGGCTGATGTAGCAAAATTAGCCGGTGCTGAAGTAATTTCTCTCGAACATACTACCGGAAAAGCCTATGCAATTCTACTCGGGCTCAGGCGTGCCAGTGAAACAGGTTGCGCGGTAGTGGTGACACTCGACGCGGATGGCCATCACGATCCCAGGGAAATCCCCCGGCTTGTCGGATTGGTTTTCGATAGTCATGCTGACCTTGTTATTGGATCCCGTTATCTGGATAAAACCGGAACGGTTCCCATCAAACAAAAAATTAAACAATTGATGCTGCAACTTCCTGCAAATACTCCTCGTGATTTCATCCTGACTGATCCCTTATCCGGGTTTATAGCGTTCAGCCGTAAAGCGATTGACCATCTTGATTTTCCGTTTGAAAAGACACGTTTTCACCAGAACCTCATTAAACAATTTATTGCAAAAGATCTCTCAATACGAGAAGTTGCAATAACCGACCATCCTGACAACCTGCCAAAAACCGGATGGGATTTTTCTTCTACCGTAATCGCTGCCCTCCCGGCATTCAACGAAGAGACGTTTCTTGCAAAAAATATTCCCCTTATAAAATCGTATGTTGATATGGTTATCGTTGTTGATGATGGCTCGACTGATGCAACTGCAAAAATTTCCCAGCAGATGGGAGCATATGTCATAAAACACCCGGAAAACAGGGGATATGGGGCAGCATTGCAGACAATTTTTTCTGCCGCCCGGGATCTCAATGTCGATGCAATGGTCATTATGGACGCTGATGGACAGCACAACCCTGAAGACATTGAAAAAGTTCTTGAACCTTTGCTCCATGGGGCTGATGTGGTGAACGGCTCACGCTTCCTGGATAAAACAGCCAATACCATCCCTCATTACCGAAAGGTAGGTATGAAAGTTCTTGACACTGCAACATCAACCGCGGGTGTGAAAAAAGGTACCGATACCCAAAGTGGATTTCGTGCATACGGTAAAAAAGCCATCAGCGTTATCAGTATCAGCGGTCAGGGAATGTCTGCGGGTTCTGAGATTCTCATCCAGATCAGCAACAAAAAACTTACGCTTATGGAGGTGCCCATCAATGTGCGCTATGATATACAGGATACTTCGACCCAGAATCCGATATCCCACGGAGTGTCGGTACTGTATGATATCATTATCCTGATAAGCTGTTTAAGACCACTCCCTGCATTTGGAATACCCGGGCTTATTCTGGTTTTTCTGGGGATAGTTGCAGCCTATTTTGCATTTTCTGAATATTATCTGACTTCCAAGTTTCCGTTTGTCTTATCGATGATGAGTGAAATGTTTTTGATCCTGGGCTTACTGATGGGAGTTTCGGCCCTTATTCTGAATGCGGTGATTGTGATTGTCAAAGAGCATTCGAATAAATAAAAAACGGATATAATTCCAATTGAGACTTTTATCCCCAGTACGATGAATACCGCCACTCTGGACGGGGCGCCCCGGGTGACGGATCAGAGACTAAAACTACTCCGTGCTCCCCGTGCCTCTCCAAGAGGCCCTGAAGGGCTGGTAGTTTGTGCAAAGGACGAATTTCATGGACAGGGAGTGAATCGATTCATGCGTGTTTCTATCCTGAATAAAAAGGGTATATTCCCCGATAATGATAGCAGGCGCTGCATTTTTTAGGAACAAGATCAATTCATACTAGAGCAAATCCGTGAATGCCAGTATTTCTGGAACCAACCTGGAATCGTTAGAGAAAATCCCCTGTTTCATAGATGATGCATTATCAGTGTACAAATAATCTTCCCGTTGGATTCGCATGGAAAAAATATCAGTAATCATTCCCGTGAAAAACGAGGCAAAAAAGATAGGGCAGTGTCTGGAAGCCGTTTTTTCACAATCCTATTCACCCTTTGAAGTCATNGTTGTCGATGGCCATTCAACCGATGAAACCGTGAATATTGCACAAAAATATCCTGTTAAAATCTTCTATGAAGAGTACCGGACCAGAGCAGGCGCCAACCAGATCGGGCTGGAACACGCACAGGGCGATTTCATTGCTTTTACCGATGCTGACTGCATTCCAAAAAACGACTGGCTGGAGAATTTAATCATTGAGCTCCGTGAAGGAATTGTGGGCGTCGGAGGGGGTATAATCAATCTTGGTAATAGCTTCTGGGAAAAATCAGTAAACCTTGCATTTGGAACTTTTTTAGGAAGTGCCAATTCTGTACAAGGCAGGTTTTTTAAAGAGAAACGTTATGTCAACAGTATCAGTGGCTGTAACAGTATCTATCGTAGAAAGGATCTTCTTTTTGTCAAAGGATTTGATGTAACCCTGGGAACCGCTGAAGACACTGATCTCAACAAGAAACTCTTACCTTTGGGTAAATTACTCTACACGCCAGCTGCAATTATTTTCCATAACCATCACCGGGGAGTGAAAGATTTCTCAAAAAGGATGTATCAGTACGGGATTGGAAGAGCACAGAGCAGGTTATGGGATATTCAGATTATCCCTCCGGTATTTTTCATAATTCTTTTGGTTTCATTAGTAATCACTCCCCTGATTTTCTTCTCATTTATCGTACTCTATGGTGCAATGTTATTTCTTACCGGCCTGTATTTTTCTCTCAAAGAAAAAGATGCACGGTATGTAGTCTCTATCCCTGTTATTTTATTTCTGGAGCATTGCAGTTTTACTTTTGGGTTCTGGAGAGGATTATTTAAGATTAAAAAAAACGCATAGGATGGAAATGCTCAATAACACGCAACACGCTCGGAGAGGTTTCACCACTACCGCTTTTGTGTTCTTTTAAAAATCCGATACCTCATGAACAGGTACTCTATCGTCAATGAGATATGCGCAGGGGCGACACAGGGGACAGGTACTGTCTCCTCTTTATGATATGTGTGCTTTTTTATTCCATTTCATGACAGAGGAATTCTCCAGAACCTGTATTATGGGATTATTTTATCAAATGCACATAAAAATGCCAGTAAAAATGACACTATACCCTTAATTATCATGGACGCAAAAAATTAATAAAGTGGGAAATTGCGATCATGGATAATCCAAGAGTCCTTATTCTTCGGGGGCGCGAAACAGATCCGGGAGTCAATAAGTATTGCAAAGCTCTTTCAAAAGAAAAATATCAGGTAACATTATTACTCTGGAACCGAAGGGGAAGTGTAGTAAATCCCGACCTAAAGGGATACTCACTAAAACAATTTTTTTTCCGTGCTCCTCTTGATACCTTCGGAGCAGTTTTTTTTTACCCGTTTTGGTGGATATATGTGACATATTTTTTGCTGAAGGAAAAGCCGGATGTTGTGCATGCCTGTGATTTCGACACCCTGCTGCCTGTTCTCTGCATAAAGCGCTTCATAAAATTTCGATTTGTCTATACAATTTTCGATTTTTACGCTGATAATATTCAGGAGGGGCATTTTTTAACCCCGGTCAAATTTTTAAAAAAAGGTATACGATCCTTAGAGATTTCGGGAATTAATCGTGCTGATCTGCTTATTTTAGTTGATGAATCCCGCCTTGAGGAAATTCAGGGTGCAATGGTAAAAAACCTGATTTATATATATAATACCCCCGAAGATCGAAAAAGTTCGGTTAAGGAGGAAATCCACGAGTCGAAAGGAATATTTTCCATCTTTTATGCTGGTTATTTACTGAATGATCGTGGAATCACTGATATAATTATGGCAANAGCTGATGTATCTGAGGTTGAACTGGTATTGGCAGGACCCATTATTGACAAGAATATTATTGACGATATCGCAGCACATCCAGCATCGGTAACATATATCGGTTGGATTCCATCGTATGAAGAGATACTGAACCGGAGTTTGTCTGCTGATATGCTGTTCCGATTCAGCGACCCTGCTCTTCCCACCAAAAACAAATATGCAAGTCCTAATAAATTATTTGAGGCAATGATGTGCGGCAAACCGATCCTTGTGAGTGATAACAGTTCAATGGCGAGTATTGTCCGGCACAACAATTGCGGCCTTGTCGTGCCTTATGGAGATAGGGGGGCAATAAAAGAAGCTATCGTGAAGCTTATTACCGATCCTGGTTTGCGAGCTGAACTCGGAAAAAATGGCAGAAAAGCGTATGAAGAAAAATACAGCTGGACAATCATGGAAAACAGGCTCATCAATGCATATAAAAATTTATACTCCTGATGTCCGGGAATTTCCATGGATCAAAAATCTAAAAAAATATGTCTGGTTTCAGTTTTCTCTCATGAAGCATTTTTTGTTCCGTTGTCCCACCTCAGGGAAATTCTCGGCGAACTGAATCTTGCATCTCATTCAATACTGGCAGTGTCTCCGGAATTAGCTGATAAGATGGCATTCGATACCGGAAAGGATGATATCATTATTTACAAAAAACAGACCAACCCTTTATTCCGCTCTGTTAATTATTGTTTCCTGAACCTGAAAATTTCAAAAAAAATACTTTTCGGATCGAAGGATGTCGAATCATATGTATTTTTTTGGGCTACAGGATTTCTTTTACCAATGATCTGTGCAAAAATACGCATTAAAAAGATCATCTGGTTACTTCCATCGTCTTTGAGGAAAATGGATGTGCACCATACTAATTATCTCAGTATTCTGGCAATTCCCTTACAATCTCTTTCGTATTCAGTTGCAGACAACATCGTGCTGTATTCACCGAATCTGATTCAGGAATGGGGATTATCCAAGTATTCTGATAAAATTCTCATAGCCCATGAACACTTTATTCATTTTGAGACATTTACGGTAACGACACCCCTTTTTCACCGCCCCCTGCTCATCGGATATATTGGACGGTTGAGTGAAGAAAAAGGTGTCCGTTCCTTCGTCAAGGCCCTGCCAGCCATTATCGGCAATCGAAAGGATCTCCGAGTATTTATCGGAGGAACTGGCCCGTTACAAGAAGAAATCGATGCATTTCTCAAGGAGGTACACCTCCTGACTCACGTGAAGATTGCCGGCTGGATCCCGCACGATAGCCTCCCTGAATCTCTGAACATGCTTCAGCTTCTCGTGATCCCTTCCTTCACCGAAGGGCTTCCAAATATTCTCCTCGAGGCTATGGCTTGCGGTACCCCGGTACTGGCGACTTCCGTTGGCGCCGTTCCTGATATTATCAAAGACGGTGAAACCGGATATATCCTAAAAAATAATTCGCCAATAAGTATAGCAGAAAATATTATCAGGGTACTTGTGGATCCGAACCGGGAAAAAATTGCGATGAATGCCAGGAAAATGGTTGAGAAAGAATTTTCATTTGATATTACGGCACAGCAATGGAAACGAATCCTTAATGAAAAATGAGCCCCAAACAGAGCACAAATTCCTGAAAATGGCTCAAATGACAGACAAGTGAAGTACTGCCCAGGTTATTTTTGATAGATCCATCCGTTTCACCGAGTATGGTAAAGGGGTGCATAATGTACAATTGGGAATAATCAGCGTTTTGTAAGAAACTGTTGAATAGACATATAAATACCATAAAATCCCAACCATGTTCCTGACAGTATGAATACACCAAATCCGGAATCATCTGCACGGTCTTCTTTTGCCAAGGACGTATTCACACTCGTTCAGGGTACGACAATAGCGCTCATTGTCTCCCTTCTTGTATCCCCGATTATCACCCGGCTCTATGGTCCTGAAGCGTTTGGTCTCGTAGCACTTTTTATATCGATAACCAATCTTCTTGGTGTCATTGCTTGCCTCCGTTACGAAGTCGCAATTCTTCTCCCCAAAACGGATGTCGAGGCTGCAAATTTATTTGGTTTGTGTATGGTTATCGTGGTCTGTATCAGTCTGATAACTATCCCCGTCCTTCTCCTGCTGAAGGTACCCATTGTCCAGTACCTGAACGCGCCTCAACTTGGTCCGTTTATCTGGTTGATCTCGCCAACCCTGGTTATAACCGGAACCTTCCTTGCATTGAATTACTGGAATACCAGGACAAAGCATTACTATCGTTTATCGATTGCACGGGTTACCAGTTCGCTTTCAACCTCAGGTACTCAACTTGGGTTGGGAGTCCTCGGCTATGCATCCGGGAGTGTGCTTATCGGGGCATATATCTTAGGGCAACTGGTATCGACAACGGTTCTCGGGTTTCAGATCATGAGAGATCATCTCTCTTTTTTCAGACATGCAATTACCCGGGACGGCATGGTTGAAGTATTAAAAAGATACAGTAATTTTCCTAAATTTGAAGTAGTGGGTTCTCTCATAAATACTCTATCCTGGCAGGTTCCCGTTTTCTTACTATCGAATTTCTTTACAACTACCATTGTTGGGTATTATTCTCTGGGAATGATGGTTGTTACCTATCCCATGACCCTGGTTGGCAGTTCGATTTCGCAGGTCTTTTTTCAAAGAGCAGCAATGGCAAAACACGAGGGTTCCCTTGCTGTTATTTATGAAAATACCTACTCTTTTTTAATTAAAATCTCCATGTTTCCTTTATTACTTCTCATGTTCATTGGCCAGGATCTGTTTACGTTAATTTTCGGACCATCCTGGGGTCAGGCAGGATACTTTATTCAGATTTTGAGTGTGTGGGCAGTATTTTTATTCATTGGATCCCCGATGAGCACAATTTTGTCTATTGAGGGAAAACAGAAGATAGGCCTTGTATTAAGTATTATTAATCTGATAACCCGTTTTCTCTCGATATATATTGGCGGGCTTTTGGGAAGTGTTACAGTATCGATCTTTCTTTTTTCACTATCAGGTGTTGTAGTGTATGGTTCTTATGGTATTTTTTTTATGCACCTCGCCGGTGTGAAGATGATGAAAACGATAAAAATAATCCTGGTGAATTTACTGGTTTTTCTTCCCGCCGGAATAATAATGCTGATAGCAAAAATTCTGAATGTAAACAGCACAGTTCAAATTTTATTGGCAACAATGTTATTAGTCATCTACGGCGTATATCTCATTAAAACAGATGCAACAATCCGGGATATGCTGGTTAGTTATAAATTGTTAAAAAAAGCGTAAACGATCTCTAAGAATGTTGACGAATTTCAAGAGAATTTAAAAAAAAAGGATTATTCACTGTACTACAAATAATAGTATGAAAACGGGAGAAGTATGAATCACGGTCGAATAAAAATTTCAGTTTGTGGAGATAAAACGGTGATTGATGTAGTTCGTGAAAGTCTGAATACAATAAATACCTTTGAAATTATTAATTCTGAAAATGTTAAAAAGTCTGATATTATTTATTGGGTATACGGGAAAGGGCCCTCNTTAAGAAAGTATTTTCTTTTTTGGCTCAAAAAAGATCCAATAATCATCAATCATTGGATTGGAACGGACGTTATTGGTGAAATGGAAAAAAATCAACAACCCCNTCGTTATAGAATACGTAATTTTTTACAGGATTGCATATACCGCTGGAAGATGCACACAGGGGGTTTAATACATTTAGCTGCGGCTCCCTGGTTAGTTGAGGAATTATCAAAAGTCCATATTGATGCTACTTATTTACCAATTACGACTATCGACGCCAAAAAACTTGGGATGGTAGGTACTCTGCACGAAAAAGATATAGATTTTTTTAGTTATGTGCCCTTGAGAAGTTTTGATTTTTACGGAGGAAATAACATAGTAAATCTTGCTCAAAGATGGCAAGAGTATACATTTTTAATTATTTGTTCAGATCAACACCAGATACCTCCGGATTTTATTGAAAAAATGCCGAAAAATGTAACGGTTTCTCCCCGGGTAGAGAGGAGTACATTGCTTGAATTTTTTCAGAGATCAAAGTTTTTTATCAGATATACCCAACACGACGGTATATCGTTAAGTGTTCTGGAAGCTCTTTATTTTAATCTCCAGGTATTATGGACCTATGATTTCCCTCATACACNTAAAATCGAAACTCAGGAAAAATTATCCGATTCGATCCCATCTCTGGTGAAAAGCTGGCATCCGAATTATGAAGGTCATACCTTTGTAATCGAAAATTTTACNATTGAAAAATGGAGGGAACATTTTTTAGAAATAATTCAAACTAAATTGCATCAAAAATTAACATAATTAATTAAAAAACAGATACGTTTTTTAATGGGGTTTATTAAGGAATAAATTAATTGTATACGTAAGGGAAATAGTTTCTTTTAAAAAATCCTAACTGGGAATGAAATCTATTATTCGATCTGCCGTTTACCGGAAATGAGGAGANAGGGAGAGAAATAATTCCTGAAAAGGTTTTCACAGGATATAACCTTTCAAAATATAAAAGGTTCAGGAATGGATGAAACCAGCATGACTCCAATAAATTACTGGCATGAGAGATTTTTTAAAATCGTTTCAATTACCGGTTTTTTATTGCTACTTGCTGTACTGACTATTATTGTACGTGTCGGACAGGCAACATCGTACGAATTTTCAATTTACGATGCATATCCCTGGTATTTCTGGGCATTCCTTTTGTCAGCGGTACTGTGTGGACAGGTTGTTATTTTTGGATCTGCTCTCAGCCAATCCAGGAAAAATTATTGGCTTTTTGGGCTGATGGTAATTCTGGTATCAAACGCACTAGTAATCTGTATGCCGATAATCAGGGGCTATTATATTTATGGCAGTGGAGACACCCTTACCCATATCGGGTATATGAAGGATATCCTTCGCACATCAGGCATCGGGGAAAATTATTATCCTGTAGATCACCTGTTGGGAGTTATTTTTTACGTATTTTCAGGACTCTCATTTCCTGATATCACGCTCATTCTCCCTCCTCTGTTCTCCTTTTTTTTCGTGTTGTCAATGTATCTGGTTGGCAAAGAAATGTTCCAGAATACCTTCGAACTGATGATCCTCATATTGTTATCTTCTACACTATTCTGGGGAAGCAGTCTGTCTTTCGTACCCAATGCCCAGGCATTTTTTGTAGTACCCCTGATGGTATATCTTGCTTTTAAAATGTATAATGGCAATAATGCAAAAAAATACCATGTGTTACTATTGCTGACAGGTTTTCTTATGGTATTTTACCACCCCCTGGTAACATTATTGGTTATTTTACTCTTATGTATCATGCAAATCACACAATATATTCTGGAAAAATATGAGAAGAGGAGCCTGCAAAAAGCAAATTATACATATACTATTCTTTTCATGTTAGCGATCTTCTCAATATGGTCTACCTATATAGCAATGGCAACCTATGTGATGAAGCCCATTATCAGCAGGATATTCGGGGAAGAAATAGTCAAATCAGAATTCCAGAAAAATATTGATCTCGTCTCGCAGGTGAATGTCGATCCATTGTATTTGGTAAAATTGATTTTGAATGTCTATGGTCAAAGTATAATACTGGGAGTTTTGTCACTTCTGAGCATTGGACTGCTTCTTAAATCTATGAAAAATCAAAAGACAGCATCGAATTTTTATCAGGGAATTTCAATACTGGGATTTATCATACTTTTTATACTCTCAATAGCTATGTTTTTTTCCAATGGCCGCTTTGGTTTTGGAAGGATCTATTCTTTTGCAATGCTTTTCTCTCTCCTGTTAATTCCGATGGGAGTCTATCTGTTTATCTATGAAAAAATTCCCGGGGGTACATTGCGTACCAGAAAAACACTAGTGAAATTGCTTGCTGTATTTTTCATTATTTTTTGTATACCTTATTTTTCGCTATTCAATGTGTACGATTCGCCAATTACCAAGAATACGAATCTGCAAGTGCCCAGAAGCGATTATATCGGGATGAATACGTTTCTTTCCTTTAGGAATGAATCCCTTCCCATTTTGGAATTAGGGCTGGTTTCATACCGTTTTGTTGATGCACTCTATGGAAAGTCTGCTCCAAGATTGAATATTTATGAAAATAAAAATATGGCTCCACCAAATCATTTTGGCTATCAGAATGAAACACTATCCGGAATTTTTTATCAGCATCCAAAATATGTAATAACAAATGATCAGGGAAGGCGAAAAAATCCCTATTTGAATCCGGAGTTTGAAGATAAATGGAGTTTCAGCCCCAAAGACTTTGAACAGGTAAAAAATGATCCTAAAATTAACCAGGTGTATTCAAATAAAAATCTTGAGATATTCATGCTCCCGGGATAACACAGAGGAAAGAGTACAATGAAAAACGTATTGATTATCAGCTTTTACTTTCATCAAATGCAGGCCATTGCTTCTGTACGCGTGAGAGGGATAGTTAAATATCTTCCTGAATTCGGATGGAATCCCGTTGTGTTAACGGTAAAAACTTCTCCCAAACCGGATAACAATGGTTCTGTTTTTGAAACACCCTATGTGGACACTCACGAAGTTTGGAAAAAACAGATTGGTATCCCGCTAAATAAATCAGTCAAAGAAGTTTGCCATATTACAACAAATTCAAAAAAAAAGACGATAATTGAAAAAATTACCGAGTTATGGGCAGAATTTTTCATCTATCCTGACCCGACCATCAACTGGTCGCGATCGGCCATTGAAAAAGGCAATCAGATACTCGATCACCAGCATTTTGATGCAATAATCAGTTCCATGAGCCCTAATACTTCCCATATAATTGCAAAGGAATTAGTAAAAAGAAAGAGTATCCCCTGGATTGCAGATTTTCGTGATTTGTGGACCCAGAACAGTTATTATCCGTATTCAGGAATAAGGAAATTTTTCGAAACAAAGCTTGAACGTACGACAATAGTCTCTGCAAATGTCTTAACTACCGTATCGCTCCCTTTGGCAGAAAAGTTACAAAAATTACATACCCATAAAAAAGTGTATACCATCACCAACGGCTATGATCCTGAACAATTAAATCCGGGAATCCCGTTAACAAAAAAATTCAGTATTACGTTTACCGGCGCCATATACAAGGATCGTCAGGATCCCGAGCCGCTTTTCAGGATTTTGCGAGTCCTGATTGATGAAAAGAGGATTGATCCTGCAAAGATCGAAGTAAATTTTTTTGGTAATCATGACGCTTGGTTACTCAGCGATATTAAAAAGCACGGCATGGAAAAAATCACACAACTACATGGACTCGTATCCCGGGAGGAATCAATTGAAAAACAACGCGAAGCACAGGTTCTTCTTCTCTTAACCTGGAATGATCCTCAAGAGAAGGGAGTTTATACCGGAAAATTATTTGATTATCTTGCAGCAAAAAGACCGATCCTGGCATTGGGTTTAAAAGGGAGTGTAATCACTGAGTTACTCGGCCAGACACAAGCAGGTGTAAATGTGTCTTCAGATGCAGAAATTAAAGACCAGATAGTAACATTTTATCAGGAATATGAGGAGACCGGTCTTGTCCGATATTATGGAATTTCGTCTGAAATAGAGAAGTACAGTCATCGGGAAATGGCAAAAAAATTTGCAGATATCCTTGAAGAGATCAGTGAATCAGTTTGAAATCCCACTATATGATAAACCCTTTCTTCAGCCTCACGGGTGTCCCGTCTGCGGTTTGCCAATCGCACGCATGATCCTTCTTCTTCCACGGATTTTTATCAACCGGACCTATCAGGATTATTCCAGGTATGAGAATCCGTTCCTGTTTTCATAACGTTTCTT
>JGI20214J51088_10001340_pt1 | contig 16849 bp, 15 predicted proteins | sample WetSurMetagenome_FD_51088 | JGI IMG/M metagenome (IMG submission 51088) | reverse complement strand
GCGGCTGCGGCCCGACGAAGAAGTCGACCCCGGCCATCGCCATGAAGGTCAGCCCGATCGAGAACAGGACCTGGTCCAGGTGCGACTTGCCATACATGCGCCGATAGACCAGCCGCTCGAGCAGCGCGCCGAGCGCCGCGGTGGCAACGAAAGCCGCCGGCAGGCAGGCCAGGAAGGGCCAGCCGGCACGCTGCATCAGCACGATCAGCACGTAGCCGCCGACCATCGCAAAGGCCGCGTGCGCGAGGTTGATGAAGTTCATCAAGCCCATCGTCACGGCCAGCCCGAGCGACAGTACGAACAGCAGCATGCCGTAGGCGATGCCGTCAAATAGAAGAGTCAGCATAGGACAGGACAACCCAAGCGGCCGCAGCGAAACCGGCTCCGCCGGGCCGCTCGCGTCCCCGGCCGGCAAACATGCCGGCCGGCGCTCGCAGGCGCTTCGGGGGGGATCACTTCACCTTGCCCGGATCCTTCACCGACTTCAGCGTCTCGAACTCGACGTTGTAGTACTGGTCGCCCTGCTTCTCAACCTTGCGGATGTAGATGTCCTGGACGATGTCGCGCGTCTGCGCGTCGATGAAGACCGGGCCGCGCGGGCTGTCGAAGGTCTGGCCCTTCATCGCGTCGAGCAGCTTCTCGCCGCTGGCGCCGTGGGTCGCGTTGAGCGCGTTGTAGATCACGCGCATGCCGTCGTATCCGCCGACCGCCATGAAGTTGGGACGGAACTTGTTCGCCTTCTCGAACGCGGCGACGAACTTCTTGTTCTGCTCGCCCGGGTGCGCGACCGAGTAGTGGTGTGCGGTGACGACGCCGAGCGCGACCGGGCCCATCTCCTGGAGCTGGTCGTCATCGGTCACGTCGCCGGTGGCGATGAGCTTAATGCCGGCCTTGTCCAGCCCGCGCTCAGCGAACTGCTTCATGAACTGCGCGCCCTGTCCCGAGGGCAGGAACACGAACAGCGCCTGCGGCTTGTCGTCACGCACTTTCTGCAGCACAGGCGCAAAGTCCGGGCTGCGCAGCGGCGTGCGCAGCGACTCGACGACGGTGCCGCCGTTGAGCTTGAAGCGGTCGACGAAGAACTTCTCGGCGTCGTTGCCCGGGCCGTAATCGCTGACCAGCGTGTCGACGCGCTTGATGCCGTTCTTCGTCGCCCACTCGGCGATGCTGACCGACGCCTGCGGCAGCGTGAAGCTGGTGCGCACGATGAAGGGCGAGGCCTCGGTGATCGCCGACGTGGCGGCGGCCATCACGACCATCGGCGTCTTGCTCTGCGTCGCGATCGGCGCGGCCGCCATCGCCGACGGCGTGATGCCGAAGCCGGCGATCACTGCAACCTTGTCGTTCACGACCAGTTCCTGCGCGAGGCGGCGCGTCGTCGCCGGCACGGTGGCGTCGTCCTTGACGATAACCTCCACCTTCTTGCCGCCGGCCTTGTCGCCGTGCCGGGCCATCCACAGCTTGACGCCGGCCTCGACCTCGCGCCCGGTCGACGCCTGCTGGCCCGTCATCGGCAGGATCAGGCCGATTTTCACGGTGTCCTCGGCGCGGGCTGCGCCGACGGCGAGCAGTGCGGCGGCGGCGAGGACGGTGAGTTGTTGTCTGCGGGTGATCATCGATGTCTCCGATGGGGGTTGGCGATGGGACGCGATTGTCGGCGCGCCCGGGCCGCCCGGGCAGCGGGCGTGCCCGCAGTTCGTGGGCAAACAGCAACTAGCTGTTATGCCGCGCCGGCATGTCTGGGCAGGGTATCGGGCCGCCAGTCGGAGTCGATCACGACGCCGCCGCCGCAGACCCTGGAAACGCAGGCGCACAGGCGCCGGTTGGCGCGCTTCTCGTCGGCGCTGAAGAAGACGTCGCGGTGGTCGATCGTGCCGTCGAGCTCGAGCACGTCCAGCGCGCACAGCCCGCATTCACCGCGCTCGCAGTCGGACAGCATCTCGACACCGTGCTCGGCCAGCACCTCGAGCAGCGAGCGGTCGGCCGGCACCGTCAATGCGAGGCCGTGGCGCGGCACGCGCACCCAGAATGCCTCGGCTGCGCGGTTGCCGCTGGAGCCGAAGGTCTCGAAGCGCAGGTCGGCCGCCGGCCGGCCGGCACGCGCCCAGGCGGCCTGCGCCGCCTGCAGCAGCGGCACCGGGCCGCAGATCAGCAGCTGCGCCTGCGTCGGCAGCGCGGCGATCTCGGCGTCCAGGTCCAGGCGCTGCCCGTCGGCGTCGGCAAAGGTACGCAGCCGCTCGCCCAGCGCCGGGCGCAGAATGTCGGCGAACACCAGCTCGGCCGCCGAGCGCGCCGCGTAGCACATGCGCAGCGGTGCNGCGCGCTGCGCGAGCACGAGCGCCATGCCAAGGATCGGCGTGATGCCGATGCCACCGGCCACGAGCAGCGTGTGCGGCGCCGCCGCGCCGGGCACCGCGGGAAGCTCGAAATGGTTATCCGGCCCGGCGATCGGCAGCGGGTCGCCGACGCGCAGCGCGGCCATGTAGCGCGAGCCGCCGCGGCCTGGTTCGGCGCGCTTGACGGCGATCCGGTAGCTGCCGCGCGCCAGAGCCTCGGCCGGCAGGCCGACAAGGGAGTACGAGCGCACGTCACGCCGGTCGCCCAGGTCGACCTGCACGCGCAGGTGGCTGCCGACAGTGAACGGCTGCACGCCGCCCTCGGGGCNCAGCCACAGCCCGCGCACGCTGGGGCTCAGGTCCTCGACCGCCTCGACCGTGGCGGCGATCCATTGATCATCGAACTTCATGACGGGGTCCTCAGACTCGGCCGCCGCGGCGGATCAGGCCGGCGCCGGGAACGCGCTGCAGCCCTTGGCGGCTGGCGAGCGCTTCGCTCAGGTTGCGGTGCGCGATGCGAGCGTGCTCGCGCATCACGCTTTCGGCACGCGCGCCCTCCCGGCGCTCGATCGCGTCGACCACCGCGTGATGCTGGGCCTGCGCGATGACGAGCGTGTCACGCGCGCCGGGGCCGGTGACGCGCGCGAGCACGAAGCCGTTAGGCGAGGCGAACGGCAGCGCTGCGGCACGCTCGATGTGGCGCCGCACGACCTCGCTGCCGGCCATCTCGGCGAGCAGCGCATGCAAGCGCGCGTTCTCGTCGACGTAGCCGCCGAATGCGGTGTCGTCGAACGTCGGGCCAGCCAGCAAGGCGTCGATCTCGGCCAGCGATTCGCGCGCGGCCGACAGCAGCGAGCCCGGCACGCCACGCTCGGCGGCCAGGCGCGCGGCCAAGCCCTCCATCGTGCCGCGGATTTCGATCGCGTCGCGGATCTCGGCTTCGGTGAAGGCCTTCACCGCGTAGCCGCCACCGGGCAAGGCGTCGAGAAGGCCTTCGTCCTGCAGCTTCTGCAGCGCGGTGCGCACCGGCGTGCGCGAGACACCCAGGCGCTCGACCAGCGCGAGTTCGGGTACGCGCTCGCCGGCGGCCAGCTCGCCGCCGACGATCAACTCACGCAGCCGCAGCTGCGCCTTCACCGTCTGCGACGCGTCAGCGTCCAGGACCCGCACGCTGGCCATCGCTCAGGCCGCGCGCAGCGGGACGACGCGGCGCTGGCCGGGCTCGCGCGCGACCATCCCGTCGATGAGTCGGCGCGCCCACATCGCGCCGGCGTCGATGTTCAGGTTGTAGAAGCGGTAGCCCGGGTGCTCGTCGATCGCGCGCTGCTGCGCCTCGAGCACGAGCTCGTCCTCGCGGAAGATGCCGGACACGCCCTCGCGCAACTCGTGCGTGAGGCGCTGCTCGTGCAGGCTGTAGTTTCGCGCGAAGGCCCAGAAGTAATGGCAGCTGGTCTCGGTCTCGGGCGTGATCGTGTTCAGCACGTAGCCGTTGACGCCCTGGCTGCGGTCACCTTGCGGCGCACCGCTACCGGCCGGCGCGACGCCGACGTCGATCGCCACCGTGCACGGCGCCTCGAAGCGGATGATCTGCCAGCGGTCCACCTTGCCCTCGTACCCGCGAGCGTGACGGATCTGGCCGGCCCAGAACGGCGGCGCATCGATGTTCTCCATCCAGCGCGTCACGGTCGCGGTCCGGTCGCCATGGGTGGCGACGAAAGGCGCCTCGGCAACGGCACGGTTGCCGATCGAGCTGCCGTGGACGAACGCCTCGTGTGTCAGGTCCATCAAGTTATCGATCACCAGCCGGTAGTCGCACTTGACCTGGATGAGCTTGCCGTCGCCGGCCCATTCGGCATCGTCGTTCCAGTGCAGATCGGGGATCAGCATGGGGTCGGCAAGCGCCGGGTCGCCAGGCCACACCCAGACGAAGCGGTGCTTCTCGGCGACCGGGTAGGCACGCACGCAGGCCGAAGGATTGATCGTCTCCTGCGACGGCATATGTGTACAGCGACCGGCCGCGTTGTACACAAGGCCGTGGTAACCGCAGACTAGCTCGTCACCTTCGAGCCGACCCAGTGACAGCGGCAACAGTCGGTGCCAGCACGCGTCCTCGAGCGCGGCGATGCTTCCGTCCTGCTTGCGATAGAAAACCATTCCGACGCCGCAGATCCGGCGCGCGAGAAGGCTGCGCTTGACCTCGACGTCGTACGCCGCAGCGTACCAAGCGTTCATCGGAAACGAGGCGGTCGACATGATTCGCTCTCCTGTATGTATACAAACAGGATACTATTCGCGACCAGAACCGAAGAAGCTAGGGTTTACCCTCGTTTCGGCAGGCGCTCGATATGCCAGTCGAGCAGCTTGCGCAGGTTGCCCATTGAAACGTAGTGCGCATGGATCAGCCCGAGCAGGCCGCTGCGGTGCAGCTCGCCCAGCGCCGGCTCGGCCAGTTCGGTGAGCGCCTTCTCGTCGACAGTCAGGAAACCGTCGACGGCGAGTTTGGCTCCGTCGGCCAGCGTCGCGTCAAAGCGCATCTCGCGCAGCAGGTTCAGCTCGCGCAGGCGCCGACACATGAGCCGCGTGCGCTGGACTTCCGCCTCGACTTTCTCGAGGTTTTTCTGCACCTCGGCCAGGTACTGCGTCGGCGCGCCTTCGGCGTCGAACAGCGCCAGCCCTTCGGTGCCCGACAGGCCGGACCAGGCGGCGTCTAGACAGATCGCGAAGCGTTCGGCGTCCATCCGGCCGATGCAGAACGGGTAGGCGTTCAGCACCGCCGGCACGTAGCGCGCGCGCCAATCGCCGCGCTCGACGAACAGGTTCTCCTCCTGCACCAGGCCGAAGACCGCGATAGGCGCGATCGCCGGCTGGCCGTCGTCGTCGTTTCCGGCACGCACGAAGACGATCGGGAACTCGCGCGCGACATCACCGAATTCGGCCGCCGCAACGAAGAGCGCGTTCAGCCGCGACGCGACCGACCAGTCGCCGACTGGCATGCGCACGCGCATGAAGCGGTGCTCGTTGCGATCCACCGCGACCGGCTGGCGGTGTAGCAGCTGATTCATCATGTTTGCTCTCCAGAATTGGCAATGCCCGAGACGAGCACCTTGTCCACGCGCTTGCCGTCCATGTCGACGACCTCGAAGCGCCAGCCCTGCCAGTCGACCGCGTCGGCGGTCTTGGGCAGGCGGCCGAGCAGCAGCATCACCATGCCGGCGAGCGTGTTGTAGCGACCGCGTTCCTCGTCGGGCAGCTCCTTCAGCTCGAGCCGGTCCTTCAGCTCGGGCACCGGGATCAAGCCGTCCATCAGCCAGCTACCGTCGCTGCGGCGCACGGCCCACGCGTCCTCGTCGCTGGGCGCACCGAACTCGCCGGTGATCGCCTCGAGCACGTCGCGCTCGGTGATCACGCCCTGCACTGCGCCGTACTCATCGACGACGAACACCAAGTCGGCGCGGCTGGCGCGGAAATGCTCGAGCAGCTCCATCCCAGACAGCGTCTCGGGCACGAACACCGGCGCCTGCAGCAGCGCCTCGAGCTGCGGGCGCTCACCGCGCGCAAGCGGCTGCAGCAGGCTGTGCGCGCCGAGCACGCCGATCACGTCGTCAAGCCCGCCGCGGCAGACCGGGTAGCGCGAATGCCCGTGCGCGGCCATTCGCGCGAGCGCCTCGTCGATCGGCGCATGCACGTCGAGCCAGTCGATCTCGGCGCGCGGGATCATCATCGAGCCGATCTGGCGGTCGTCGAGCCGGAAAACGTTGCGCACCATCTGATGCTCCTGGGCCTCGATGACGCCGGACTCCAGCCCTTCCTCGAGGCTCGCCGCGATCTCCTCCTCGGTGACCGAGCGGCTCGGCCCGCCGCGGATGCCCATCAGCCGCAGCACCGCGTTCGTGCTCGCAGACAGCAGCAGCACGATCGGCCGCGTCGCCGTCGAGAGCCAGTTCATCGGCTGCGCGACCAGCCGCGCCACCGTCTCGGGGTACATCTGACCCAGCCGCTTGGGCACCAACTCGCCGAAAATGATGGTCAGCACGGTAATGATCAGCACGACGAGCGCGGTAGCGCCGATCGCGGCCGGATGCTCGGCCACGTGGAAAGTCGCGACCAACCACAGCGCGAGCGGCTCCGAGAACGCGTTCTCACCGACGATGCCGTTGAGCACGCCGATCGAGGTGATGCCGATCTGCACCGTCGAGAGGAACCGGGTCGGGTTCTCGTGCAGGTCCATCGCCGCTTGCGCGCCGGGCTCGCCGCTTTCGACCATCACCGCCAACCGCGCCTTGCGGCTGGCGGTGAGCGCCATCTCCGACATCGCGAACAGGCCGTTAAGAAGAATCAGGAAGACGAGGAGCGTGACGTCCATGCGCGCCGCCGGCGCCGGGCGGAAGACGATTGAGCGGGCCGCCAGCGTAGCAGAATCGACCTATGGATTACCTCGTAGGCGACGTTCAGGGCTGTGACGATGCGCTCGCGCGACTGCTCGCCGAGATCGACTTCTCGCCTTCGCGCGACCACGTCACCGTGCTCGGCGACCTCGTGAACCGCGGGCCGCAGTCGCTGGCCGTGCTGCAGAGGCTGCGCGCGCTGGGCGATGCCGCGACCTGCCTGCTCGGCAACCACGACCTGCACCTGCTCGCCGTCGCCCAAGGCGTGCGTCCAATGCACCGCAGCGACACCGTGGCCGAGATCCTGGCGGCGCCCGAACGCGACGCACTGCTCGACTGGCTGCGCCGACGCCCGCTGGCCTGCAGCAGCAATGGCTGGCTGTGCGTGCACGCCGGCGTGGTGCCGCAGTGGGACGCGGCCACCACGCTGGCACTCGCGGCCGAGGTCGAGGCGCTGCTCCGGGGACCGGACCTGACCGACTTCATGCCGCGGATGTACGGCAACGAGCCGCGCCGCTGGAGCGACGCGCTCGCCGGTGCGGACCGCTGGCGTTTCGTGATCAACACGCTGACGCGAATCCGCTTTTGCACGCCCGACGGCACGCTCGACTTCGCCGCCAAGGAAGGCCTGGCCGCTGCCCCGCCGGGGCACCAGGCCTGGTTCACCGTCCCGGGGCGCCGCACCGAAGCCACACCGATCGCCTTCGGTCACTGGTCGACGCTAGGCCTGATCAACCGCCCCGACCTGCTCGCGCTCGACACCGGCTGCGTCTGGGGCGGCACCCTCACCGCAGTGCGGGTCGACGGGGGGCGGCGCGAGGTGGTGCAGGTGGCGTGCACGCGAGCGCAGAGGTCCGACGCCTAGAATTGCGACGCCAACACGAAGGAAGAGTGGCCGAGCGGTTTAAGGCACTGGTCTTGAAAACCAGCGACGGGCAACCGTCCGTGGGTTCGAATCCCACCTCTTCCGCCGCCTTCACCTATGGGTCGAAGGCAAGCAACTGGCCTGCCCTCTCAGCGGGATTCATGCGTCAGTGCACTTGATAAGCTTGATCCGTCGACGACCGTAACCCGCAGCAGTCGTCTGGTCGTCCGTTCCCACTGCCTCACCGCACATCGCGCGACCTGCTACCCCCGGAACGTTGGCCATAGACGGTGGCGCCCCTCGCAGGCCGGCATTGGGACAGCCCCATCGCGTGCGAGCCAAGGACGACGGATGGTCGACTGCGCTCCATCGGCTCGATTCCGTATCGGTCCCAGGAATCCTAGCAGTCTCGACCCGTCATGAACTGTTCAGTTCATTTACGCCGCACTGACTTCAGGCCAGCGCAAACCGACGGTACCTAGGAGCGGTCGATGTAACCGAACATCCGGGTAAGTCCTAAATGCCTGCCGTTTGATGCGATTGAACTATACGGTACATTTTGTTCGGCCCCGGGCCCATCCCGCGCAGCGTGCGCGGCGCCGCGAGGTCCGGCAGTACCAGGAGACACCGTCATGACGACCCCCATCGATCGCCGAACCCTTCTCGGCAGCGGTGTCGCGCTATGCGCCGCCGCATGGACGCCGGCCGCGCGGGCCCAGAACAAGATCGCGCTCGTGTATTCGGACACCGTCACCGACCAGGATCCGCGCGCGCAGATCCTGCGCGACGTGTTCGGCGCCGGCCTCGGGCCGGACTTCGATTTCAAGCCCTATTTCGGCGCCACGCTGTTCAAGCAAGGCACAGAACTGGTGGCCATGCAGCGCGGTAGCCTGGACATGGCGAACCTGGCCGCGTTCGACATCCAGAAGCAGATCCCGGCCTGGAGCATCACGACCACGCCCTATCTTTTTCGCGATGCCGCGCACCTGAAGAAGGTATTCGCCAGCGACGTCGGCCGGCAGCTGAACAAGATGATGGAGGACCAGCTCGGCGTGAAGGTGCTCGGCTGGCCCTACATCGGCACGCGCCAGCTCAACCTCAAGCCGAAGAAGAAGATCATGACGCCGGCCGACATGGCCGGCGTCAAGCTGCGCATGCCGCCCGGCGAGGGCTGGCAGTTCGTCGGCACCGCGCTCGGCGCGAACCCGTCGCCGGTAGCCTTCACCGAGGTCTACACCGCGCTGCAGACGGGTGCGATCGACGCGCAAGAGAACCCGCTCGGCACCGACAAGGTGATGAAGTTCTACGAGGTCACGACACAGATCGTCCTCACCAGCCACCTGGTCGCGAACAACCAGTTCGCGATCACGCTGAAGAAGTGGAACTCACTCGACGCCACTCAGCGGCAGCGGCTGCAGGCCGCGGCCGACAAGTTCTCGGACGCGATCACGAACCAGGCGCTGAAGGACGAATCCGACCTGCTCGACTTCTTCAAGGCCCAGGGACTGGTGATCTACAAGCCCGATGTCGAGGCTTTCCGCAAGCACGTGCAGGACGTCTACTCGAAGTCCAAGTACGCGGCGGACTGGCCCAAGGGCATGCTCCAAGCGATCAACGCGCTCTGACCGCACGTCAGCCCGCGCTTTGATGGCAGCCAATTGGCACCGCGTGCACGCGTGGCTGCGTGCGCGCGCCGAGAACGTGCTCGCGCTGATGATGGCGGCGATGTTCGCCGCCTTCATCCTGCAGATCACCTTCCGCTACGTGATCAACCTGCCGCTGGCATGGACCGACGAAGTCTGCCTCGTCACCTGGATCTGGGGCATCCTGTGGGGCGCCGGCTTCGTCACACGCAACAGTGAGGACGTGCGCTTCGACATGGTCTACGGCGCGATGCCGCGCGGCGTCAAGCGCGTCTTCACGGTGCTCGCCAGCGGCGCGATCGTCGTGATCCTGGCGCTATCACTGCCCGGCGCCTGGAGCTACGTCAGCTTCATGAAGGTCGAGAAGTCGGCTTCGCTGGGGATCCCGCTGAACTGGCTGTTCTCGATCTACGTCGCATTCGTGCTCGCGACGATCGCGCGCCACGCGCGCATCGCGGTCGAGGCGCTGCGCGACCGCCTGGTAGACGACCACCCGACCCCGCACGTCGTTGAGGACCTCTGAGCATGCCCTCGCCGTTCGAGATCTCGGTCCTCGTCATCGTCGTCCTCAGCGTGCTCGGGCTGCCGGTCGGCCTTTCCATGCTGGGCGCGTCGATCGTCTACCTGCTCGTCACCGGCCAGGACGTCGGCCTCGCCGCCGAGCAGGTGCTGCAGGGCCTGAACAATAGCTACACGCTGCTCGCGATTCCGCTGTTCATCCTGGCAGCCGAGATCATGAACATGGGCTCTCTCAGCGACCGCCTGCTCGGCTTCTGCAACGCGCTCGTGGGGCGTTTTCGCGGTGGGCTCGGCCACGTGAACGTGGTCTCGGCGATCATCTTCTCGGGCATGTCCGGCTCGGCCATCGCCGACGCCGTCGGGCTGGGCCGGCTGATCATCAAGATGATGACCAAGGACGGCCGCTACACACCGGCCTATGCCGCCGCGATCACCGCGGCCTCGGCGACGATCGGCCCGATCATCCCGCCGTCGATTCCGCTCGTGCTGTATGCACTGATCTCGGACACCTCGATCGGCTACTTGTTCCTCGGCGGCGTCGTACCGGGGCTGGTGATGGGCGTGGTGCTGATGGTGATGAACGCGGTGATCGCGCGCCGACGCAACTTCCCGGTCGAGGCGCCGATCCCGGCGCACAAGTTGCCGGCGATGACACTGCGCGCCCTGCCCGCGCTGATGATGCCCGCGGTGCTGCTCGGCGGAATCTACGGCGGCGTGATGACGCCGACCGAAGCCGCCGCGGTGGCCGCTCTCTATGCGCTCGTGGTCTCGATGCTGCTGTACCGCTCGGTCACCGCGCGCGGCGCCTATGCGGCACTCGAGGCCAGCGGCCGCTCGATGGCATCAGTGGAATCTACGGCGGCGTGATGACGCCGACCGAAGCCGCCGCGGTGGCCGCGCTCTATGCGCTCGTGGTCTCGATGCTGCTGTACCGCTCGGTCACCGCGCGCGGCGCCTATGCGGCACTCGAGGCCAGCGGCCGCTCGATGGCATCAGTGGGCCTGCTGATCGCCGGCGCGCTGGTCTTCAACTACGTGGTCACGAAGGAAGACATCCCGCATAGCGTTAGCGTGTTCATGCAAGGCTACCACCTCACGCCAGCGATGTTCCTGCTGTTGGTGAACGCATTGCTGTTGATCCTGGGCTGCTTGCTCGAAGGCGGGACGATCCTGCTCGTGATCGTGCCGATCCTGCTGCCCAGCGCGAAGGCGCTGGGCATCGACATGGTGCACTTCGGGCTCGTCGTCACCGTCAACTTGATGATCGGTCTGCTCACGCCGCCCTACGGATTGCTGCTGTTTGTCGTCGCGAACATCACCGGCGAGCCCATCCACCGCATCGTGCGCGAGGCACTACCCTTCATCCTGGTACTGATCGCCGCGCTGCTGTTCATGACCTACGTACCCGAGACCGTGCTCTGGCTGCCCCGGTTGATGGGATACCGGGGCTGACGGCCGCCCCGGCACGGCGGGCGCGATGACCGGGAACGGCGCCATGGGATCATTGCCCAAGCCCGCCCGCCAAGCCAGCAGCCCTGATTCTCCGCGCCGGGTCGCCGCACCGAGAACACGCCGATCGCCTTCGACCACTGGTCGACGCTGTGCCCGATCAACCGCCCCGGACCTGCTCGCGTTCGACGCTGGTTGCGTCTGGCGCGGCGCCGTTACCGCATTGCGCGTCGACGTTGGGCAGCGCGAGTGACTGCAGGTGGCATGNGCGCAGCCGCGACGACCGCCGCCTAGCATCGAAGGCGTCGATCGCCAAGGCAAGCCCTTCGCTAGCGCGGCAAAGCAGTCGATTGCACTGGTCTTGAATACCGGCCACGGGCGGCCGTCCGTGCTTTCGAATCTCGCCGCTTCCGCCAAATTCCGCCGACAGCCCGCACTTTCGGGCTGCCCTTCGTTGCCTCCGATGCGGGCCGGCAGCCGCGCCAGAGAGAAGCTGACTCGGCAGAATCCGATGGTGGCCATGCGGGCAGCCGCCGTCACTTCTTACCACCGACTCGCGGCCGACCGGGTAAAAGCCCTTCCCCCCCGATTTCGGGGTGCGATGCAACTTTGCGCACTGTTTCGGAATCAGCCAATGTTCGCGCCCGACTCACTCAGGGCCGGGCCCCGCATCCTGACCAAACGACAGGAGACGCCATGACCGCCGCGAACGAAACGACTACAAGTGAGGCGCAGATGAGCGACCCGCTTGCGGACCCCCGCCGCCGCAGCCTGGTTCAGGCTGCCGGCGGCCTTCTGGCGGCGGCCAGCCTGGCAGGACCGATGCGAGCCCAAGCCGCCGGCAGCGCCTCGATCAAGGTCGGCTTCGTGAGCCCGCGCACCGGTCCGCTTGCGGGCTTCGGCGAGTGCGACCCCTACGTCCTCGGCCTGGCGCGCAAGGCGCTGGCCAAGGGCCTCAAGGTCGACGGCAAGATCTACTCCGTCGAGATCGCCGATCGCGACACCCAGTCCGACCCGGCCCGCGCCAGCCAGCTCGCCAAGAGTCTGATCAACGAAGAACATGTCGACCTGATGCTGACAACCTCGACGCCCGAGGTCGTCAACCCGGTTTCCGATGCGTGCGAGGCGGCGGGCGTGCCTTGCCTGTCGACGATCGTGCCCTGGGAGTCCTGGTACTTCGGCCGCGGCGCCAAGCCCGGCCAGCCTTCGCCGTTTCACTGGACCTATCACTTCTGCTTCGGTGGCCACGACTTCTTCGTCGCATATCAGTCGCAGTGGAATGGGCCGGTGAAGACCAACAAGCAGGTCGGCATCCTCTACCCCAACGACGCCGACGGCAACGCGGTACGCGCGCACTTGGCGCCGGAGCTGGCCAAGGCGGGCTTCACGATCGTCGACGCAGGCGGCTACGAGGACGGGACGACCGACTTCTCGGCCCAGATCGCGAAGTTCAAGGCCGAACACTGCGAGATCTTCAACACCTTCCCGATTCCGCCCGACTTCGCCGCTTTCTGGCGCCAGGCGGCTCAGCAAGGCTATACGCGGATGGTCAGGATCGCGCAGATTGCCAAGACGGGGCTGTTCCCTTCGCAAGTCGAGGCGCTAGGATCGCTGGGCTACGGCCTGGCCACGGGCTGTTACTGGCATCCGACCTGGCCCTACAGCTCGCCGTTGACGGGACTGTCGTCGCAGGCGCTGGGCGCCGGATACGAGGGCGCCACGGGTCGCCAGTGGACGCAGCAGGTCGGTGCCAGCATGGCGCTGATCGATGCCGGAATTGCCGCACTGACCCAGAGCGCCAATCCGAAGAGCAAGGCCGCGGTGGCGCACGCGATGAGCACGTTGTCAATGGTCGGACCGATGGGACCGATCGACTTTACGAAAGGTCCGGTGCCGAACGTCTCGACGACACCGATCATCGGCTGCCAATGGGTCAAGGCGCCGGCCGGCAGCAAGTTCAAGTTGGCCCTGCCGATCACCGAGCACGCCGATGACGCCCGCGTGCCGATCAGTGCCAAGCTGATGCGCTTCGGCGCCTGACGCCTGACGCCTTGGCGATGCTCACGGCCCAGCGCGTCGTCAAGCGCTTCGGCGCCCTGGTCGTGCTCGACGGCGTCGACTTCGGGGTCGATGCCGACGAGGCCGTCGGCATCGTCGGCCCCAACGGCGCCGGCAAGACGACCTTGCTCAATGTGCTGTCGGGCGCGTACCTCCCCGACGCCGGCGGCGTGCTGTTCAAGGGTCGCGATGTCACCGCCGCCGGCGCCGCCGACCGCTGCCGCCAGGGGGTGGCGCGCTCGCACCAGGTGCCCCGCCCGTTCGGCGGCATGACCGTGTTCGAGAACACCCTCGTCGCTGCCACGGCCGGCGCCGGGCTGCACGGTGCGGCGGCACAGGCACGTTCCATCGAATCGCTGACGCAGTGCGGGATGCTGGGCCTCGCCAACAGGCGCGCCGAGTCGCTGGGCCTGCTCGACCGAAAGCGGCTCGAGCTGGCGCGCGCGCTGGCCACCGACCCGGTGGTGCTGCTGCTCGACGAGATCGGCGGCGGCCTGACCGATGCCGAGGCCCGAGAGCTCGTGGGCACGATCCGCCAGTTGCGCGGCCGCGGCATCGCGATCGTCTGGATAGAGCACCTCGTACACCTGTTGCTCCAGGTCGTCACGCGGCTGGTCTGCATGGACGCCGGGCGCATCATCGCCCAGGGCGAACCAGCAGCCGTCATGGCCGACCCGGCAGTGATCGAGGCCTATCTCGGCAGCACCGTGGCATGACACTATCGCCCCGTTGCGCACGCCCCGGCCATGGCGCTGCTGCGACCCGGGGCCACACGGGCCACCGAGCGGGGGGATCCACCAGGGCCACGGAGCGGCAGGGATCCACCCGAGCCACGGAGCGACCCGATGAGCCTGCTGGCGGTTGAAGACCTCGACGTCCGTCACGGCCAGCTGCAGGCCGTGCGCGGCGTTTCACTGCAAGTCGACGAAGGCCAAACGCTGGCTCTGGTCGGCGCCAACGGCGCGGGCAAGACGACCCTGTTACGCGCAATCGCCGGCGCCCATCGGCCGACCGGAGGCCGCATCCTGTTCGATGGCGTCGACGTCGTCGCGCTGCCGGCCCATCGGCGGCTCGCTCTCGGCATCGCGCTGGTGCCCGAAGGCCGGCGGCTGTTCGGAGCCATGACGGTCGAGGAGAACCTGCTCGTCGCGCGCGCCAACGGGCGGCCGGGGCCCTGGACCGTGGACCGCGTGCTCGAGACTTTCCCGATGCTCACGCCGCGCCTGAAGGCCAAGGCCGCCAGCCTGTCCGGCGGCCAGCAGCAGGCCGCAGCAATCGGTCGCGCCTTGCTTGCCAACCCGCGCGTGCTGTTGCTCGACGAGGTCTCGCTCGGCCTGGCGCCGATCGTCGTCGAGGCGGTCTACCAATGCCTGCGCCGGGTGATTGAGGCTGGCGCCACGATCGTGCTCGTCGAGCAGGACCTGGGACGCGCGCTGCGCGTCGCTACCGACGTGGCCTGCATGCTCGAAGGCCGCATCGTCCTCGAGGGCCCGGCCGAGGCGATGACGCGCGAGGCCGTGACCGAGGCCTATTTCGGTCTCGCCCGCGAAAGGTCGCAAGCGTGATCTGGCTCAACCAGATCGTCCAGGGCGTGCTGCTGGGCGGCTACTACGCGCTGATCGCCTGCGGGCTGTCGTTCATGTTCGGCGTCATGCGCATCATCAATCTCGCCCATGGCGACCTCGGCGTGCTGGCGGCCTTCCTGATCGGAGTCCTGGTCGACCGCACAGGCTGCTCGCCGTTCATNGCCTTGGCCGGGGTGCTGCCGGTGATGGGCCTGATCGGCTGGCTGCTGCAGCGGGCGCTGCTCGAGCGCAGCCTGCGCTCGGGGCCGCTGGTGCCGCTGCTCACCACCTTCGGTTTGGCCATCGTGATCCAGAACGGCCTGTTCCTGTACTTCGGCGCCGACACCCGATCGCTGGCGCCGGCGATTGGTGACCTCTCGTTCGACAGCTGGGCGGTCGGGGGGCAGATCTACATCGGCCATCTGGCCGGGCTGACGCTGGCCGTGGCGGTGGCCATGCTCGGCGGCCTGCAATTGCTTCTGGCGCACACATCGCTGGGACGTTCGATCCGCGCCATCGCCGAGGACGCCGACACCGCCGAGCTGGTCGGCATTGACACCCGGGCCGTCTCCGGCATCGCGGCCGCGATTGCGGTGATGACGGTGGCCGTCGGCGGCGCCTTCCTTGGCATGCGCGCCACCTTCGGCCCGTACGCCGGCCCGGTGCAACTGATCTTCGCCTTCGAAGCCGTGGTCATCGGCGGTATGGGATCGATGTGGGGCACGCTGGTGGGCGGCGTCGTGCTTGGGGTGGCGCAGAACATCGGCGCCCAGATTGCTCCCAGCGGCTTCCTGATCGCCGGTCATGGCGTGTTCCTCGCGGTGCTCGCGACGCGCCTTGCGCTGCCCGCCGGGCGGCGGCGGTTGCGGCCGCTGCTGGGCGCAGCGGCCCGAATCCGCACGGCCGGTCGCGCAGCATGAGTCGCCGCAGCAACGGTTATTGCAGGACGGCGTCGTGAAGCCGGTCGTGGGCGCCGTCTNGGCCGAAGGCATCCGTAGTGCCCACCCCGGTCTCTGGACGGTGCGGCGCTGGACGCCGCTGTCGGCGGCGTCGGTCAGCGCGCTGGCGCTGCTCGCCATCGTCCTCGCCGGCGGCCCCTGGTTCCTCGGCGCCTACGCGATCGACCGCCTCACGACCTTGTTCATCTACATCATCCTGGCCTCGATGTGGAACGCGCTGGCCGGCTACGGCGGGCTGGTCTCGATCGGCCAGCAGGCGTTCTTTGGCCTCGGCGCCTACGCCGCGATCCGCCTGTCGAGTTTCGGCATGCCGGTCTATCCGGCGCTGGTTGTGGGCGCTGCGGGAGCGGGGCTGGTGGCGCTGGCGCTGTCGCCATTCGCGCTACGGCTGCGCGGCGGCGAGTTCGCAATCGGGATGTGGGTGCTGGCCGAGCTCTTTCACTTGGTGGTGAATCTCGACCCACTGATCCAAGGCGAGACCGGAACTTCGCTGATCGCGCTCAATGCCTTCGCGCCGCAGAGCCGGCGGAACGACAACTACTGGCTCGCGCTGATTTCTATGTTGGGTCTGGGCGCGCTGATGTTCGCGCTGCTGCGCGGGCGCCTGGGTGGAGCGGTGCAGGCGATCCGCGATAGCGAGGAAGCAGCGGCGTCGCTCGGTGTGCGCGTGCTGGGCGCCAAGCAGGTGCTGTTCGTCGTCGCCGGAGCCGGCTGCGGCCTTGCCGGCGCGCTCGAGATCGCGACCGCGATCTCGTTCCAACCCGCCACCTTTTTCGGCGTCCAGTGGACGGCCTACATGATCTTCATGGCCCTTGTCGGCGGCCTGGGCACCATCGAAGGGCCGGTCATCGGTGCACTCGTGTTCTTCACGATCGAGAGCCTGTTCGGGGCCAGCGGCGTCTGGTATCTCGTGGGCTTGGGCGCGACCGCGGTGGCGTTCGCGCTGTATCTGCCGCGCGGGCTGTGGGGGCGCGTCGAGCAGCGCTTCGGCCTGCGGTTGCTTCCAGTGGGCTATCGGGTCGATCTCGGCGCCGGCAGCGCGAACGACGCCACCGCCGCTACAGAACCTCC
>JGI20214J51088_10001339_pt1 | contig 16856 bp, 12 predicted proteins | sample WetSurMetagenome_FD_51088 | JGI IMG/M metagenome (IMG submission 51088) | reverse complement strand
GACCTTCTCGAGCGCCTGCCCGATGTCGTCGAGCAGGTCCTGAACGTCCTCAATGCCCACGCTCAGGCGCACCAGCCCCGCGGTGATCCCCATGGCGTTCCGGCGCTCCTCGGGCACCGCCGCGTGGGTCATGCTCGCCGGGTGGCACGCCAGGCTCTCCACGCCCCCGAGGCTCTCGGCGAGGGTGAAGACCTCCAGGGCGTTGAGGAAGCGGCGCGCCTCCTCGAGGCCGCCCAGGTCGAAGGCCACCATGGCACCGAAGCCTCTGGCCTGACGGGCGTGGACGGCGTGCCCCGGCGATGCGGGGAGGCCGGGGTAGTGTACGGCGCGCACCTTGGGGTGAGAGGCGAGGAGGGAGGCCACGGCGTTGCCGTTCTGCTCGTGCTGTCGCATGCGGACGCCCAGGGTCTTGAGGCCGCGCAGGACGAGGAAGGCGTCGAAGGGAGAGAGGATGGCGCCCACGCTCTTCTGCAAGAGGCGGAGGCGCTCGCAGAGCTTCCCATCGCTCGTCAGGAGGGCGCCGCCCACGCTGTCGCTGTGCCCGTTCAGGTACTTGGTCGTGGAGTGGATGACGAGGTCCGCGCCGTGCTCCAGGGGCCTCTGGAAGTAGGGTGTCATGAAGGTGTTGTCCACCGCCGTGAGCGCGCCGTGAGCTTTTGCGATGGCGGCGGCGCCCGCCATGTCGGTGACCTCCATCATGGGGTTCGTGGGCGTCTCGAGGTAGAGCATCCTGGTGTTGGGCCGGAAGGCGGCCTCCACCTCCCGCAGGTCGCTCGACTTCACCCAGGTGAACTCCAGCCCGAAGTTCCGGAAGACGAGTTCGAAGACTCGGTAGACCCCGCCGTAGGTGTTCTCCGAGACCACGAGGTGGTCGCCCTGGGAGAAGAGCCCCATCATGGTGGAGACCGCCGCCATGCCCGACGAGAAGCACAGGCCGTGGGCCGCGCCCTCGAGGGCGGCGAGGCTCTCCTCCAGCGCCGTGCGCGTGGGGTTGCTGACGCGGGCGTACTCGTAGCCCGTGTTCACGCCGAGCTCCGGCTGGGCGTACGTAGAGGTCGCGAAGATGGGCGTCATGATGGCCCCTGTCACGGGTTCGGGCTTCACGCCGCCGTGGATCGCCAGGGTGTCGAACTTCAAGGATCGGGTCATTCTGGACCTCGCTGGGTTGTCGTTCAGGCGATGGGCTTGCCGTCCACCAGGCCGTCGTACGCGTACTTGTTGAGGTAGCGCTCGGAGGAATCGGGGAAGAGGGTCACGACGCGTTTGCCCTCGCCGAGCATGCGCGCGAGGCGCTTGGCCCCGCAGGCCGCCGCGCCCGAGGAGGAGGCCGCGAGCAGGCCGATCCTGCCGAGGCGGTCCACCATGGCGTAGGTCTCCGCGTCCGGGATGGTGAAGACACCGTCCACGAGGGAGCGGTCGAAGACGCCAGGCCAGAAGGAGTTGCCGATGCCCTCCACGCGGTGGGGTGCCTCGAAGGGGCAGCCGCCGAAGAGAGACCCCGGGGGCTCCACGGCCCAGCACGCCACCGAGGGGTTTCTCTCCTTGAGGAAACGCGCCACGCCGGTGAAGGTGCCGCCCGAACCGGCGCCCAGGGCGATGCCGTCCACGCGCCCCTCCATCTGCGCCCAGATCTCCGGACCCGTGGTCTCGTAGTGGGCCTGCGGGTTGGCCGGGTTCTCGAACTGCTGGAGGAGGACCGCACCCTCGGTCGCGGCTGCGATCCGCTCGGCCTCTGCCACGGCGCCCAGAATCTTGGTGTTTCCCTTCGTCACCACGAGCTCGGCGCCGAGGCCCCGCACGAGGGCCATCTTCTCGGGGGCGTAGCCCTCGGGCATGACGATGATGACGCGGTAGCCGAGACGGACGCCCGCGAGGGCCACGCCGATCCCCGTGTTGCCCGCGGTGGCTTCCACCAAGGTGCCCCCGGGGCGCAACGCACCCGAAGCCTCTGCCCTTCGGATCATGGCCAGGCCGATGCGGTCCTTCACGGAGCCGCCGGGGTTGAAGGCCTCGAGCTTGGCGAAGAGGTCGGCCTCCCCCGGTTCTTGGAGGGCCACCAACTGGATCATGGGCGTGCCGCCGACGAGATCGAGCACGCTCCTCGCGAGGGTCATGGATCGCTCCTGAAAAGCCCGGATTCTACCCCGCGGCCCCTGGGTATACAAGGCGTCCGACCGCGGACGCCCCTCATCGCTTCGCCGGGTAAGGGCACGCGCTCCGGAGGGGGCACTCGCCGCACCGGGGTCCCACGGGGCGGCACACGCTCTGCCCGAAGGACACGAGGAGGCCGTTCATGTTCAGCCACCACCGCCGTGGCAGCGTCTCGCGCAGGACGGCCTCCGTCTCGTCGGGCTCGGCGGTGCTCACGAACCCCCACCAGTTGAGGATGCGGTGCACGTGCGTGTCCACGCAGATGCCGGGCAGGCCGAAGCCCTCGGTGAGGACCAGGTTCGCCGTCTTGCGCCCGACGCCGGGAAGGGCGAGGAGGGAATGGAGGTCGGCGGGTACCTTGCCGGCGTGGCGCTCCAGGAGCAGCGCCGCGATTGTCCTGAGGTAACGCGCTTTGGTCTTGTAGAAGCCCACGGGCCGGATGGCCGCCTCGATCTTCGGCAGGGGGAGGGCCAGGAGCTGGGCCGGCGTGGAGGCCAGGGGCCAGAGGCGCTCGAAGGCCACCTCCGTCACCACGTCGCGCGTGCGGAGGGAGAGCACCGTGCCGACGAGCACCGCGAAGGGGTCGGGACGGGTTTCTCTGATTCGGCCCACCACGGGCTCCTCGCGGCCCCGTTTCCAGCCCTGCACTGCCGTCAGGAACCGCGACAGCGTCCTCGCCGACATGGGCTCCGCCGGCCTCGGCCACTTGCTTTTCTTTCGTCGGCTCTCTGGCTCTCTGGCGCTCTGGCTCATTCTTTCCTATCCCTCGCTGGCTCTCTGGCTCCCTGGCTCTCAGACTCGTTCCCTATCTACCAGAAGACGGCCTGTCCTCGTCGAATGGCGTCCCGCTCGAGGGGTCCACCCAGAGGGTTTCGGTGCTCCGCCTCGTCAGCATGACGCTCCAGTCGCCCCGGCCGTCCCGGACGACCGAACCGAAGAGCACGCGGTCCTCTACGTCGGAGAACTTCTCCCGGAAGACGTGTCCGAAGGTCGCCATGCCCTCTTTGAGATAGAACGCCGACAGCCTCACACCGCGTGGCACTTCCAGCTCGCGCAAGCGGGCCGGGCGGTAGCCGCACCGACGGAGGATCTCCTCGAAGGCCCCGGTGAAATCCCTTCCATCGAGGACGAGCTCGTGCCGCGAGCGGTGCACGCGCCCCTCCGCCAGGTCGGCGAGGGCCTCGAGGATTTCCGGCGATGGGTCCATCCGCGTCGCGCCTCCGGGGGGAGAGTATAGCGCGGTGATCCGGGGCGCCGGGGTGAGCTTCAGCGGTATACTCACTTCAGGCCAGTGGATTCATCGATCGAGCTCGGGTCCGACGCGAACCAGGAGGTACTTCCCATGAGGAGGATGCTCTTCCTAGCGGTGCTTCTGTGCTCTCTGGCGACGGCGGCCTTCGGGCAAGCTCCGCAGGGCACCTACAGGCTCGTGAAGGACAGCACGGGCTCCACACCCAGAAAGGGCGCTTCCGTCGAGATCACCTTCTCGCGCGGCGGGACCTTCACTTTCCGGGCCGTCCAGCCCGGAGAGACGGTGGACGACAAGGGTACCTTCAGCGTCAGCGGAAAGAACATCACCATGGACTTCGCGGAGCTGGAACAGGCCCACCAGAGCGGGCCCTTCACCCTGAGCGGGGACACCCTGGTCCTTCCCTTCCCCATGTTCAGCGAAGGTAAGGGCACATCCACTTGGGCCGCCCTGGGCTCCGGTTCGGGAAGCGGGTCAGGTTCAGGCAGCGGTTCCGGTTCAGGAAGCGGCTCCGGTTCAGGAAGTGGTTCTGGCTCAGGCAGCGGCTCCGGTTCGGGTAGCGGCTCCGGGAGCGGTTCGGGCTCGGGCAGCGGCTCCGGGAGCGGGTCAGGCTCGGGAAGCGGATCGGGCTCAGGAAGTGGATCGGGCAGCGGTTCGGGCCCGGGGGGCTCCGGAAGCCACTTCCAGCCCGGGTGGGTTCCGGGCGGCCGGACCTGGGCCGATCGGGATCCACGCTTCGCCCGGCTGGTGGGACTCTGGAGCGGCACGGGGTCGAGCTACGAGGTCCGCTTCCGCCGGAACAAGGTCATGTCGGTGGCGGTCCTGCATGACACGGCGTTCACGCTCTTCGTGGACCCAAACGGCGAGGTGACCGGCTACGGCAACATCGTGTACCAGGTGGATCCCAACCTCTGCGGCGTGGCCCAGCTCGCCAAGATGGTCAACGAGGGCGTGGACCGCATGAACTGGATCCTCACGTACTACAAGTACGGCAGCAAAATCAGCGAGGCCTACGGGAAGTTCGCCCTGGAAGCGGCGGAGAAGGCGGGCACCGATGCGGCCAAGGCCTCCGCGAACCAGTCCCTCAGAGAGTTGGTGGGTGTCTGGTACTCGAAGGGCAAGGACTTCGTCGGGGAGAAGATCAAGGAGTTCGCCAAGCAGCCCCTCATGGTCATCGGGGAGCAGGTGGGAGACTGGCTGAAGGAGAAAGAGGTCGAAGGGCGCGAGCAGAAGGCCAAGGCCGGCTGCGACGAGAAGGGTCAGTCGGTGGGCGGGTTCGAGCCCGGGTTCATGCCCGGCATCACGAACGTTCCGGGTGTGACCAAGGTGGAGTACAAGTACAAGGGGCTCAAGAAGGGCCCCGAGATGCGGTTCTTCAAGATCAAGGGGCAGGTGACCTCCAACTACGAGCTCTACCTGTCCATGGACGGGCCCGTCGAGGACGGCGATCCCCAGCTCTGGATCGAATACGAAGTGAACTACAAGAAGGAGGACAAGCCCTTCCCCTGCTGGTCCCCCTTCCTGTCGGGCCCCGGCCACATCCAGGGGGAGTCCGCGACCTTCAAGGAGGAGGGCACCCATCGGAACGGGGTGAACCCCTGGCAGGAGTACATCTACACGTGGAAGGCCGACCGCGTTGCCCAGCAGTGAGGCCGCTCCTCAGGGCGCCTGAGGTGGTGCGCCCGGCGCGCGACCACCAGAATAGTGAAAGGGCGGGGCCGAAGCCCCGCCCTTCTTGCGTTGGCGCGTTGACTCGCTGGCTCGGTTACTTCGCAGCCTGCTTTTTGAACCACTCGGTCGGCATGGACTTGGGCCGCTCGATGGGCTCGCCCCAAGCGCGGGCGACGACGAGCTGGGAGGCCATTCCCATGACGCGGCTGACGGAGAACAGCACGGTGTAGTAGCTGAACTCGGTCATGCCGAAGTGGTAGAGGAGGCAGCCCGAGGCGGCGTCCACGTTCGGCCACGGATCTTTGATCTTCTGGACCTGCTTGAGGACCTCGGGGACGACCTTGAAGACGCGCGCCACGGTCTGGTAAGCGGCGTCCTCCGGGCACACGCGGGCGCCGAAGGCGTGGAAGGCGTCGAAGCGCGGGTCGGTGATGCGCAGGACGGCGTGGCCGTAACCGGGGACGACCTTACCGGAATCCAGCGTCTCCTGGGCGTACTTGGCGAGCTGCTCCTCGGTGGGGGCGCCGTCGAACTTCTTGATGGTCTCGAGGACCCAGCCCAGGCACTCCTGGTTGGCGAGGCCGTGGAGGGGGCCCGCCAGGCCGTTGAGGCCCGCGGAGATGGCGTAGTAGGGATCGGAGAGGGCCGAGCCCACGCAGTGGCAGGTGTGCGCCGAGACGTTGCCGCCCTCGTGGTCGGAGTGGAGGACCATGTAGAGGCGCATCAGGTTGGCGAACTCGCCCGTGGGATCGGGGAGGCCCAGCATGTGGGCGTAGTTGCCGGCCCAGTCGAGCCCGTCGTTGGCCGCGATGCGGGCGCCCTTGTTGAAGGCCTTGCGGTAGATGTAGGCCGAGATCACGGGGATCCAGGCCATGATGTTGAGGGAGTCCTCCAGGGTGGGCTCCCAGTAGACGTCCTTCTTCATCCCGGCGTCGTAGCCCTTGCGGAACTCGGACTCGCGCTCGAGGACGAGGATAGCCGTGTCGAGCATGCACATGGGGTGCGAATCGACGGGCATGGCGTCGATCACGCCAAAGACGTAGTCGGGGAGCTTCTTGGCGCGGGCCTTGAGGTCCGCCTGCAGGTCGGCCAGCTCTTCCTTGTTGGGGAGCGTGCCCACGCACAGGAGCCAGAAGATCTCCTCGGGCAGGTTGCCCGCGAGGTCCTTGACCGGGATGCCGCGGATGATGAGGCCTTTATCCGGGGGGACCTCGGAGGTGTCGCACACCATGGCCTTGAGGCCGCGCATGCCGCCGAAGGCCGCGCCGATGGTCAGTTCGCCGATGACCTTCTCGCCATGCTCCTTGACGAAGGCCTTGATGTCGTTCCGCATGGCGGGGATCTGTTTTGCCAGTGCTTCCTTGAGCTTGGACATCCGACACCTCCAACGGTTGGTTCTAAACGGTTGGTTCTATCCGGGGGGCCGACCCCCGGTTTGCCGCACCGCGCGGCGGCCTACCCGCCTCGCGGCTCCAGGTCCAGGTGGACTGCTCGGGCGAAGCTCCAAGCCCCGCCCAGCCTTGATCGCACCTTGTGTTGACGACCAAAACCCCCCGAAACTAGAACCAAGTATCGGCTTCTGCCTTGGGCAGTGTCAAGAAAGAAAACAGTTGCCCAAAGAGGTGGGGCAAAAGGCCAAACTCTTTGTCCGGAAAGGTGCTCCGACCCCTCTTGCCCCCGTCTCCACCGCGCGCTCTTGACAAATCAGAATTCAAATTCTATATTCGGAATCTAGATTATGGAGCCCCAGTGGCCATCCACCGAAAAGAGCTCGAGAGACAGCAGCGCCGCGAACTCCTCCTCACTGCCGCGGAGCGGGTGTTCGGGCGCAAGCCCTTCGACGAGGCCACCATGCAGGAGGTGGCCGCCGAGGCCGAGATCGGCATGCAGGGCCTCTACGAGCACTTTCCCTCCAAACAGGCCCTCTACGAGAACCTGATCATCGTGCGGGTGCAGCGCTTTCAGAAGAAGATCGCGGAGGCGCTCGACGGGGTCACGGAACCCCTCGAACGGCTCCGGACCGTGGCGAGGGTTCAGACCGAATCATTCGCTGACGGGCCGGCCTTCTTCGCGGTCTTCCTCCGCGAGCAGATCCATTTCGAATGGGGGTTCACCTCCCGTTTCGGGCCCACGCTCCACCGCGTCTACCGGGAGGAGCAGAAGCGCCTGAGGGAGATTATCGAGAGCTGCGTCGAGGCGGGGTATCTCCGACCGATGGCCACGGACTTCCTGGTCCAGGCCTGTCTCGGTGCGTGGGAGGCCTCCCTCCACTACTACTTCCGCCACAGCAGAGACGAGGAGATCGAATCGTGTGTGAATCGCGCCATAGACACCTTCCTGTCCGGCGTGGGGGCCCGCCCGTGACCGCGCGCCTCGCTGCGGCCCTCGCGGCCGTGCTCTGGCTGGCTCCGGCCGCGGCGCAGACCGCGCTCACCCTCCCGGAGGCCCTCCGGCGGGCGGCCCAAAACTCCCTGCCCGCGGACACCGCGCGCCTCGACGTGTCGGTGGCCAAGGAGCAGACCGCCGAGATCAAGACGAGCTACTACCCGCTGGTCACCCTCGACGGCGGCCACCTCTCCCTAGACAACCAGCCGACCTTCGTCAGCGGCCCGATCGCGTTCCCCTCCGCCAACAAGAACTCATGGCAGTACAACCTGTCGGTGCGCGAGATCCTGTGGGACGGAGGGCGCCGCTCCACCGCGGTGGCGGCGAGCAAGACGAGGGAGGCTGCCGTCGAGCTCAAGGGCGCGAGCGAGGTCCGCAAGACGCAGGCGACGGTGGCGGACCGCTACGTGACCGCCCTCGGGCTTCGAGCCGAGCGGGAGGTCCTGGACCTCAGAAAGAAGGCCCTCGAGGACCACCTCCGGGAGGTGAAGGACCTCTTCGACCAGGGCATGGTGGCTCGCAACGACCTCCTCCGCACCGAGGTGGCGCTGCGCGCCGTGGGGGACGCCCAAGCGAACCTCGACAACGCATGCGCTACCTCCCTCGAGGCGCTCAACAAAGAGCTTGGCCTCGACCCCACCACGCCGCAGGTCCTCCCCGAAGGGCTCCCTGACCCGCCCCCCATCACCTGGAGCGAGGGGGAGTGCCGCAGCCGCGCCGAAGACCACAACGAAGGCGTGATGGCCCTGGCTCAGAAGGTCAAGGGCCTCGAACAGACGGTCCAGTTCCGCCGCAAGGATTACTACCCGAAGGTGGTGGCCGAGGCAGCCGCGAGCTATACCCAGAACCAGTACCTCCTCTACCCGTACGTGAACTCCCTCTTCGTCGGGCTCTCCATGGACGTCTTCGACGGCGGCGCGCGGGCCTCCCGCATCAAGCAGGCCGAGGCGGAGGCCGAGAAGGCGCGGCGTGAGCTGGAGGAGGCCAAGCGCGGCGTGAGCGTGACGGTGGGCCAGTCCCTCCGCGATTACCAGGAGGCGCTGAAGCAGGTGGAGACCGCGAGGGCCAACGTGACCGCCTCGGACGAGAACCTGCGGATCATCGAGGACCAATATAAGGAGGGCCTGGCGCGCACCACCGACGTGCTCGACGCGGTGAGCGTGCTCGCGGAGAGCCGTTGGCAGGTCGTCCAGATGCACTACCGAGCCTACGCCCGCCAGGCGGCGCTCCTGGCCGCCATGGGCGAGGATCTACCCACCTTTTACGAGAACGGGCTCGTGGCCCCCGCGAAGGAGAAATGACATGGCAGTGCAGCGAAAGTGGGTCGCGCTCGCTATCCTCGGCATCTTCCTGGTGGCCGCCGCCATCTTCGGCTACGGCCGCTGGAAGCACGCGCAGTGGCACATCGAGACGGAGGACGCCTACGTCAGGGGCCACATCTTCAGCGTGTCCTCACGCATCCCGGGCACCCTCCTGACCCTCGACGTCCTCGAGAACCAGGCGGTGAAGGCGGGCCAGACCATCGCCACCGTGGACCCCAAGGACTACGACGCCGCGGTCGTGAAGGCCGACGCTTCCATGAACGAGGCCGCGGCGGACTGCGCGGTGAAGGAGGCCAACATCGCCCAGGCCAAGGCCCAGCTCGTGGCCGTCAAGAGCCAGCTCCAGCTCGCCCAGGCGGACCTGGCGCGCATCAAGGCGCTGTACGGGCGCCAGTCCATCCCCAAGCAGAAGTACGACCAGGCCGTGACCGCCGAGGAGGTGGCCCGGGCCCAGGTCGCCACCGCCGAAAAGACGGTCTCCCTGGGTTCGGCGGCCCTCGAGGTGAGCAGGCGGAAGACGGAGACGGCCAAGGCCCAGCTCGAGCAGGCCCAGCTCCAGCGCTCCTATTGCACCATCGTCGCCCCGACCGACGGGGTCGTCAGCCGCAAGATGGCCGAGGCGGGCAACGTCGTCGCCCCGGGCCAGCCCCTGTGCGCCGTGGTCCCCCTCGAGCTGAACGACATCTGGGTGGAGGCCAACTTCAAGGAGACCCAGCTCAAGAGCGTGAGGCCCGGACAGCCCTGCACCATCACCGCCGACATCGACAAGGGCAAGGTCTACTCGGGCAAGGTGGACAGCATCAGCGCCGGCACGGGAGCGGCCTTCTCGCTCCTGCCGCCCGAGAACGCCACGGGGAACTGGGTCAAGGTGGTCCAGCGCGTGCCGGTCAAGATCGTCATCGACCCCGCCTCGGACCCCGAGCACAGGCTCCGCGTGGGCCTCTCGGTCCACGTGGCCATCGACACACGGGCCAGGTGAGGGGTTCCTCACCCCGCTAGAGAGCCGACATCGTGAACGGCAACGGCGCCACCAAGTGGTTCATCGCGGGCACCACCACGCTCGCCACCTTCATGGAGATCCTCGACACCTCGGTGGCCAACGTGGCCCTGCCCCACATGCAGGGGACCTACGCGGCGGGCACCGACGAGATCACGTGGGTGATCACGAGCTACCTCGTGGCCAACGCGATCATCCTTCCCATCACGGGCTGGCTGGGATCCTACTTCAGCCGGAAGCGCGTCTACGTGACGTGCCTGCTCCTCTTCACCCTCGCCTCCTTCGGCTCGGGCGCGGCGCCTTCACTGGGGATTCTCATCCTCATGCGCGTCCTCCAGGGGCTCTCCGGGGGCGCCATGGTGCCCATGTCCATGGCGATCCTGCTGGAGACCTTCCCCAAGGAGGAGCACGGCAAGGCCACCGCCATCTTCGGCATCGGAGCCATCTTCGGCCCCATCCTCGGTCCCCTCGTGGGGGGGTGGATCACGGACAACTGGTCCTGGCCCTGGATTTTCTACATCAACGTGCCGGTGGGCATCCTGGCGGCGGGCCTCAGCCTCCTCCTGCTGAAGGACCCCGAGTACCTCAAGCGGCCCAAGGGCCGGGTGGACTACTGGAGCTTCCTCTTCGTCGCGGTGGGGCTCGGCTCCCTCGAGGTGTTCCTGAACAAGGGCGAGCGCTACGACTGGCTGGAGAGCCCCTTCATCCGGGTCTTTGGGGCGGCTGCCCTGCTGGGGATCGTCCTCTTCGTCTGGCGCTCCTTCACGGCGCGCGACCCGCTCGTGGACCTTCGCATCCTGAAGAACCGCGAGTTCACCTCGGGCATCGGGCTCATCTTCATGGCCAGCTTCGGCATGTACGGCGCCTTCGTCATGGTGCCGCTCTTCGTCCAGAACCTCATGGGCTACACGCCCACGTGGGCGGGGCTCGTCCTGTCGCCCGGCGGAATCGCGAGCCTGCTGGCCATGGCGGGGGTGGGCTACCTCTACGGCAAGGTGGACGTGCGGGGCATGGTGGGCGGCGGGTTCTTCCTGTTGGCGGTGTCGTGCTTCATGCTCACCTGCGTGAACCTCGACGTGGGCTACGGCTACCTCGTCACCGCGTGGCTCCTCCACGGCTTGGGGCTGGGCCTCCTCTTCGTGCCCATCGGCACCGTGTGCGTGTCGCGCATCGCCCCTGAGAAGATGGGGGTGGCCACGTCCCTCTTCAACCTGATGCGCAACGAGGGGGGCTCGGTGGGCATCGCCGTGGCCTCCACCTTTCTGGCGCGCAGGGCCCAGTTCCACCACAGCGTCCTCGCGGAGCACGTGAGCCCCTACAACCCCGCGTTCCAGCAGGGGATGCAGACGCTCCAGCGCGGGGCCGCCACGCGGGCAGGGACGGACCCCGTGACCTCCACCGCGACGGCCCTGGGGATGATGGGCCAGGAGGTCCAGCGGCAGGCCTACCTGCTGAGCTTCGTGGACGTCTTCTGGTTCCTGATGCTAGTCTTCGCCGTGTCCATGCCCTTCATCCTGCTTCTGAGGAGCGGGAAGGGCGAACACATCTCCCTCGCGCACTGAGCCCGAGAGGGGTCGGGTGAGGGGTCCTCACGAGAACTTCGCGAAGATATCGTCGAACTGGGTGTGCAGGGCCTCGAAGGCCTTGAGCACCTGGGGGTCGAAGTGGATCGGCCGTGTGCGGCCGTCGCCCTCCAGGAGGATGCGGATGGTCGTGGCATGGTCGAGGGCCGGCTTGTAGCTCCGCAGGCTCCGCAGGGCGTCGTACTGGTCGGCGATGCAAACGATGCGCCCCTCGAGCGGGATCTCGGAGCCTCTGAGGCCGAAGGGGTACCCGCTCCCGTCCCACTTCTCGTGGTGGCTCAGCGCCACGTTGCGGGCCATCTGGAGCCTGGGGTGGTCGCCCAGGATCATGGCGCCGTAGAGCGTGTGCTTGTGCATCTCGGCCCACTCCTCGGAGGTGAGGTGCCCCTTTTTCCGAAGCAGGTCGGGGTGGATGTGGACCTTCCCCACGTCGTGCATCTGGGCCTGGATCGCCAGGGCCCTGGAGTAGGATTCGGGCAGGCCGAGGTGGCGGGCCACGGCGGCGCAGTACTCGCCGATCCGCTGGATGTGGTTCCCCGTGTTCTCGTCGTTGGCCTCCGCGGCGCGGGCCAGGGCCTGCACCGTGTAGAGGAAGGCGTTCTCGGTCTCGGTGACCTGGAGGGCGAGGGAGCGCAGGAAGAGGCTCTGCGTGACCAGGCTCTTTAGCACCGCGGCGTCGTACTCCGTCACCTCGCGGCCGTAGCTCAGGATGAGCACCACGAGCGTCTGGCTGAGGTAGCAGACGGCGTTGGTCAGCTCGAACCCCAGCGACCCCATGGCCTCCGACAGCCATCGCCCCGAGGGCTTCTCGAGATTGGGGGCGTTGAGGCAGAGGAGCCTGGAGGACGATCCCTGGAGAAGCTCCGATGGGAGCCGCAGCGCCGTGGGGGCCTTCGTGACCTCGTCGCCGGAGATCCGGTAGATGCGCCAGGACCACGTCTGGTCCTCCCGCGCGAGCCCTACGAGGACGGCCTGGGGCTTCTCTGCATCGGGGCCCGCGCCGCGGATGAACCGGTGCGCGTAGGCCTCCACGCTCGTTCGGAAGTCGAAGTTCAGGGGATCGAAAGAACGGATGATGTCGCTTCCCACCGCGACCAGCCCCAGGATGTTCTCGTAGGCCCCCTTGAGCCGCTCGTTCAGGGATTTGACCTTCAGGAGCATCTGGATGCGAGCCAACACCTCGCCCTTGTCGAAGGGCTTGGTGATGAAGTCGTCGGCCCCCGCCTCGATGCCGTGGATCCGGTCCTCCCGGCCGCTGAGGGCCGTGAGGAGCACCACGGGGATGCCGCGGGTCCCGTCGTCCTCCTTGATGCGCCCGCACACCTCGAAGCCGTTCATGACGGGCATCATGACGTCCAGGAGGACGAGGTCCACGCGCTCGCGGCCCAGGATGTTCAGGGCCTCCTCGCCGCTCCGGGCCGGCAGGACGGCGTAGCCCCGCGGTTCCAGGAGGGCCTGCAGGAGGCTGAGGTTGAAGGCCTCGTCGTCGACGCAGAGGATCCTCGGCGCGGCGCTCACGCGGCCCTCACTCGCCCAGGATCTGGCGGACCATGATGGGCAGCTGACGCGTGTCGATGGGCTTGGCCATGTACTCGTCGCAGCCCGCGGCGAGGATGCGTTCCCGGTCACCCTTCATGGCGAAGGAGGTGACGGCCAGGATCTTGATGCCGCGGGTCTCGGGGTCGGCCTTGAGCCGGCGGGCGGCCTCGAGGCCGTCCATGACGGGCATCTGCATGTCCAGGAGGATGAGGTCCGGCTTTCGCGTCCTCGCGAGCTCGATACCCTCCGCGCCGTCGTGAGCCTCGATGACCTCGTACCCCCTCACCTTGAGGATGTCCACCATGAGGAGGCGGTTCTGGGCATTGTCCTCGACGATCAGGATGGTTGGGGTCATGACTCCTCCTTGGCCCCTGCGGCGGGCCAGCCCAGGGGTAGGCTCACGGGGAGGTCCACCGTGAAACGGCTCCCTTCCCCGACCTCGCTCTCGACCCGGATCTGGCCGCCGTGGAGCTCCACGAGCTTGTGGGTCAGGGCCAGGCCCAGGCCGGTCCCCTCGTAGCGCTTGGTGTAGGCCGACTCGAGCTGGGTGAAGGGCTTGAACAGCCGCGGGAGGTCGTCCTTGCTGATGCCGATGCCCTCGTCGGTCACCCAGATCGCGAGGCGCGGCCTCGAGTCCCCACGGGGATGGGGCTTGGAGAGCCTGCACCCGATGGTGACGCTCTTCCCCTTGGGCGTGAACTTCACGGCGTTGCTCAGCAGGTTGAAGAGGATCTGCTTGACCTTGCGCTCGTCCGCCTCGACCACGGCGTCCGCGCCGGGCTCCGGGTCCATGTTCAGGGACACGCCGGCCTTGTGCGCCCTCTCGCGGACCATCGTCATGGCGGAGACGAGCACGTCCCGGGGGACGAACTGGTTCAGCTCCATCTCCATGCGCCCCGCCTCGACCTTGGCGAGGTCGAGGATGTCGTTGATGAGGCTCAGGAGGTGCCTGGCGCTGCTGAGGATGTTGGCCACGTGCTCGCGCTGCTTGGCGGTGAGCGGCCCGAAGTACTGATCCTCCAGAACCTCCGAGAACCCGATGATGGCGTTCATGGGCGTCCGCAGCTCGTGGCTCATGTTGGCCAGGAATTCGGTCTTGGCGCGGTTGGAGCTCTCGGCCTGGAGGCGGGCCTCCTCGAGCTCCCGGGTGCGCTCCTGCACGAGCAGCGCCAGCTCGGCTCGCCGCCGATCGAAGTGGCGCTCCCGCCAGACATACGCACCGGCCACCACGAGGACCACGAGGAGGAGGCAGAGGCCGTAGAACCAGACCGACTGGTAGAAGTGGGGACGGATGGTGAAGGACCAGGAGGCGCCCGTCGGGTTCCATACCCCGTCCCCGTTGGCGGCGAGGACCTTGAAGGTGTACTCGCCGGAGGGCAGGTTGGTGTAGCTGGCGACGCGGTCGCGGCCCCGATCGAGGGTCACCCAGTCGGCCTGATACCCCTGGAGCATGTAGCGGAACCGGATCTTCTGCGGCCACAGGAGGCTGGGGGCGGAATAGCGGAACTCGATCTCCTTCACCCCCGGGGGCAGCTCCCTGGCACGGGCCAGGTCCAGCGTGCGTCCGTCCGCCACCACCGCCTCGAGGGAGACGGGCGGCGGGTTCGGGTTGAGGGGCACGGGCCCGGGCCGGAGGATCACCGCGCCCCTCGTGGTGGCGAACCACAGGCTGCCGTCCTGCGTCTTGCACGTGCAGGGCTGGACGCTCCCGTCGCATTCGAAACTGCGCATGCCGTCGGGGACGCCGTAGGAGACGCAGTCGGCGACCTTGCGCCGCCCCGCGTCGATTTCGGCGAGCTGCGCCTTGCTCACCCGGAAGAGCCCCTTGTTGGACGTCATCCACAGGTTGCCGTTCCCGTCCTCCTGAATCCCGAAGACGCCCTCGCTGAAGAGGCCCTCCTTGCTCGTGTAGCTCGTGAAGCGGCGGCCGTCGAAGCGGCTCAGGCCCCCGTTGACCGTCCCGATCCAGAGGGTGCCGGCGGGGTCCTGGAAGACCTCGTAGACCTCCTTGCCGGGAAGGCCGTCTTTCGTCCCGTACACCTTCTTGACGGCACCCCCCTCGATGGCGCAGAGGCCGGAGTTCGTCCCGACCCAGAGGCGCCCCTCCCGGTCCTGCCTGATCACGCGGACCTTGTTGTGGGGCAGGCCGTCTTTGGTGGTGAGGGTGACCAGCGACTCTCCCTTGAGGCGCCTGAGACCCTGGCCGTTGGTGCCGATCCAAAGGGCGCCCTCGCGGTCGATGGTGAGGACCGTCAGGTAGTCGCTGGAGAGCTCCTTCTGGTGCGGGAAGGGGACGAGCCTGCCCTCGTGCAGGCGGTAGACCCCGCCTCCCCAGGTGCCGAGCCACAGGTCCCCCGAGGGATCCTCGGCGACGGTCTGGACGATGGTGTTCTCCAGCCCGTCCTTCCTGGAGAACTGCGTGATCTTCCCCGAGGGCTCGAGACGGTTCAGCCCGTTGTCGGTGCCCAGCCACACGTTCCCCCGGCGGTCTTGGACGATGCCCCATACGAGGTCGTGGGAGAGCCCCTCGGGCTTGCCGATGACCGTGAACTTCCCGTCCTTGAGGAGGTGCAGGCCCGCATCGTCGGTGCCGACCCAGAGGCTGCCCTCGCGGTCCTCGAAGATTGTCTCTACCTGGTCCCCGAGCGCGCCGTGTTCGGCGTTGAGCCGGGAGAAGGCCCCGTGGTTGTACCTCGCGAGCCCCCCGCCGAGGGTGCCGATCCAAAGCTGGCCGTGGCGGTCCTCCCTCAGGGCCGTGATGTCATCCTGGGGGAAGCCGTTCTCTGCCGTGGGCCGCTCGAGGCGCCCCGCTGCGAAACGCAGGAGCCCCTTCTGCGCGCCGATCCAGAGCGCGCCTTCACGGTCCACCATGGAGGTCTTTACCGAGAGCACGTCGAGGCGCTCCCTGCAGACGCAGGTCAGCGCCCTGCCGTCCCACCTCGAGATGCCTCCGTCGGAGACGACCCACAGCCCGGCGCCCTGTCCTTTGCAGATCGCGCGGACGGGTCCGCCGCAGAGGCCGTCCGTGGCCTTGAGGAGGCTGAAGGACTTCCCGTCCCACCGCGCGAGGCCTTCGGAGGTTCCGACCCAGAGCGTCCCCTCCGGATCCTGCACGATCCCGTGGAGCTGGCTGGCCCCCAGGCCCTTGAGGCCGGGGCAGTCTCTGACCTTGCCCTGGTCGATGCGGGCCAGGCCCAGGTCGGTGATGAACCAGACCGCGCCCGACGCGTCCTGGAAGAGGGGGGAGACCACCACGTCGTCGGGCAGACCGTCTTTGACCGTGAAGGCCTGGAACTTCCCCCCCGCGTACCGGAGGAGGCCGCCCCCCCGGGTGCCGATCCAGAGCTCGCCGTCGCGCCCCGCGAGCAGGGCGGTGACCTCGGCGGTCTTGAAGACATCGGTGTTCTCCCGATCGTAGATCGTGAACCGGACCCCGTCGAAGCGGACGAGGCCCTCCTGGGTCCCCACCCAGAGGTAGCCGTCGGCGGTCTCGGCCACGGCCCACACGGAGTTCTGCGGTAGGCCGCTCTCGGTGCTCCAGCTGTCGTGTGCGTACTGGGTGACGGCCTTGGTCGGGTCGAGCGCCAGGGCGGGGAAGGCGGGCGCACAAAGGAGCCCTGCCGAAAGCAGCACCTTGGCTACCCCGGAGAGGATTCCCGTCTTGTGCATCCGCCGGCTTCCGCGGAGGGTGGTGGCGGTGGGCCGGCTTCCCGGTGAGCACCCACGCCTCATGACCCTACAGTAGCCCTTGAAATGCTCCGATGCAACCTACCTGTCCCGGGCTCGTCGCCGCGGGTATACTGCGGGCCGGAGGAGGCCCCTTTGCAATTCTTGCGCACCCTCGCGGCGGCGGCGGTTCTGGGATGGTTCGCGGGGGCGATCCCCGTGCAGGGCGCAGCCCCGGTCACCGCCGCAGAGATCGAGCACTCGGGCGTTCGCATCCACTACGAGGACGGGGG
>JGI20214J51088_10001337_pt1 | contig 16865 bp, 15 predicted proteins | sample WetSurMetagenome_FD_51088 | JGI IMG/M metagenome (IMG submission 51088) | reverse complement strand
GGCCGAAAAACAATCCGGAGGGGGCATGTCCCTTGGGCAGGCGGTTGTGCTCGGGGTGGTGGAAGGCCTTACTGAATACCTGCCGGTGAGTTCCACGGGGCATCTGCTCCTGGCCGAACAGGCCATGGGTATGGTTGCGCAGGAGGAGAGGCTGGACGCCAAGGAAGCCGCCGATGCCTACACCATCTGCATCCAGGCCGGTGCGATCATTGCCGTGTTGTGGCTCTATTTTCCTCGTGTCCGGAGGATGCTGCGGGGGCTCCTGGGCAAAGATCCCGAAGGCTCCCGGATGCTTCTCAATATCGTGGTGGCCTTCCTTCCGGCAGCGGTCATCGGGCTGCTCTTCGGGAGCTTGATCAAGTCCTATCTTTTTGGACCCTGGCCGGTGGTTATGGCCTTGTTTGCGGGCGGCCTTGCAATTTTTGCCCTGGAGAGATGGCGGGAATTTCGCCGGAGGCGAGGGCACAAAGGTCTGGTTCTGGATCGGCTGACGTGGACCGCAGCCTTGATGATCGGGGTTTTCCAGTGCGTCGCCATGTGGCCGGGAGTGAGCCGCAGCCTGGCCACAATCGCCGGAGGGCTGCTCGTGGGCTTATCGATGTCGGCGGCGGTGGAGTTCAGTTTTCTTCTGGGAATGATAACGCTCGGTGCAGCCACCGCCTATGATGCGCTAAAACACGGCAAAGTCATGCTTCAGCACTTCGACTTGTTGTCGATGTTCTTGGGGCTTGCGGTGGCCTTTCTCAGCGCCGTGTTCTCGGTCAAATGGCTGGTGGCTTACCTCAATCGGCACAGCCTGGTCGTTTTTGCCTATTATCGCATCGCGCTGGCCTTCCTGGTCGCGGCCTTGATCCTGATGCAAACCCTTTGAGGCCAAACCGAACCACCATCACTCGGCGTTCAACCTTCAGCCAGATGGGCGATAAGCGCCAGCAGTTCCGTCCTCTGGACGGGTTTGGTAAATTATCACCCCATTGACGAGAGGTCCTCCGGAGCGCCTTTTTGAAAAATATCGTGCAAGAAAACAGGTGCTCGCGCTATAAAGGGTTCCTCCATCGCTGCCGGGCAGGGGATTTTGCCGGCTGCTTGAGCGGATGATCAGGTGATCAACTGTTAATTGAAGCGATTCATTATCTCGGTTAAGATGACGCGCGCCTGTAGGCCTCTTTTCCGGCCCGCGTGGGGTAAGGCCAGTCGGGGATTGTTGTAACGCAGCAAGCGGGACATAGAGGAGTGAGGAATGACCCGGGGAGAACCTTTCGATCTTGAAGCAGCCTTGAGCTACATGGATGGCGACCGGGAGCTTTTTCAAGAACTGGTGACCGTTTTTCTGGAGGAATCAGCGCATCAGATCAGGGACATTCACAAGGGGATAGGGAATGCCGACGCAAAACTGGTCGAGCGTGCAGCCCACAGCATCAAAGGCTCGGCGAGCACCTTCGCTGCCAAACAGACGGCTGAAGCCGCCCGCCAATTGGAGATCCTGGGAAGAGAGGGAAGATTCGCGGAATTTCCAAGCGCGGCTCTGGCTCTGGAGGGCCAACTGGAGCTTCTCAAGGCTGCGCTCGCCAAAGCTGCCGAATAAGGATGAGTTGCCCGCAGCAGAAGAGCGACACAATCAGACTCACGATGCTGTGTTGCAATTGCACTGCCATTCCTGAATGGCTTCTCGACGATTGTCAGGCGAGGAGCTTGGCAACGGCCTCATCTTTTGTGGCGAAAATCTGAAAAACCCGGTCCATCCTGGTGAGCTTGAAAAGGCTCATTACCTTATCGCACGCGCCCGCAATCACCAGGTCACCTTTGCCCCCCAACATCTTCAAACTGGCCACAATCGCCCCGAGACCGCTGCTGTCGACAAAGTCGACTTCGGTCAGGTCCAAAACGATCAACTCCTGACCTTCATTAATGAAAACCCCCATCTGTCCCCTGAAATCGGCCGCGATGAAAGCATCGATTCGCTTTTCCAGCAGTTTCACCACCAGCACTTTGTCAATCTTTTCATGAACCAGCTGCATCTTCCCTCCTTATCAAGCCGTAAACCCTGCCGCAAAGGACCTCTCTGTGTTTCAGCGCGATACACCCTATCCCGACCATTCCTTAAAGCCGATACCCAACAGACTGATATCATCCTGAGGCTTTCGGGATGCCATGAAAGACGTCAGTGAGTCGAGAATGCCATCAAGAATTCCTCCCATGGGCTCATGTCTGAGCTCCTGTAGAAGTGATGTAAAGCGCTCATCTCCGTAGAATTCACCTTGGTCGTTTTCGCATTCGATGAGGCCGTCGGTGAAAAGTATCAGCTTATCGCCGGGGTGAAGCTGCTTTTCCTCTTCCTCGAAGGCCAGGGAGCCACCCAGACCTATGATGGTCCCGCCTTTGTCCAAAGCCTCCAGAGAACCATCAGCACGAATNAGAACGGGATGAGGATGGGCGGCGTTACTATAGCGCAAGAGGCCGGTTTTGAAACTCAAAACCAGATACACAATGGTGAAGAATTTATCAAATCGCTCGATGGGATATTCCTGGTCCAGATGTCGCAATACTTCTCGGGGAGACACAATTTCATAATAGGGGGGAACAACCAGTCGCCTCTTGGCAACGAAGCCGGTTTGAGGACTGAGACTGCGGTGCGCCGACACCGTCACCAGGGCCGCCGGGACCCCATGCCCGCTCACGTCCAGCATGTAGATGCCCAGATGTTCTTCATCGAGGCGCATCACATTGAAAATATCTCCGCCAATCTCATCACAGGTCTTATACCTCCAGGCAAAATCAATATTTTTGACCCCCGGGTCGCTCTCCGGCAGGAGGCTTTCCTGGATGCCCGCCGCAGCCTTGAGATCTTCATCAATACGCTTCTGTTTTGCCAGCAACTGCTCATGGGCACGCATGATTTGCTGAGTAAGGCTTCGAATCTTCAGCTGGTTTCTGACGCGGGCAAGCACTTCCCCCTGATCGAAGGGTTTGGTTATATAGTCCACACCGCCCACGTCAAGACCGCGAATTTTGTCTTCAACGTCTGACTTTGCGGAAAGAAAGATGATCGGGACATCACTGGTTCGCCCGTCCTCCTTCAGTGCCGCGCACACTTCATAGCCATCCATCTTGGGCATCATCACGTCAAGGAGGACCAGATCGGGCATGAACTCAAAGACCCGCGCCAGGGCATCCTCGCCGTCGACCGCTTCCGCTGCTTCGTATCCCGCTTTGGCGAGTATCACGTTGAGCAGCTTCCGATTGACCATACTATCATCAACGATCAGGACTTTTTCACTCATGGCTCTCTCGCAGTGAGGTTATATAACCCTTCAAAAACACCCCTTTTCAAACCCATAACGTTCACAGGATGCGCTGCAGGTCCCAAATCTCCTCCGCGTATTGCATGATGGTGCGATCACTGGAGAACTTGCCGATTCTCGCCACATTCATGATGGCCTTTCGAGCCCAAAGCCCGGGATCGGCATATTCCCGGGTGGCCTTCTCATGGGCCTGAGCATAGGAATGAAAATCTGCCAGATGAAAATACTCGTCCCCCTCGTGGACGAGCTTGTCAAAAAGCCACCGGAACAATCCCGGCTCCCTGCGGGAGAAATAATCATCGCGCAGGGCATCCATCACCCGACGAATTTCTGGGGAGCGCTGGTAGTAATCTTGGGGGTGATAGGAACCCTCGTTTCGCATCTGCTGAATCTCTTCGGCGCGAAGCCCAAAGATGAAGATATTGTCCTCCCCTACCTCCTCGAGAATTTCGATATTCGCACCATCCAGGGTGCCGATGGTGAGGGCCCCGTTGAGAGCGAATTTCATGTTGCCGGTGCCGGAGGCCTCCTTGCCGGCGGTCGAAATCTGCTCACTGAGATCAGCCGCAGGAATGATCTTTTCGGCAAGAGAGACCCGGTAATCGGGGATGAAGGCCACTTTGATCAGGCCTTTGACCCGCGGGTCGCTATTGATCACATCCCCCACATTGTTGATCAGTTTGATGATCTGCTTTGCCACCCAGTATCCCGGTGCGGCTTTACCGGCAAAAATGTAGGTTTTCGGCGCCGGTGGTTCACGGCCATCCTCAATCAAACAGAAATATTCGTGAACGATGTGCAGCACATCCAAGAGCTGCCGTTTGTATTCATGGATTCTCTTTGCCTGAATGTCAAACAGCGAATGCGGGTTGACTTTGACTCGCGTGGTTTCGTGGATGATCGCCGCCAACCGCTCCTTATTGGCAAGCTTAATCCCGAGGAAATCCTCCTGAAAAGCCTTTTCACCGGCATACGGCTCCAGTTCCCGCAGACTCCCGAGGGCCGTGATCCAGGCGTCGCCAATGGTCTTGTTGATCAATTTCGCAAGGCTCGGATTGCATTTGAGGAGCCAGCGCCGTTGAGTGACCCCGTTGGTTTTGTTGTTGAAGCGTTCCGGCCAGGTTTCGTAGAAATCGGGAATCACCGTCTTCTTCAACAACTCGGTATGCAGGGCGGCAACACCGTTGGTCGAATGGGAACCGACGATGGCCAGGTGCGCCATGCGGACCTGTTTGTGGTCCCCCTCCTCAACGAGTGACATGCGTTTCAGGCGCTCACCGTCATTGGGCCAGACCTCTGCCACCTGTTGCAGGAAGCGGTGATTGATTTCATAGATGATCTGCAGGTGCCGGGGAAGAACCGTCTCTATCAGGCTCACCGGCCATTTCTCCAGAGCTTCGGGAAGCAGGGTGTGATTGGTGTAGGCCAGGGTCCTGGTGGTGATGTCCCACGCTTTTTCCCAGGAAAGGTCGTGTTCATCCACCAGCATCCTCATGAGCTCGACCACCGTCAGCGCAGGGTGCGTGTCGTTCAGCTGAATGGCAACCTTTTCCGGAAAAGCTTCCATATCCGCGTGCTGCTTCCGGTAGCGGCGCACAATGTCACGCAGGGCGCAAGCGACCAGGAAGTACTCCTGAATGAGGCGCAGCTCCCTTCCGGCTTCGAACGAATCAGCCGGATAGAGCACTTTGGAGACGGTTTCGGAGGCGATCTTCTGCTCCACCGCCTTGAAGTAATCCCCGTCATTGAAAATCTGCATGTCGAATTCGGTCGACGGGCGTGCGCTGTAAAGGCGCAAATAGTTCACCGTCTTGCCGCCATAGCCCACAATGGGCATATCCATAGGGACCCCGATGATGACCTTCCAGTCCAGCCACATGGGGTTATAGCCGCCCAAACGGTCGCGCTCGTGTTCGATCCGACCATAAACAGGGACGATGCAGGCTTCATCGGCCCGCTCGATCTGCCAGGGAGACCACTGGGCCAGCCAGTTGTCAGGTTTTTCCCGCTGATAGCCGTTGTCGATTTCCTGTTTGAAGAGCCCATACTCATAGTTGATGCCGTAGCCGAATCCCGGCATCCCCAGCGTGGCCAGGGAATCGAGAAAACAGGCCGCCAACCGGCCAAGCCCCCCATTTCCCAGGGCGGCATCCCATTCTCCCTCGCGCAGTTCCTCGAGATCGAATCCCAGTTCCTGCAAACCTTCCTTACAGGTCTCAAAAATCCCCAGGTTGTAGAGGTTGTTGCCAAGAGACCGGCCAATCAGGAATTCCATGGAGAGGTAGTAGAGGCGCTTCACATCCGCAGTCTGATACCTTTCTTCGGTTTCCAGAAGGTGGCTGACAAGCCTGTCCCGCACGGCCAGAGAGACCGCCAGGCACAGGTCTCGGCGGTCCTGCGACCGCCAGTCGCGCCCCAGTGAATAACGGAAATGGTGCAGGATCGAAGACTGCAGGGCAGTTTTGGTATCGGCCAGTGGTGGAAAGAGTTCATGATTCATGGCAGCAATCCTCTCTCGAAGCATGCGAAAAGAACGAAGCAATGACTTCGTATCCTTCGTGCCTTTCGTGGTGAAAAAAGGCTTAGATTAATTCCGCACAACTTGAAATCATTCCTCCAACGCCTCACGGATCAGGCGATCGCGGAAAAGGGCCACAAACCGTTCAAGGTCCTCTTGCCAGTGGCACATAGAGTTTATGCCCGCAGCCTTGAGACGCTGATTCTCAAGGATGGAGTTTCCCGGTCTGACGGCTCGGGTCGGGTACTGTTCGCTGGAACAGGGGCTTATCTTATGGGCCACTCCCATCCGCTTCAGAAACGCAGCAGCCACTTCATACCAGGAACCGTATCCTTCCGCCGTGGCGTGATAGAGACCATGCCCATCCAGCTCGATCAGTCGTTCGATTTGCCGGGCAAGCCGAAAAGACCAGGTGAGTGACCCGAATTGATCGTTTACGATCTTTATCTCTCTGCCGGGATCTTTCAGGGCCAGCCTCAGGATTGTTTTCGGAAAATTGCGGCCCGCAATGCCGTAAACCCATGCCGTCCGGACGATCAGGCAGCGTTCGGTCACCTCCTGGACGACCCGTTCGCCTTCCCGTTTGGTCTGCCCGTAGCAGGAAACCGGCGCAGGTTCATCGTCCTCCACATAAGGGTTCGGGACCTCTCTCGACCCGTCGAAAACATAGTCGGTGGAGATATGGATCAGCTTGCCCCCGTACTTTTGGACGCAACGAGCGAGGTTGCCGGGGCCGGTCACGTTGACCGCGAAAGCCAGCGTCTGCTGTGCTTCGCAATCGTCGACCCGGGTGTAGGCCGCGCAATTGAGGATGACGGCAGGCCGGAAGCCCACCACCACCTGCTCAACCGCCGCCGAGTCGGTGATGTCGAGCTCCGAGCGCCCCAAGGCCAGAACTTCATGACCCTCTCTCAGGACATCCACCGCGTCGGTCCCGAGCTGACCCTTGCTGCCGGTGATGAGGATCTTCACCGAATATTACCCTTGTTTCTTGAAATACTTTTTCATGGTGAGGGTATTGAACTCCTCACCTTTGAGGTACTGGACCTCATCCATCACGGTCCGAATAATGTAGAGGCCGTAGCCGCCTTCCGGATGCTTGTCGAATTCCGGCAGAGGAACCTCATCGATATCGAAACCCGTTCCCTGATCCTTGACCTCGACGACCAGGTGCGTCTCGGACACCTGGAAGCTGATGCCAACCCGCCCCAGTTCATCGTCGCCGGCGACGTGCCGAATGGCGTTGGTGCAAGCTTCACTCACCGCCAACTCGACCTCATCGGCAAAGTTTCCGGGAAGGGCCGGTTCCTTTATGGTTTCGCAGACAAGCCGTGCNACCCCTGCCGTCAGATGAAGGTAATCCAGCTTTCTCAAAAAATGCAATGTCAGTTCAAGCGCTGTTGCGCTCATTTCTTCGCATCCTTCCCAACGCCATGGAAACTAGTGGTGGCCATGGCGGCACCATCAAAAATCTCAAAAATATGATGCAAGCGGATGAGTTCAAAAACGGCTCGCACGCGGTCCTGAAGCGCCGCGATCCGGATATCTCCGCCCAGTTTGTTGACAGAACGCAGGCATGCCACTAGGCTGCCCAATCCGGAACTGTCCACAAAATCGACTTCAGCCAGGTCGACCACCAGGTGGATCCGCCCGTTTTTCGCACAGGCTTTGACTTTATCCTGCAGACCGGTTGCCGAAGTGGAATCGAGGCGTCCCTTCAGCGTCAAAACCGTCACTTTGCCAATGATCTCATCCACAATCTCCATACTTCGTTCTCCTTCGGTCGCCGCAGCGGAAGAAAGGGTGCGAGGGACCCGAATCATGGCTTTCGTTCCAAATCCCGAAATGCTTTCAATCCAGAGGTCGCCATGGTGCTCCGCAATGATGCGCCTGGCCCGGCACAATCCCATGCCCACCCCCACGGCCTTTGTGGTGAAGAAAGGATCAAAAACGTACGGCAGGTCTTCATTGGCAATACCTATACCATTGTCCTGAATGACCAGGAGCAAACTGTTTTCTTTCGGTGAAACGCTCACTTCAATCACACCTTCGCCGGAATGGAGGGCTTCCACCGCGTTCTCCAAAATCTCGTTCAGGGCCTCCCCGAAGAGTTTGGGATCAACCTCGACGTCGAAGCCCTCCGTTTCGATGATCAGATTTGCCTTTCTGGAGAGTTCCACCGCTTTCTCTCTGACTCTCTGCTGAATCATGTCGTTAAGCCGGCTCACCGGGATCTTTCGGAGGGCGACGGCGGGGAGAGAAGCATAGTCGTGGACACTTCGCACCACATCCTCCAGTCTCCTCGTAGAACTGACAATGTTTTGAAGGTACCGGGAAGCCGTTGTGTCGGGTTCCGCTTTCTTGAGCATGATCGCGGCGAACCCTCCGATTGCCGTAGTAGGATTGCGCAGCTGGTGAGCCACCGCCATGGCCAGCTTGTTCAGGCTTTCCGTCCTTTCTCTTTGCAGCCGGGTCTTTTCTTCCAGGATCGTCGTTTCCTGGAGGTGCAGTGCGTGGATTTCGGTCACATCGTTCAAGAGCACCACGATCCCCACCGGCTCCTGATCGCCGCGAATGAAAGAGCTGGTTATGGAGAGCTGCAGCACCTCACCGTCCGGGCGGAAGTACGGCACGGTCCGATGCAGATTCAGCTGTTGATTCCAGATGACATCGACAATCACCTGGTTGAAGGCATCATTCTCCCCGGTCAACATAAAGAGGTCGGCCCAGCCCTTTCCCGGAATGGCTTCGCCGGGATATCCCAGAATTCTCGACGCCGAAGTGTTGGTCAGAATAATTTCCCCCCGGGGATCGATTACCAAAAGCCCTACGGGAAGGTTTTCGAAAATGTTTTGAATGATGATCGACTCCATGACGCCCGTCCCCGTCTAGGCCCCGGCCCTTTCTATAGCCAGCAGGCTCATGTCGTCTTCCAGTTCGTCGCTTCCCCTCCATTCACGCAGGCTCTCTTCCACTCTTTCCATGAGGGAACGCAAGGGCAGGTCCCGCCATTTCTCCAGGACACGAATCAGTCGTTCTGCCGAAAACGGCTGCCCATTCCTGTCGGTGCAGTCGGTAATCCCGTCGGAATAGAGGATGAATCGCTCTCCGGGTTGCAGAACGAGTTCATATTCATCGTAGGTCGCAAGGGGGAAGAGGCCGACGGGGAGCCCTCCCCCACCGACAAGTCTCGGAGAGGTCCCTTTTGTCATATGAATGGGAGCGGGCTGCCCCGCCTGAGTGAAGGTCACTTTGCCATCTCGCGCATCCAGGATACCGTAGATCATGGTGAAATACTGCATGTTTTCGTCATCTGCCGGGAACCGGCGGTTGAGTTCACGCACGGCCGCTGCCGGCGAGGCAATGAGGTACTGTTGTTCGTTCTCACAATAGATCTTCAGCGGGTTCCCGGGAAAGGCGAGGGAGGTGAGGGTTTTGGTTAAGGTGAAGGAGAGCATGGCCGCCGGAACGCCATGGCCGGAGACGTCGAGCAGAAAAAAGCAGACTTGATCGTTGCCCAGGTCCAGGTATTGAAAGATATCCCCGGCGACAAAACTGCACGGGAGGAAGATCCAGTCGAAAGAAAATCCGGACGGATTTCTGCTCGGGCGAGGCAGCAGATCTTTCTGCATCTTGGCCGCGGCTTCGAGGTCTTTGCGCATGATGGAAAAGGCTTTCGTGAGCCTCTCATTGCGATCTTCCAAATCCTTTTCGAGATTCAGAACCCGCTCACCGGCCCGAATGCGCACGTTCAGTTCATTCTTATCGAACGGCTTGGCGATGTAATCGTCGGCACCCGCCTCCATCGCCGTAATCAGCTCACCCTTGGAATCCTTGGCAGTCAGGATGATGACATAGACGTACCCCGGAAAAGTGCCGGCGCGAATGCGTTGACAGAGTTCCAGGCCATCCATTCTGGGCATGAGCCAATCGCTGATCACCAGCTGAATTCCCTCCCTGTCGAGGATTTCCAGGGCTTCGACCCCGTCAGAAGCGGTAAGCACCTCATGCCCCCAGTTCGTGAGGAATCTCGTCAAGAGCAATCGCGTGCCCATATCGTCATCAACTATTAAGATGCGCATTCCCCTCTTCCTTCAACGCTTCTGAGACACGATTCCATTTCACTTGCCCCCGAAAATCGCGGCAGTTGATCGACTGGCATGTCCTTCAGAAGGGGATAGATCCTGTCTTTAGCTGAAAGCAACGGGACCGCGACCGGCCAAGAGATATTCAGAGAGGGGTCGTTCCAGCGAATTCCGCGCTCTTCCTCGGGAATGTAGAAGTCGGTGCACTTGTACAGAACAATGGCTGTCTCGCTCAACACGCAAAAGCCGTGGGCAAAGCCTTCCGGGATATAGATCTGGCGATAGTCCTGGGACGAGAGAACAAGCCCCGTATGGCTGCCAAAGGTGGGAGAACCGTAACGGATGTCAACTGCTACGTCAAATACGGTTCCTTGAATGACTCCAACCAACTTCCCCTGCGGGCGCCCCAACTGATAGTGCAAACCTCTCACCACCCCCCTCACGGAACAGGAGACATTGTCCTGCACAAAGCGGTCGGGGATGCCGTGTTCGATGTATCTCTCAGCCTGATACACTTCGAAAAAATGCCCCCTGTTATCGGCAAAAACCCGAGGCTCCAAGACCATCAAATCGAGCTTTTCAGAGCGGCTTATCTTCATGGTGACCTCGCCAAAACCCACGAACTCCCGAAAAACAACAAAAAATCACTTCGTGTCCTTCGTGGTGAAAAAGGATGTTTTATTTTTGGACAACTCCTGGCGACCCATTCCCATAGTGTTGCAGGATCCATGCCCGGTAGGCCCCGGTCTGAACGGATTCGACCCATGCCGGATGCTCCAGATACCAGTGGACCGTTTTCATGATGCCCGACTCGAAGGTCTCCGCAGGACGCCAGCCAAGCTCCCGCTCAATCTTGGAGGAATCGACGGCGTAACGGCGATCATGCCCGGCGCGATCCTTGACGAAGGTAATGAGAGAGGCGTGCGGGGCATAGGGCGACGTCGGGAAGAGCTCGTCCAAAATCGAACAGACCGCTCTCACCACCTCGATGTTGGTTTTTTCGCAATTCCCGCCGATGTTGTAAACCTCCCCCAGGCGACCGCGTTCGACCGCAAGGCGCAAGGCTTCGCAGTGGTCCTCGACATAGAGCCAATCCCTTATATTCTGACCGTCGCCATAAATGGGCAGCGGCTTCCCGCTCACCCCATTCAAAATCAGGAGAGGGATCAGTTTTTCCGGGAACTGCCTCGGGCCATAATTATTGGAGCAGTTTGTAGTCAGCACCGGCAGGCCGTAGGTGTGAAAGTAGGCCCTTACCAGATGATCGCTCGCTGCCTTTGAGGCCGAATAGGGGCTGTTGGGAGCGTACGGGGTCGCCTCGTGAAAGCGTGCATCCTCCGGCCCCAGGGACCCGTAAACCTCATCGGTTGACACGTGCAGCAGGCGAAAGGCCTCTTGCTCAATCCCGGCAAGCCCTTCCCAGTAACGGCGGACCTCTTCCAGGAGGCGGAAGGTCCCCACCACGTTGGTTTGGATGAAATTCTCAGGCCCGACGATGGAACGGTCAACGTGCGATTCGGCGGCAAAATTGAGCACCGCAGCGGGCCTGTGGTCGCGGAGCAACTGCCCAATCAGGCTACTGTCCCCGATGTCCCCGCGAACAAACAGATGAAAAGGATCATCGGCAAGGGATTCCAAATTGAGAGGGTTGCCGGCATAGGTCAGGAGATCAAGATCGATCACCCGAACGTCACCGCGATTTCTCTGGGCAAGCACAAAATTACTGCCGATGAATCCGGCGCCTCCCGTAACCAGCCAGGTCTTCATTTGGATTCAATCCCTCTCTGAAATTCTGCTTTTGTAATCTGGTCCAAAGAAAACGCGAAAAACGATGTCCTTTTGCGAGACCGGGGAACGGCGCCGGAGGCCGAAAGGCTACGGAGCTGCTTCCGCAGCCACTTCCATGAGATACTGGCCGTATTCGTTTTTCAACATGTCCGTGGCCAGCAAACGAAGACGATCGACGTCGATGTAGCCCATGCGGAACGCGATTTCCTCGATGCATGCAACCCTAAAGCCCTGACGTTCCTGGATGGTTTGTATGTAACAACCGGCCTGCAGCAGGGATTCATGGGTTCCCATATCGAGCCAGGCATAACCCCGCCCCAGCACCTCGACCTGCAACTCACCCCGGCGCAAGTACTCCAGGTTCAGGTCCGTGATCTCAAGTTCTCCGCGACTCGACGGTTGCAGATTTTCCGCAATACCAACCACCTGATTATCGTAGAAGTAGAGGCCAGGAACCGCGTAGTTGGACTTGGGCAGCCTGGGTTTTTCCTCTAAACTGACCGCCTTGCCTCGGGAATCGAATTCCACCACACCGTAGGGGCGGGGATCGCGCGTCAGATATCCGAAGATCAGGCCCCCCTTCTTGATCCGGCTGCACCTTTTCAGGACCCCGCTGAGACCGGGGCCGTAAAAGACGTTGTCTCCAAGGATCAATGCCACTTTCCCCTTGCCGATGAAAGTTTTCCCAAGGATGAAGGCTTGCGCCAAACCCTCGGGTCGAGGTTGTTCAAGGTAGGAAAAGGACAGCCCGAACTGCGAGCCGTCTCCAAGCAGCGCCTCGAATCGTGGAAGGTCCTCCGGGGTGGAAATGATGAGAATCTCGCGAATGCCGGAAAGCATCAAGACCGAAAGGGGATAATAGATCATGGGCTTGTCGTAAACCGGCAGGAGTTGTTTGCTGACGGCGCGGGTCAAGGGATAGAGCCGGGTCCCGGAACCTCCTGCCAGGATGATGCCCTTCATTCCCTCAGGGGCTTGAGACCTCATTGGCACTCTCCATCACTTCCCAACGAGAGATACTTTCATTAGCGAGTATATATGGATGTTTTTTTGCATTTAACGGACCGATAGTAGAAGACCTTGCCCGCGGAGTCAATTCAATGTTGCAACGACCTCTCTTGAGATGTTATGTTTTATTTGAGATTGTGGTATGTTATCGGGAAAGCACTGCGGCATCCCCCGGACAATAGGGTGATTATATGAAATGGAGGAGGGTAAAGCGAATGAAAATAGTGCACGAAAGCCTTAACGGAGTGGACTTGCTGAAATTGGTGGGAAGACTGGACGCGGCAACCTCCAAGGATTTCAAGAAAAAGATCGGCGCCCTGACGGAAGAAGACCGTTTCAATCTCCTGCTCGATTTGAGCGAGTTGGACTTCATTGACAGTTCGGGACTCGGCTCTCTGGTGAGCGCCCTTCGAACCGTCAACAACCAGGGAGGCGACATCAAGATCGCCGGCATCAAACCGCAAGTCCGTGCCATATTCGAATTGACGCGACTGCACCGAGTCTTTTCAATTTTCAACGACCGCGCCAGTGCGGAAAAGAGTTTCGAAAAATAGGGAACGCGGCCGGAAACCGGTTAGACGCCCTCGGCAGATGAGCCTCTTCCCAGGACTCTTTCTACATACCCAAGAGCCAGTTTGAGGTCGTAGACGAATCCCCCCATTGCCGCATAAAACACTTCCGCCGAATAGAGATCGTCTTCGGAAGGTCGCGCCCCATATTGGACGAACGACTCGGTGATCAGGCCGGCTTTGCTGCGCAGATAAAGTTCCCGCCAATCTGAGGGGAGGCGGAGGATCTCTTCTCTGGTGCGGGGAGCAACCCCTACCAACCCCATTTCCCCTTTCACCACGTTAACCAATCCCGGAAGAAATTGGCAAAAGAAGTCCCGAACTCCTTCTTTTGCCATCCATTTGGTCGCGGCAGGCGCTTTTTCCTGCGCTTCGACGAAGCTCCATCGTTCAAAAGTGCGCCAGTGGGATTCGTCGCCTGCGGCAGGCAATGAGACCGCCTCCCGTCGAAACAGGAGCGGACCCCTGCGGAACAGCTTGAGGCCGACGGCCGTGACCAGAATCAGCGGCCAGAAGACCAAAATGAGCATTGTTCCCATGAGGCGCGAAACCAGTCCCATCAGCCGGCTTCTCAAACTTTCTGCAGAAATGCCCCCCAGGATAAATTCGTCAGTGATGGAAACGGTGACGCCGAGGGGTATGTTGATCAACCGGTGCCGGTCCACCAGCACTTCGTTCAGCTCCAGCGATTCTCCCACATAACTGCGAGGAAAAACAACGGAGTTGGCAATCATACTGGCCGATCCCACAACGCAGTCGCGGCCTATGACGGCATAAGGTCCCAGCGCCGTGTTGCCCTCGATCCTGCAGTTGTCGCCGAGGTAGACCGGTGGCGCAATCTTTGTCGTTGGGTGGAGCGACACATTGCGCGACACCCAAACCCCTTTATCAACTTCGCGGGCGCTGAGAAAGAGCCCCTGGAACTGCTTGGAGAGCACGGTCCGGTGGGCGGCCAGGAGCCCCTTCGGGGAGCGGAAATCGAGCACCGCCTGCGGCCGCACGATTTGGCCGTTGCTGTTGGCGGTTGTCACGAGCAGATGGGCGAGGCCTGCTTCATCGAGGTCCGTCGGCAACTCGGCGAGCAATCCCAGGGGGAGCAGCGCCCACCCGCTCCATCGGGTCTTGCCATCGTCATCGGTATCGCAAAAGACGACGGGGCCCTCAGCACCCTTAAAATCGTCCAACTTAACCTGGAGGAGGCGATCGGCATGGACCATCAGGATCGGACCGTCCTCCGGCTCCAGAGGGATGGCATTGAAACCCTCGTAAGGAAATGCGGGATCGCGAGTCAGATGGTATCGAAAGGAGCTTCCCCAGCGAGAGCCATCGCCTAGGAAGTCTTCGATTTTTTCGGGAAGATGACTCAGCACAAACTCGAATCGGTGGACCCCCTGCTCGACCAGGAACTCAACCACGTGCTGGATGAAGGGACGATCGACCAGCGGAAGCATCGGCGGAGGATAGCGCTCCGTCAGGAACTCCAGATCAGGACCCAAACCCGTTGCCAGGACAATTGCCTTCATCTTCGCATCTCCTCCCCGTTCGATCATTCTTCTCGGCGCCCGGAGGTGATCCGTTCCCACAAGACCCTGACCAGGAACAGACCATTGCCCACCAGATAACGCTTCCACAATCTTCCCGGTTCCTGAATGAGCCGGTAGATCCATTCCAAACCCATCTCTCTGAGCCATACAGGAGCTCTGGAGACCCTTCCCGAGTAGAAGTCGAAGAGGCCTCCGACCCCCATGGCCACCTTGACTCCCGTTTCCTGCAGGTGCTGATCGATCCAGACATCCTGACGAGGGGCCCCAAATGCCACCAGCAGGAGGTCCGCACCCGAGCTGCGGATCTTCTCCAACACTGCGGGTTCCTCTTCCGGCGGATAATATCCATGCTGAAATCCGGACACCTTGACCTCGGGGTGATGGTCACGGACCCACTGAGCAANGGCTTCGGCAACGCCGGGTCGGGCGCCCAGCAGGAAGATGCCGCTTTCAGAGCCGATCAGGGCTTCACAGAGCCTCGGAAAGAGATCGGTGCCATTGACGTTTTGCCGGATTTCTGCAGCCAGGAGCTTACCTGCGAGTTTGAGGCCGATCCCGTCGGCGAGGCAGAGGGCTACGCCCTGCAAAACCTTGAGATAAGTGTGGTCGCGATAGGCGATATTGGCGCAATCGGCGTTGACAAAACAGATCTGAGAAGGCTCTTTGGCATTGAGCCGCGCGAGGATCGCTGCCACCGCTTCGGCCATGGTCAGGTTGGTGATGGGAATGCCGAGGATCGAAACCCGGTCGGGAGCCGACGCCACTCCCTGGCCGTAAAGGACGGCGGGAATGGCGCGCAGTGAAATGCCCAGATCCGCCCGCAGCCCGTGGCGGTCCACATATTCGAGGTCCGTCTCCAACTCTGTGCCGTAATCGATATTGGCCCGTTTTCGGATCCACCACAAGGAGATCAAACCGGGCCGAACATTGGAGCGCTTGCGGACAGCCCATTCGCGGGGACTGAGGGTCCCCGGGGAAACCGGGCGAGGCCCCACGAGCGAAATATCCCCCCGCAGGAGGTTCAGCGACACGGGGAGCGACTCAAGATGAAGAAGCTTAAGGATTTTCCCGCCCCATGTTCGGTCGATTTCAAAAGCCAGTTCTTCGTAAGTGATACACCATCTCCCCATCCTTGGTGTGCGCCTGAGGGCGAAACCGGACAACAGCCCTCCCAGCGCCAGGAGAGGGCTCAGAGTGAGCAGCAGAATGAAGGCCACGAGCACATCGACAATCCGCTTGGCCGCCATCATTGGCTGGATGATCATCAGCCAGATAAGGGTTCGCAGCAGGCGGCGAGTCCTCTGGCCCCGCATGCCCCTTTGCGAGTAACGCTGATGAAGGCTCTCGATTTCTTCCGCCCTCGAAGGTTGGGTCTTCATCTTTTCCGGCATGAGATCTTCCCACAATTCATATGAAATCTCCCGCAACCCCCCTTTACCGAAGGGGGGAGAGATTTCATGATTTGTTGTGACCCAACGGGTCATGACCGTTAGTAGGCGCCTCTTCCGAAGAGCACCGCAGGAACGGTTTGGAGGAGCAGTTTAAGGTCCAGGCGAAGACTCTGGCTTTCAATATACTGGACATCCAACTGCACCTGTTGGGGAAAGGGGATGTCGGACCTGCCGCTCACCTGCCAAATGCAGGTGAGTCCGGGAATGGCATCGAGTCTTCGCCGGTCCGCCAGGCTGTATTCAGCGACTTCGCGGGGAACGGGGGGGCGGGGACCCACTAACGACATATCCCCCTTGAGCACGCACCAGAGCTGAGGCAGTTCATCAATGCTCAGTTTGCGGATGATGCCACCGATCCAGGTTATGCGCGGGTCTTTTTTCATTTTGAAGGTTACGCTGTCCTGGTGGTCGCTTTGATCCAGCAGAGCATCTTTCATGGCTTCCGCATTAACCACCATGGACCGGAACTTGGGGAAGGGAAATTCCTGCCCGTATTGGCCGACCCTGGTCTGCCAGAAAAATACCGGCCCGCCATCGGTGAGCTTGATGAGCAGCGCAACCAGGGCAAACAAGGGTGCCAACCCGATCATCAATGCCAGG
>JGI20214J51088_10001336_pt1 | contig 16873 bp, 12 predicted proteins | sample WetSurMetagenome_FD_51088 | JGI IMG/M metagenome (IMG submission 51088) | reverse complement strand
GTGAAATGAATAATACCTTCCTGCTTTCCATTTACCTGCCTGGATATACCATTTCGATTTAAGGTGCAAAGATAGTAAAAATTAATAACATAATAAAAATGGGACTATTCAAAGAGATAATAGAAATCATGGTGTACTAATATTTTATGAGTGTCAGGACTACCCAATAATTGAATTGGAATTAAATCAAAATATCAAAATGGGTGAAAAGCTGGCGTCCGAAATGACATTATCAATTGTTTTGAGATCATTATTGAAAACAAATACTCATTTAATATTTAAATAAGTATTGTTATTCGAATAAAATAATTTCATTTAGGTTTGTAAGAAAATAGTAAAAAATGAAAGTTATAATTACTGTAAATGAGCTTCAGAATCAAATAAAAAAATTGCATTTTGCTCCGGTTGGTTTTGTCCCCACAATGGGGGCTCTTCATGAAGGGCATATCTCCCTGGTTGAAAGTGCTGTTGAAAAATGTCCTGTTGTTGTAGTCAGTATTTTTGTCAACCCCACACAGTTCAATGATAAAAATGATCTCAAGAATTACCCAAGAACACTTGAAGATGACCTGGCACTTCTGAAAAGAGTCCTCAGGGAAAATGACATAGTCTTTACCCCTGATGTTAAAGAAATTTATCCCGAAGAAGATAAAAGGAAATTCACCTTCGGGAATCTTGATAATGTTATGGAAGCCCTTCATCGTCCGGGTCATTTTAATGGTGTGGCACAGGTCGTGAGCAGGCTTTTTGATATAGTGAAACCCGATATTGCTTTTTTTGGGATGAAGGATTTTCAGCAACTTGCCGTAATTAAAGAACTTGTAAAGCAAACCGGAAACCATGTAAAAATTGTCGGGAATCCAATAATTCGTGAAAGTGACGGACTGGCAATGAGCAGCAGAAACACGCTACTTGATCCGGCAATCAGAAATCATGCTTCTGTCATTTATAAAACCATCACCGCAATATCTGCGATTATTGCCAAAAGTGACATTCCTGAGATCAGATCTTTTGTAAAAGAAAGTATCGAAAAATATGAAGGATTCAAAGTTGAATATTTTGAAATTGTTGATGATACGGAACTAATTCCATTGCATAATAAAGATGAAATAATAAAAGGGAAAAGGTATTTCGGATGTATTGCAGTACAGGCCGGAAGAATACGATTGATAGATAATATTGAAATTGGGTTGGTCTGAATCAAAAGGATAATTAACTTTGCACTTTAATTAATATCAACAAGATATCCTGTAATGTTAATAGAAGTAGTTAAATCCAAAATTCATAAGGTTTCAATTACCGGGGCAAACCTCAATTATGTTGGGAGTATTACAATTGATGAGGATCTTATGGATGCTGCAAATTTGATTGCAAACGAAAAAGTCCATGTTTTAAATCTGAATAATGGGGAGCGCCTCGTAACATATGTAATAAAAGGTGAAAGAGGATCAGGAAATATCTGTCTGAATGGCGCTGCAGCCAGAAAGGTAATTGTAGGCGATGTGATCATAATAATGTCATTCGCTATGCTCGACTTTGAGGAAGCAAAATCGTTCAAACCATCTATAATTTTCCCCGACACAATAACAAATAAACTTATCTGATTTTGAGAAAGAGCATTCTACAGACCCTGAAGTTTACAGCTTTCCTTGCTGTCGGATTACTCCTGCTCTGGTTTGCATTCCGAAGCGTTGATTTTAAGAAGCTTGCTGTAGATTTTAAAGAGGCTGATTATTCATGGCTTCTGTTATCAGTTTTATTTGGCTTTTTGGCTTTTATCAGCCGTGCCCGCAGATGGGTCCTTCTTGTTAATCCTCTGGGTTTCAACCCTTCTTTAAAAAATGCTTTTTACGCCCTTATGACAGGTTATCTCGCTAACCTCGCATTACCAAGGATAGGAGAAATAACACGCTGTGTGGCTTTGGGCAAGAAGGAAAAGATACCCGTCGATCAGCTCATTGGAACAGTGGTAGTTGAACGGACCATTGACTTCCTCTCACTCCTTAGTATTATGATCATCCTTATATTCACAAGTGGCGACCAGATAGGCTTATTCCTTAAGGAGAGTATCCTTTTACCTGTTCAGCAGAAGATTTTCTCAATCTTTGGGAACACCTGGATCCTCTGGGCAGTACTTTTTTCGGCTGGTATCATCATGTTGTTTCTCATGATCAGGTATAAAAACAGCCTTCGGAAAATCAGATTCTTTTCGAAGATGTTCACCCTGACAAGAGGAATAATAAACGGCCTGAAAACAATTACCAATCTTAAAAGGAAATGGGAATTCATCTTTCATACAGTTTTCATCTGGATCAACTATACCCTTATGACATGGGTTGTTGTATTCTCCCTTGAAAGTACGTCACACCTTACTTTTGGCGATAGCATTTTCCTTCTTGTGATAGGTGGACTGGCAATGTCCGCCCCTGTTCAAAGTGGTCTCGGGGCATTTCATTATATCATCTCCCGCGGACTGCTTATTGTTAAAGGTATCCCTGTTGAGGATGGATTAGTGTATGCCCTTCTTACTCATGAATCACAACTCATCTTTGTTGCCATAATCGGAACAATATCTTTCTTTATAATTTTCAGAAAAGAAAAAAATCCTGTTACCCCCCTTATTCAACCTACAACCACCCCAAATGGGGGGTGAAAAAAGAGGACAAAACTTATGGCAAAAAGCAAAACAGTATTTGTTTGTCAGAATTGCGGTGTAGAATCTGCAAAATGGATAGGGAAATGTCCTTCCTGCAAAGAGTGGAATACATACCATGAAGAGATAATTGCTCCGGCGGCTTCACGTGAAGGGGCTTTTGTCATGAATCAGGAAAAAAGAAAACCTGAGCTTCTCGACAGTATAAAAGCAGATGAACATGGCCGCCAAAAAACAGGAATATCAGAACTCGACAGGATACTTGGAGGCGGTATTGTGGGAGGATCACTCATCCTCCTGGGTGGTGAACCCGGTGTTGGTAAATCAACCCTTGCTCTGCAGCTTGCACTTGCATTAAAAGGGAAAAAGATACTTTATGTTTCCGGGGAGGAGAGCGAAGAACAGATCAGCCTGAGGGCACAAAGAATGAAAAACTCCAATCCGCAATGTTATATTCTGAGCGAGACTGAACTTGAGAGCATTCTTACTCATGCTGAAAATATTAAACCCGGGCTAATAATAATAGACTCCATACAAACAATAAGCACTGGAATGCTTGAATCTTCAGCCGGTTCCGTTTCCCAGGTAAGGGAATGTGCAGCCCAGCTCCTTAAATATTCCAAGATAACAGGTATCCCTGTATTCCTGATTGGTCATATAACCAAGGATGGTACCCTTGCAGGTCCGAAGGTACTTGAACATATTGTCGATGTGGTACTCTATTTTGAAGGCGATAATAACTACGTGTACCGGATTCTTCGTTCTGTTAAAAACAGGTTTGGTTCAACATCCGAAATAGGTATCTTTGAAATGGTTGAGAGAGGATTACGGGAAGTAGATAATCCTTCTGAAATGTTTATCAATCAACACGATGAAGCTATAAGCGGAATCTCAATAGCTGCCACAGTTGATGGCTTAAGACCCTTTCTAATAGAAACACAGGCACTTGTCAGCAGTGCAGTATATGGAACTCCGCAGAGAAGTTCCACCGGGTTTGATATCCGGAGACTTAATATGCTCCTTGCGGTACTCGAAAAAAGAGCTGGTTTCAGACTTGGTGTAAAAGATGTATTTCTGAATATTGCCGGAGGGATTAAAGTGAGTGATCCTGCAATTGATCTTGCTATTATAAGTTCAGTTTTATCCTCTAATCTTGATATTCCGATAGGAAGAGAGATATGTTTCTCCGGGGAAACAGGCTTATCGGGAGAAATCAGACCCGTTTCAAGGATCGAACAACGTATACGTGAAGCTTCAAAAATGGGATTTAACAAAATTTACATTTCCAAATTTCACAGGAATGTATCGGTTAATGGTCTGAATATTGAAGTAATACAGGTGGCGAAGATCGAGAATCTGGTGAGATCGCTGTTCAGCTGACTGGTGGATGTGATTTTAGGATTGCTTCGTCTCCCGATTTCATCGGGATCCTCGCAATGACTGTAGATTATCCTTTAATCCGTTCCGCTCCCAAGCACAATAACCTTAATTACAGAGTCATTGCGAGCCCGACGGAGGAGGGCGTGGCAATCTTATACAACTTTGACCTAATTTGCTTCAAGTCTTTGCATGCCCTGCGCCCTGTGCTAATTTAATATCTTTCCCTGGTCGATTTTTCCCTGTGTGATTTATCTTTCCTTACCCTGTCACAGTCAAGTTCCACATTGAAATCAGATGGCCTCTCAAACTCATCTGCCTCCATAATTCCGAATTGCGGATCATTGTACACCTTCTTCAGGAATATAGCAAAAACAGGCAATGCCATATTGGCTCCCTGCCCTTCAGACAGTGTTTCAAAATGGATTGCCTGGTCTTCCCATCCACTCCAGACACCTCCGACAAGATTAGGAGTAACACCCATAAACCACCCGTTTGAATGGTTCTGGGTTGTTCCGGTTTTCCCGCCGATCTGGTTTAAAAGATTATATGGTTCTCTTCTTATCCTGTTTCCCGATCCTGTCTTCACAACTCCCTGAAGAAGATAAAGCATCAGGTAAGCCTGCTCTTCACTTAATACCTCTTCAATCTTTGGAGCAAATCTCGATATTGTGACACCGTTTTTATCTTCAATGCGGGTAACATACATTGGTCGAGTATATACCCCTTTGTTGGCAAATGTACCATATGCACCAACCATCTCTTCAAGCTTGATATCGGAGGTACCTAAAAATATTGACGGAACGGGATCAATAAAACTTCTTATTCCCATCTTGTGCATAAGATCGGTAACCGCTGTCGGTTTGAATTGTTTCATTAACCACGCAGAAATATAATTTTCCGATTGTGCAAGGCCCCATGCTAAAGTAACCATTTTACCATGGTATTCTTTAGGCCCCGAGCTCTTTGGTTTATAGGGGACAGAATCGCCGGGGAGATCAAAAGACCTTGGAACGTTCTCAACTTCCTGGCATGGAGAATATCCGTTTTGCATTGCAACCGTATAAAGGAATGGTTTTATTGTACTCCCGACCTGCTTTTTCTGAAGTGTTACTGCATCGTATTGAAAATATCTGAAATCAAGTCCTCCCACATAAGCCTTAACATAGCCATCGTGAGGATCTTCCACCATAAATGCTGACCGGATAAAATATTTATAATACCTGATAGAATCCAGCGGAGTCATTATTGTATCCCTGTCTCCTTTCCACGAAAATACTCTCATGTTTACACGAGTGTTGAATGCCAGCATTATTGAATCTTCAGGAATACCTTTTGCCTTCATTATATAATATCGCGGACTCTGTTGAACAGATTTCATTAGTAAAGCCTCAACTTCCTCTTTCTTAAGATCATCGGAATAGGGAGGATTTTTGAATCCTTTAGCTCTCCTGTTAAAATCGGGCTGAACCTCTTTTGAGAGGTGTTCAGCCAATGCCTCTTCGGCATATTTCTGCATCCGCGAGTTAATAGTTGTGTAAATCTTCAAACCATCCTTGTATATATCATAATCCGATCCGTTTGGCTTTTTATTCTTTTTGCACCAGCCATAAAGAGGGTTGTTTTCCCATTCCCAAAATGCATCATCATAAGATGCTTGGGTTTCATATTTGTTTCTGTCCGGTTCCGGTCTTCTCATAATGAACCTTATATACTCCCTCAGATAGGTGGCAAGCCCTGTATTGTGATCTTCAATGCTGAAAAATACCTCAACAGGTAGTTTCTTTACAGAATCTGCAACGGAAGGTGTGATATAACCATATTTTGCCATCTGTGAGAGAACTACATTTCTTCGCTTAAGCATAATATCAGGGTTCCTTACCGGGTTATATCTGACAGAATTTTTAAGCATTCCGATAAGTAATGCTGACTGCTGCAGATTCAGGGAGTCGGGAGTTGTATTGAAATATACCCTTGCAGCAGATTTTATACCAATAGCATTATAGAGAAAGTCAAATTTATTCAGATACATAGTTATAATCTCCTCTTTGGTGTAACTGCGTTCAAGTTTAACAGCTGTCTGCCACTCCTTGAATTTTGAAACACCAAGTCTGATCCTGCTCACAAGATGGGAGTTTTTGGTCGTGTCCCTGGGATAAAGCTGCTTTGCCAGCTGCTGTGTGATTGTACTTCCGCCGCCGGTGCTCTGACCTAAAAGAACCGTCCTGATAGCTGCCCTGCCAAGGCCACGTATATCTACTCCTGAATGCCTGTTATACCGGATATCTTCCGTGGCTACAAGAGCATCGGTAAGATAGTGTGACAAATTTTTATACTCTGTCCATGTCCTGTTCTCTATACTTATCTTTCCGAGAAGTACACCATCTTCGGAAAATACCTCAGCAGCAAGATAATATTCCGGATTTTCAAGTTCATCGAAGGAAGGCATCGGACCTAGCTTTCCTCTTGATATAAGGATGAATAAAGTGATCACTATCACGAAGGGAAAAATGAATATTGACCAGAACCAGATCAGATATTTTTTGTCGTTTGAATTGCCTTTCATTTACTTAGGAAGTTTGGTCCAAAAATAATAAATAATAAAGAATCTTAACGGTTTATTTTGAAGTTTGGTACCTAATTGATTTACTTTGTCGTCTGATAAATTGAATAAATATCTCCTGTAATGATCGAAAATCTTGTTATTGTTGAGTCGCCTGCAAAGGCGAAAACTATTGAAAAGTTCCTGGGGAAAGATTTCCGTGTTGTCTCAAGTTTCGGGCATATCAGGGATCTTGCCAAAAAAAATCTGGGGATCGATGTTGAGAATAATTTTACTCCGAATTATGAAATCCCGAAAGAGAAGGCAAAAGTGGTAAGCGAATTGCGTAAAGCTGCGGCTGATTCGAAAAATATCTGGATTGCATCTGACGAGGACCGTGAAGGAGAGGCAATTGCATGGCATCTTGCAAGCGTTTTGAAACTCGATCTCGCTACTACAAAGAGAATCGTATTTCATGAGATTACCAAAGAAGCTATAACAGATGCTATTAATAATCCCCGGCAGGTCGATATGAACCTAGTTAATTCCCAGCAGGCCCGCCGTATTTTAGACAGACTGGTTGGTTTTGAGATATCTCCGGTACTCTGGAAAAAGGTACAGCCTTCACTCTCTGCGGGCAGGGTTCAGTCGGTAGCTGTAAGGTTGCTCGTTGAAAGAGAAAGAGAGATCATCTCATTCACAACAGAGTCTGCGTTCAGGATTACCGCAATTTTCCGGATCGGTTCTGCCAGCGAAGAAAATGCTGTTCTAAAGGCTGAAGCATCCAAACGGTTTCCAGATGAGGCAAGCGCCAAAAAGTTCCTTGAGATATGTAATGATTCAAAATATTCTATAGCCAGTATCAGCATCAAACCTGGGACCCGGTCACCTGCTCCCCCCTTTACAACATCAACCCTTCAGCAGGAAGCATACCGGAAACTGGGCTTCTCTGTAGCTCAGACAATGGCTGTAGCGCAGAAACTCTATGAAGCTGGCCGGATAACATATATGAGAACAGACTCTACCAATCTTTCCAAGCTTGCTCTTGCCAAGTCACGCGAAATGATCATATCGGAGTTTGGTGAAAAATATTCAAAGACCAGGCAGTTTAAAACCAAGTCAAAGGGTGCACAGGAGGCGCATGAAGCTATTCGCCCTGCATATCTCGACAACCCGACCACTGCCGGCAGTCAGAATGAGAAAAAACTTTATGAGCTGATCTGGAAAAGAACTGTGGCATCGCAGATGGCAGATGCTGTTATAGAGAAGACATCCATCTCAATCGATATGAATAATTCTCCGGTCACTTTCCAGGCTAATGGCGAGGTTATTAAGTTTGATGGTTTCCTCAGAGTATATGCTGAATCGACTGATCAGGAAAACGGTGATGAAGAAAGGTATGTAATTCCTCCTGTTACAAAGGGGATGCCACTATTATATGATAACATAACTGCCACACAGAAATTCACGACACCACCACCCAGGTATACTGAAGCAAGTCTTGTGAAAAAGCTTGAGGAACTGGGGATCGGACGTCCTTCTACCTATGCTCCTACAATTTCAACCATTCAGAATCGAGGTTATGTTTCCCGTGAAGACAGACCCGGTGAAAAACGTCAGATAAAGATCATAACTCTTCTGAAAGGAAAAATGGCAGCTTCAACAAAAACGGAAATTGCCGGCAAAGAAAAATCAAAGCTTTTTCCTCAGGATATCGGTATGATCGTAAATGATTTTCTCATTGAAAATTTTTCAGAAATAGTTGATTATCACTTCACTGCCGAAGTCGAGGAGCAGTTTGACGAGATTGCTCTTGGTAATCTCAAATGGACCGGGATGATTGATAAATTCTACTCGCCCTTTCATAAAACAGTTACAAATACTCTTGAGAAAAAAGAGAGAAAGACCGGGATCAGGGTCCTTGGGAATCATCCTGAAACCGGAGAACCCGTAACTGTAAGGATGGGAAGGTATGGCCCTGTTGCACAGATCGGGGATTCAGAAAACGATAACAAACCAAGGTTTGCCAGTCTTTCAAAAAACCAGCTTCTCGAAACTATAACTCTCGATGAAGCTCTAAACCTGTTCCGTCTTCCCCGCCCGTTAGGTGAATATGAAGATGGTGAAATGATTGTAGGCATTGGGAAATTTGGTCCCTATATCCGTCATAAAAGCAAATTCTATTCTTTAAAAAAAGGGGTAGATGATCCATATGTTATTAATTTTGAAAGAGCTGTTGAGATTATTCTTGAAAAGAATGAAAGTGATAAAAAGAAGGTTATTAAGGATTTTGGCGATATGATGCTTCTGAACGGAAGATACGGACCTTATCTCGTTAAGGATAAGCTTAACTACAGGCTGCCCAAAGGAACGGATGCAGAAAAACTTACTAAAGAAGATTGCATTCTGATTATCGGAAACAGTGATAAAACAAAAAAGAGTTCTTAAAACTTACTATGGTAGACCTGAATGATTATTTTAATCCTGTCAGCATCGAACGGCCTGAATTTGAGCATCTTGCCGGACAAGCCGGTTTTCCTCACAATATTGCCATTCATACAGAAAATACCCCTTTAAAGGATATCAGTAAATACAAGATAGCAATATTTGGGGTACCTGATGGACGAAATTCCCCAAATACAGGTTCTCTAAAAAGCCCTGACGCGATCAGGGGACAATTATACAAACTTTCAAAAATCCCGGGAAGAGCTAAAATCATTGATCTTGGGAATATGAAGCAAGGTGTAACCTTCAATGATACACTTGCCGGGCTTACAGATATTCTGTCTTTTTTAATACAGGAGAATATCTTCCCCGTAATCACAGGTGGAAGCAGTGCACTCATCCCGGCTATCGACAGGGCTCTATCTCAACTTAAAATCAGATACACATTAACAGCAGTCGATCCAAGAATTGATTTCAGTAATGAAAGAAAAGAACCAGACTCGTTTAATTATCTTAATACTATTCTGAATAATCACAAAAGCACATTCAACCATTATATTAATATTGGTTATCAGACCTACCTTAATGATCAGCAGGTAATTAATCGATTTCTGAAACGCAGGTCAGAACTTGTCAGGATAGGAGATGTAAGACAGGCAATTTATCTGACAGAGCCTCTCTTAAGAGATTCTGATGTTGCGATATTTGATATTTCTGCAGTAAGGCAGTCGGATGCCCCCGGGACATTCAGCCCCTCACCAAATGGTTATTACGGTGAAGAGATATGTCTTCTTTCGAGGTATGCCGGTATTTCAGACAAACTAAAAGTATTCGGACTTTTTGATGTTAATCCCGAATTTGATATCAGGTCTCAGACAGCTGGCCTCGCTGCGCAGATCATCTGGTTCTTCCTTGAAGGATTCTCGCAAAAACAATATGAAACACCTGTTTTAAGTATTGGCAATTCGGGTCAGTTTATCAAGTACCATGTCAGAGTTACCGATCTCGACGATGATCTTATATTTGTCAAGAGCAATCAGACTGACAGATGGTGGATAGAAATCCCCTCTGAAAAAGACCAGAACCAGTATGTTGCCTGCTCACATGAAGATTACCTTAAGGCCAACCGAAATGAAGTTCCCGACAGATGGGTAAAGGCTGCTGAGCGGTTTAAGCTGTGATGATTCTCATTATCTGCTTCTTATAGCATAAGTTTTTATGCTTGCAGCCTGCCTGCTGAAAACAACTCAAAAAGGGAGGTTGACTATGATTTAAATAAATCCAGTTAAATTTGTATACAAGGTATATTTTTATTTATTTTACTCGTTCAAGTAAAGTACAATGTACCTGCAAATAAAGAAATGAAAAAATTAAATATTGTACTTATTTTATTGGTATTAATTCTTAAGCCGGTTTTATCACAGCAAGATCCGCTTTCAAGTCATTATATGTTCAATACAATGACTTACAATCCAGGTGTAGCCGGTACTTCGGGGATGATTTGTGCCACTGCACTGAACAGGCAGCAATGGGTAGGATTTAAAGGGGCCCCCTCAACAACTGTTTTTAATATCAGTGCTCCTGTGAATCTTTTTACGATTAAAAGCGGAGTTGGTTTATTAGTTGAAAGTGATAATATTGGTTTTGATAAAGATATAAACCTTTCTGCCGTATATTCATATCTTATGGACCTGGGAACCGGGAAACTCGGTATTGGTATAAACCTGGGTATGCTTAATAAAACCCTTTCACCCGAATGGCAAATACCCTCAGGCGATTCTCATACCCCCGCCTCCGGAGATCCGCTGATCCCTGAAAACAAAGAAAGTTATGTTGCATTTGACGCAGGACTTGGTCTCTATTATAAAGCCGAAAAGTATTATGCCTCTCTTTCTGTTACCCATATTAATCAACCTAAAATCAAATTTACCAAAGGTCTTACATACGTCAGCAGACATTACTATTTAACTGCTGGTTATACACTGCAGCTTCCCAATCCGTCACTTGAATTAATTCCTTCATTTTTTGCCTTTAGTGATGGAAAAGTAACCCAGTTTACTGTAACTTCCTTAGTAAGATACAATAAAAAAGCATGGGGAGGCGTTTCCTACAGAGCAGGAGATGCTCTGATCGGGATGGTAGGGTTAGAATTATTTAATGGAATCCGTTTGGGTTATGCTTATGATTTCACTATTTCAGATATGAAAACGAACAGTAGTGGTTCGCACGAATTTATGGTTAATTATTGCTTCGATCTAAGACTGGGTAAAAGCCCGATGAAATATAAAAGTATCCGATTTTTATGATTATTAAAAAAAAATAACTTACTTGCATTACAAAATTCTTAAGTATTATGAAAAAGGCAACCATATCTGCTCTGGTTTTAATAGTCTTGTTAACTGGTTGTGGTTCTTCAAATAACGGAGAACTGACAGGGGTTGAAGGGCGGAAGAAATTCTTTGAGCCTGAACCCTTTGAGATGGCATTTATTCCTGCCGGGAATTTTATGATGGGACCCAGCGATCAGGATGCAGTATTTGCTATGAACAGCATATCAAAGTCAGTAACTGTTGAAGCTTTCTGGATGGACCAGACAGAAATAACCAATAACAAGTACCGTCAGTTTGTTTATTATGTACGCGATTCCATCCTCAGAACAAAACTTGCCAATGCTAACATTTCTGACAGGAATTATTTCCTTGTCGACGATGAAGGAAATGTTTTAGAGCCTAATACCATCAACTGGGATGAAAAAATCGATCCTGATGAAGAGACTACCAAAGCAACTATCGAAGAGATGTTTTATCCTCCTGAAGAAAGATTTAACGGTAAAAAGCAGGTTGACATAAGAAAACTTAATTATTCCTATTTCTGGGTTGATTACCAGCAAGCTGCTAAATCATCTTATAAATACGACTATGCAAATAATACTGGTAAATATACCGGCCAGGTCACAAATCTGGACGGGACCCGTACCGATGTAAAAGACCGTTCATCTTTCATCAAACATAATATCATAAATGTATATCCTGATACCTTATGCTGGATCAGGGATTTCACATATTCATTCAATGACCCTCAGGCATCACTCTATTTCTGGCACCCATCATTTGATGATTATCCTGTGGTTGGAGTCAGCTGGGTTCAGGCAACAGCTTTCAGTATATGGAGAACAGATTATATGAACTCCGCTCTCAGAAAGAATGATATCCCTGATGTACAGAATTACAGGTTACCACTTGAGACTGAATGGGAATATGCTGCCAGAGGAGGTCTTGATCTCTCAATGTACCCCTGGGGCGGACCTTATACACGTAATTACAAAGGTTGCTTCCTTGCTAACTTCAAGCCATTACGTGGTAACTATATTGATGATGGGAACGTTTATGCAGGAAAAGTGGGTTCTTATGAACCAAACGAATATGGATTATATGATATGTCAGGAAACGTTGCTGAATGGACATGCTGCGCATACCATCCCTCAGCCTACATATTCCAGCACGACCTTCAGCCGAACTATGAATACAATGCAACACCGCAGGATGCTCCTGTTATGAAAAGGAAAGTAATACGTGGTGGTTCCTGGAAAGATATAGCATATTTCCTTCAAACAAGTTCGAGAGATTATGAATACCAGGATTCAACAAAACCATTTGTCGGTTTCCGTAATGTAAGATCTTATATTGGTGTAAATTAAATAATTGAAATAACCCTAAAATAATCAGGTATATGAACCTAGCAGAATTAGTACAAAGCAGCGGGTGGAAAAACTTCATCGCTAAACTTTATGGTTTAGGTGCTTCTGTCGTTATCATTGGCGCATTATTTAAAATCCAGCACTGGCCACTTGCAGGAACAATGCTTACTATTGGCCTTCTAACTGAAGCGGTAATCTTTTTCTTTTCAGCCTTTGAACCTCTGCATGAAGAGATTGACTGGTCTCTTGTATATCCTGAGCTGTCGGGTATTCCAGAAGATGAAACTCCTGAACTTGCCTCACAAGGTGGAAAATATCGTGGTGGCATCTCCGGTGGTGGTGGTGGTGGTGGTTATGGCGGTGGTGCCGGATCAGTCGCCCTTGCAAAATTCGATGAGATGCTTGAAAAGGCAGAGATCACTCCTGATCTTTTCCAAAAACTCGGCGTTGGAATGAAAAAGCTCAGCGAATCAACTGTAAACATGAATGCAATGGGCGATGTTTCAGCAGCTTCTTCAAAGTATATGAACTCTATTCATACCGCTACTGATTCACTTGGCAAACTTTCAGATTCCTACCAATCAACAGCTAAGCTGATAAATGAGACAAGTACCACATACAGAAATATGGCTGACTCCTTGTCAGTTATTGAAGTAGGTGGAAAATCTTATAATGCTCAACTGGAATCTCTCAATAAGAATCTTTCTGCACTCAATGCGGTTTATGAACTGCAGCGTAAAGGAGCTGATAACCATTTGAAAGAATCTGAAACAATCTATCATGGAATACAGGGTTTAATGAAAGATCTATCAGAATCAGCCGGTGATACTAAAAAATACCGTGAACAGATAACAAAACTCAACGAGAACCTCTCTGCATTGAATAATGTCTATGGAAATATGCTTTCTGCTATGAATGTTAAATAACGTGGCATTTTAAAAAAAAACTAAACTACCTACAAAATGGCTCACGAAAGGCTATCTCCAAGGCAAAAGATGATCGGTATGATGTACCTGGTACTTACCGCCATGCTTGCACTTAACGTATCAAAAGAGGCAGTTGAAGCATTTAAAAAAGTTGATAAAGGTCTTACGCTGACTGTCGCAAATTATGCTTTGAAAAATAATCTCATATATCAGCAGTTCGACAGAGCTGCTGCTGAAAATCCTGCCAAGGCAGGAAAATATAAGACTACTGCATACCAGGTTAAAGAACGCGCAGATGAAGCTTTCAATTTTCTGCAGGGACTAAAAATCGAAATTATCAATAAAGCTGAAGGACCTGATAATCCTGCTGTGAAGGGAAATGAGGTTATTATTGAAGAAGTAAAAAGGATTGATGATAACAATATACCCTCTGAAATTCTTATTGGAGCCAACGAAAACGGTAAAGCCAATGATCTGAAAGCAGTTCTCAGTGAATATCGTGAATTCCTTATCACAACACTTGATGGGAAGAACCCTTCAGCAGAAGAGGCTCTGAGAAAGAGTCTGAACACTGATGATGCAAAAAATAAAGATGGCGTAACAGAACGCTGGGAAAACCTTAATTTCCAGACATTACCCCTTGTCGCTGTTATTACCATAATGTCAAAAATGCAGGTTGACGTTAGAAACGCCGAAACTGAAGTGCTTAACTACCTCTATACCCAGATAGATGCCTCTTCATACAAGTTCAATAAACTTACAGCTATTGTAATTCCAAATTCAAACTACGTTACACAGGGAAGTGATTACGAAGCCAAGGTTTTTATCTCTGCAACAGATACTACTCAGTCTCCGGAGATTACTGTGGGTGATACCAAACTCACTCTTGATGAAACAGGAAAAGGAATTTATAAAGTCCGGGCTTCTTCAACAGGTCAGAAAAAATGGGGCGGTATAATCGCACTTAAAGCACCAAATGGAACAATAGTCAACTATCCTTTCGAATCGACTTATGTTGTTGGCGAACCCAATGTTGTTGTATCACCTACAGCAATGAACGTACTTTACATGGGAATTGATAACCCAATAGATGTCTCCGTTCCGAATGTCAGCCCTGATAAAATAAAAATAAAAGTCATAAATGGTGATAACCGTGTTGGAAAAATCAAGAATTCAAAAGGTGAAAATTTCAGGGGCAACTGGCTGATTAAACCAAATGCAGTGGGACAGAATGTTCAGGTTATTGTTACTGCCGATATAAACGGCAAACCAATGCAGTTTGCTCCCCTCGAATTCAGGGTAAAATCAATTCCCAAGCCGACTGCTGTGTTTGGAGGAAAGAGTACAGGAACAATTCCAAGAGCTACTGCAGCTGCACAGCAAGGAGTTTTCGCTATTCTTCCTGATTTTGACTTTGACCTTCAATACAATGTTACCGCATTTACAATTCTCTATACTGATAACAGAGGTGACTTTGAACAGTCAAGCACAAGCAGTAACCTTACTTCAGAACAGAAAGCACTTATCGGCAGGTTAACTAGAGGCAAAAATTTAATTATTAAAGATATAAAAGCTCTCGGGCCAGATGGCAAGACTACAGAACTTGCGCCCGTAATTTTAAAGATAGACTAGTATTAAAATAAAGATACCATCATGAATAAGAAAATTCTTTTTGGAATTATCGCCCTTGCTCTTTCAGGTATTGTTAATGCCCAGAGTTTCGGTGATATTTACCAGAAATCGATTCCGGATGCGAAGAAAATTGATTTTCCATACCTGCGTGAGGCCGATGTAATTTGGTCCAAGAGGTACTACCGTCTGATTGATCTTCGGGAGAAGATGAATCAACCATTATATTATCCCACACAACCAACCCGCGATGGAAGAAAGAATTTAATTAATATTCTTCTGGAAGAGATCAAAGCCGGCAGGCTAAAGGCATATGACCCTCTTGATACAAATGTAAGCACTACTTATTCTGATATTGAGGTGAAAATGGGAGCTACCACCAAGATAGAAACAGTTCAGGTGAATGCCTCTGGTTTAACACGTGAGGATTCTGTTAAACAGGATGCCAAACCTGAGGAAGTAAAACAAATAATGCTTTACGAAGAATGGTATTTCGATAAAAAACTATCAAAACTTGATGTAAGAATAATAGCTCTTGAACCTTATTACCTGGCTTATGATGAGCAGGCAGGAAGAATTCTGAGAAAACCATTATTCTGGATTAAATATGATGAAGCAAGGGATGCTCTCGCAAAACAGGAAGTATTTGCGAATAATAATGATGCCCAACGGATGTCTTTTGATGATATGTTTATGCAAAGAAGATTCGGAAGTGTTATTTTCGGAGAATCAAATGTTTACAACGACAGAAGTATTTCTGACTACCAGGTAGGCAAGTATACTCTTTTTGAAGCTGAACGCATCAAAAATGAACTGTTCGACTTTGAACACGATCTTTGGGAATATTAGGATATTGTAAATAAAAAAGAGGCTGTTTTTCAACAGCCTCTTTTTTTGTCCTTATGTCTTAAAGTATTATTGTCATATGATTAATAATACCCGAATACACAAATTCCTTTATAAGAACTTCTGATTAGTTGACTTTTTTACGTCCTCAAGATATTGTTTAATGTTTTGCTCTTCTTCTTTTTTAACAATCAGAAGCACATCTTCCGAATCAACAATAATATAGTCTTTCAGACCTTGCACAACGGCAATTTTCCCCGGAGAAATATTGAAAATATTTTTCTCATTGTCATAAGAAAAGACATCTCCTCTTACAAGGGCATTTCCCTTCTTGTCAACTGAGGTATGCTCATATAGTGAGCTCCATGTTCCAAGATCGGACCATCCGATGTCGGTACACATAACATAAACATTGTCTGCCTTCTCCATAATTCCATAGTCAATAGAGATGCTTCTGCATTCTGCGTATGTCTTTCCAATAAAGTCCTTTTCCTTTTCTGTTCCAAATACACCCTTTCCTTCATCAAAGGCATTATATGTATCTGGCAAATACTTTTCAAATGAAGAAAGTATTGATTTGATATTCCAGATAAAGATTCCTGAGTTCCAGTAAAAATCGCCACTCTCCAAAAAAACCTTGGCTAAGTCAATATCCGGCTTCTCAGTAAATGTCTTAACCTTCAGAAGATTTACAAATCCTTTTACAGGTTTTTTCTGGTCTGCCTGTATATAACCATATCCTGTTTCTGGTCTGTCGG
>JGI20214J51088_10001335_pt1 | contig 16874 bp, 13 predicted proteins | sample WetSurMetagenome_FD_51088 | JGI IMG/M metagenome (IMG submission 51088) | reverse complement strand
CGTACCAACCCGGGGATGTATCGATCGTCTGTATCAATCCGGCGGGTTTTATTGGCCCGGGGCATGAATAGTACAACTATGGATGTGTTATATCATGGACTGCTTGCAGTTGTAATCACCGGCTGTATGCTGTCCGTCGCAGGTTGTGTTTCTACCAGCCAGCAACCACAGGCAGATGGTAACGGACTTCAGACCTCCATGGTAACTACGTCCCCTCCATCAGAGAACAAGATGACTCCGGTGACAGGCCCGAAAGGAAATGATTCACCGGAAGAACGCGAACATCTCCGGTCCTTTGTGAAAAGCGCCGTGGAATATGGAATAATAAACGGGCGTGAGAATGCCCTTTCTGAATTTAATAATCAGACAGGGATATTTGTAAAAGGCGACCTGTATATCTTTGCCTACGATTATAATGGCACGGTTATTGCACTACCATTCCAGAAAGAATTACTTGGGACCAACCGGGAGGGGAACACGGACCCTGATGGTGTACATTATGTCCGTGATATCGGTGAAATGGCCCGGAAGGGTGGCGGGTACGTGGAATACCGGTACCCTGACCCGTCACGGAACTTCTCAATCGAAAGGAAAGTGAGCTATGCCCTCGATGTTGATGGCACCTGGTATGTTGGCTCAGGGTATTACCCAAGAAATAATACCGGGACATGACCCGGGTATCCGGTATTTCACCGCAATAAAAAAGTAAAACCTGATAAAGGGGAAGGTTTCCTATCCCTGACTGCCAGCTGGGGGGGGTCGTGGTTCACATTCATGGTCCATGAGGATGGGGAAAAGATGATGCTCTGTGGGAATTAATTAATCGGGAGGCATACATGGAAGGTTCTTTTTCTGTAATAACCGGGGATATAATGCTTTTTTTACATACGGTACGTCAGTACCCGGAGCCCTCTTATGACTGAAGAAACCGTGTGGGACTTCATTGTTATCGGGGGTGGACTCGCAGGGCTGACGTCTGGCGCTTACCTTGCAAAAAGCGGTAAGTCGGTCCTCCTGCTGGAGCAGCAGGACCGGCCCGGTGGCTGTTGCGGGGCTTACTCGTCAGGCGGGCGCAATGTGCCGGCNGCNTCACACCTCGTGAATGACCCTGGTATGATTAACGGGATATTCAGCGAGCTGGGGGCACCGGAGATCACGTTCACCGCACCCGACCCGGTCTTCAGGGTGACTGGCCCCTGCCGGGGAAAAGACCTGGTTATCTCTTCAGAGAGGGAACTTTTTGAAAGGTCTGCCTGTGAAATGGTAACGGATACAAAGCGGGATGATGTTGTCCGGGGACTTGGAAGGCTCATCGACCTGTCGAGGCAGATTTATCACGAGACCCGGCAGTTACCGCTGGAAAGCCCTGAGCTGATGTCATTTTTTAAACGACTGACCCTGGGCTTTTCAATGCAGCGAAAGCTCCCTATGAGCATGGAATATGGCAGGATGCCACTCCTGCAATTCCTCGGTTCAGTCTTTCCGGGTGTGGAGATGCAATGCCTCAGGGCTGCGCTCCGTTCAGTTGTCCCCGTGCGCAGTGCCCGGGCCCTTGACCTGCTCCAGCTGCTCGGTAACGTGGCCGAACGTAACGTTTTTTACCCTGATGGAGGGGTGGAATCACTTGTTGAGAATCTTAAAAATTGTTTGCAGGCGCATGGTGGTGTGGTCCGGACCGGGGTAAAAGTCACTTCTGTCAACGTGTCCGATGGACAGGTCACCGGTGTTACGCTTGCTGATGATAACATTTTCAAAAGTGACGTTGTTTTATCGACGATTGACATGAAGGAGCTCTTCTTTAACCTGCTGCCGGACAAGGCCGCCCCCAGGTTGTTCCGGGAGAAACTCGCAAAAATTCCCCTTTCAGACTCTTACGTTACCGTCACCGTGAGCACCACTCTTGCCCCCGGGCTGGTCGGTGAAGCACGAAAAGGGGTCCGGGTAGTCAACCCGGCTGTTGAAGAAGATGAGCTGTTCACCTCGGATGAGCCGGACCGTGTCACATTATTCATTCACTTCCCCGCACCGGGTCCGGAAACCCCGACTGGTGGTCATTCACTGGTGCAGGTCATGGCCCCTGTCAGGTTCATGTACGAGGACAACTGGCATTCAGGGCCCCGGTATGAAAAAAGCGCAGATTATGACGAATTCAGAAAACAGTACGCGTCCAGGATTGTTGAACGGGCTGATGCCGTGGTCCCGGGGTTGTCTTCGCATATTGCAGACATGATGATTGCGACCCCCGTAAGTTACCGTTCCTGCACCGGAAACGACGAAGGAGCGGTCTTTGGGTGGAGACGGCCGAGGATGTGGCGGCAGAACGTGCCCTACACCCATGGTCTTTATATCGCCGGGCACTGGACATACCCGGGGCCGGGGGTATTAAAGGCGATGATGTCCGGGAAAAACGCCAGCAGGATTATCCTGTCAGGCCGGTAAGACAGGAGGCTGGTGAACCATGGAAGAAGAACCGGGGGAAATATCCTGCATTGCCACCTTTTGCGCGGGCTCTTTCTGGGATACTGAAACGGTGTTCCGGCACGTCAGTGGTGTCGTTGCGACATCTGTCGGTTTTATGGGTGGTACGGTTACTGAACCCACCTACGAGGNGGTGAGCACCGGGACGACGGGGCATTCAGAAGTTGTCATGGTGGCCTATAACCNGGGCATGATTTCATACCGGGAGATCCTCGGCATATTTTTTAACTCCCATGATCCCTGCAGGAGGCAGCAGGGGGAATACGCCGGAGTNCNGTACGAACCGGTTATCTACTGTCATAGTGACCAGGACNGGCAGCNGGCCCGGGAATTTATCAGCGAATTACAGCACAAAGGGCGCTGTCCGGAGGGAATTGTCACCAGGACAGCTCCAGCATCGGCGTTTTACCGGGCAGAGGAATGTCACCAGCAGTTTTATGAAAAGATGGCGAATTGCTACCCTGCCCTGCATACCCGTGATCAGGGCGGGGATGAGTAATACCCGGTCCACGAGAGTCAGGATTTGTGTCCGGGAGGTCACCCGTCTCATAACATATTGCTTCTGCTCGCAACATATCGTTTAATTATCCGTTATTTTTCTTCATCCTTCATGACCTGGCGATTATCCCAAGCCGGGCTATTCCGGACCTGCCCGAAAGACGCCTGGGACAGTCTGTCCGGGTAGTGAATCCTGATTCGAGGGCACGATTAACATGCGGGCTGATCCTAAGGTTATCCCGGATGTATGGGCTGATGAAAAGATTTAATTAATTTATAAAGGAATACGAATATAAAAAAAAGCGTGGGAACAATGGCTCTTAATGTCAGTTATCCGGGTATGTTTTCAAAAACATTCATCTTTGCAATAGGAATCTGCTTAATGATGCTTGGAACTCCGGCGGCCGCCCTGTCCATTCCAGATTCCAATTCAGGCAATTATCATGGATTATCGTACGGATATTCCATTAATCTTCAGCCATCAACCGCATATCCGGTGTTAGCTACTTCGGAATCCCAGGGATTAAGCGTGACCTTATTTTCTCCGGCCCTTGCCGGACATGGGTACCATGTAAATTATTTGCNGGGGAATCCCGGTTCAACGCAGGCATTATTTATAAAACTGAAAAACGGGTATTTCGTAAACCCACAAAAAACCCTGCCNGTACCACCTGACTATCTCCAGCCGTTTTCTAGCCCGGAAAATCTCCATACGACAACATCCATTGATTACGTGGATGTAACCAACCAGCGGATCCATATGGAATCCTGATACTTGACATTACCTCAATTTTTCCTGCCTGGATGATAACATCCAGGTAAACCTTCTATTCCTGTCTGGATCCCGGGTATACCAGCCATGCTGTTGGACTGACGATACCTACTGCCTCTTTTAAGAAATTCATGAANGCACCTGGAGTACATTGCAACAGGGAAGATCCCACAACAGGACCGTACAATAGAGAAGTGCTTATATAGAATTCTTGATAATAAAATAACTAGTTTTGTGGGTTTTTTTCACCAATTAACCCCCTTAATAACTGCCAATTGTTCATGTGGAAAACCGGGACACGTGAGAAGTCTGGACTAAAAAAGAATACCGGATCCGGGATTGCAGGTATGGGAATTCGATTTTTCCGCGGCCAGAAGACAAAATTCGAACATGAGCACCACCAGCTCAAAGAGATAGCCCGCATTGTCGCGAAAGAATTTCCTGATGAAACGGTATACCTCCTGACAAATGTCCTCGTCGCGAATGGTGAGCTTGACTGCGTTATCCTCACGAGCCATGGCCCGCTCATCCTCGACCTGAAGGCATTTTCCGGTACAATCCACGGGTCGGAAAACGGAAAATGGCAGGTCGAAACAAAAGACGGGGTACACACACTCCCGAACCTGTTCCTGCAGTCCAAAATCCACCGGCAGGACTTCATTGACAAGATGATCATGATCTGCCGGGGCCATTTCCCGCATATTGGCGAGATCAACCTGAAAAAGATTGGATCATGGGCTTATTTCTGCAAGGGGAGTGTTTACCCTCCCGGGCAGATTGACTTCCGGAGGGTGAAATGGTTCCGGGTTGTTACGGCCGAAAGTCTTCCTGAAAAGCTCCGGTTTACCGATGCCGGTTATACCCTCCGTCCCGAGGACATGGATGCCATCGTTACTGACCTGCACCTGCAGGAATACTCTTTTTCAACGGACAAGGAAATTAAACGGTCCGGTGCGGGCAAACCAAAAGGTCTCTTCGGGACAACACGGCGAAAAATCCTTGTAGTGGCGGTTATTATTGTTATCCTGGCCCTGATAATACCAGGAATAAACCTGTTGGTTACCGATACTGCAACTGAAGCGATGAATACCGGTGGGGTATTATTCCAGTCCGTATCGAAAGACACGCTCAAGAGTTCTTCAAGACCCTCTGAGTCATCTGACGCACTGGCATACCTCAACCAGCTCAGGAAACAGAACGGAAAAAAACCGTTGTATTTCGACGAACGGCTCTATAATCTCTCCATCGTAAGGGCGAAGGACATGCAGCAGTATGAATACCTCGCCTATGTCAACCCCAGGACAGGGACCTGTGCAAACTCCTTAAAGACCCTGTACGGTCTTTCAGCAGATGAGAACGTTGTTGAGAGTGCTTACGGGCAATGGAACGGGTATACCCGCGGTATTGAAAGGGATGCGATCGATTCATGGATGAATGAACCCGGGAATAAAATCCAGCTGCTAGGGAATTATAATTCGGGATCTGTGGCATGTTCTGGTGGTTACTGCTCGTTCCTTGGCCTGAATAATGACCGGAATGGGACCGAATGCCAGACCGGGCCGTCCGGCATGAATATGACCTCATGAGATCCATCCGGCAGATGGAAAAACAGATGCAATAGTACTCCCCGATTCTCATAGCATGGCTTATTTGAGTATTCCTTTTTGCGGGGATACATATCTCATGAAAATCCTTGTGTTTCCTCGCGAAAAGCGACTGAAACGGTGAAAAAAAGATTAGAATTTCTTTGCCGCGATAACCAGTCCAAGAACTCCCAGTGCACAGCATGGAATGAATAGTGATCCGGATGCTTTGGTGGTGGGAATTGTTGTTGCAGGAACCGGGGCGGGTGTTGTAGTCATTGTGTTAGTGACCCCGGGTGTTCCAGGGGTTGTCCGGGATGTCAGGGCCGGGGCCGGCGCTGCAATTCCCTGGTTGACATGAATAATAAATGTCGAGATTGGCTGCAGGCCTACTATCCCTGCCTTTCCCGGGCATTTTTCTGCGGGCCCCTGCCCATGCACAAACGTAATTATTACGCTTGAATTATCATTCCGCCCATTGTAGACAACTTTCTCTCCTGGTCCGATGGTCTTTTGGAGGACTGTCCGGTCGGTACTATTCAGGGTGATAGCGGCCGATAATGCGTTACAGACAGACCCCGTGCAGTTACCACATTCGGGGTTTGTTGTATACGTAAAATAGTAATCCGCTGCGAGGTTTACCGGGAGCGAGCCGGGGTCCCCGATTATGTCTGTCGCAAGCCAGTTTTCGATACCTGGTGTCGGGAAGACTTTTGCCACCCCAATCCATGTACCCCCTGGTCCACCCATACTGGTGGCAACGACCGGGTCCCCCTGTTTCATGACGGTGAAAACGGAAGGGTCAGGAACAGTGCCGGTGAGGTTTTCAGGTTTCGCCGGGTCCCAGCCACATTTTGAAGTACCATTGGCAAACGTGCACCCATAGGTATACCCTGCNTTTATCGTGATTGTCCCCGCAGACTGGTTCATGGAGACCAGTGTCCCGCGGTACACAATTTCCTGCACAACTGCCGATGCTGGTGCTGCAGCAAGGACAATAAGTGCAATTCCGATTACCAAGGCTAAAACTACATTTTTTTTCATGATTGTCAACTCTGTCCTGAACTATCCCGGTTTGCTCCCCGGATAGCTCAGCCGCTGAAAAGATGGATTGTCGGGAGTAAATAAAAGGAATTCTATTGCTTCCGGATTTATCCTCACTGAAATCAGAGGTGGCCCCGGTTAAAACCCTGGCGGAGGGTTTCATCGCCAAACCATACCACCTGCTGGGGGAAAGCAATCTGGATACCATTGTTTTCAAGCGTTTTTTTAACATCCTGCAGGACGCTGGTGTTAAAAGATGCACCGTCGATGGTATTGACCCACTTTGCGGGGAGCCAGAGCCTGAACTTGATCTGCACGCTTGAGGTTTCAAATGATGATACAAACACTTCAGGGCGTGGATGTTTCAGGATATGGGTATAATTGTCAAACAGAATCTCCAGTACTTTTACCGCTGATTCTACATCGTCTTCATACCGGATTCCAACATCGTAATCAAACCGCCGGGCAGCATTCGCATAAAAATTGTTTACATTCGTCGTGTAGATCTCGTCATTTGGGATCCTGACATAGACCCCGTTTTCAGTCCTTAAGACCGTAGAAAGCAGCCGGATCTCCTCAACAGTACCGGAATTTGCGCCAATCTCCACAAAATCCCCTGTCCGGATTGGGTGGTCGTAGAACAATGCAATACCTGCCACAAAATCCGTAAGGATCTTCGCGCTTGAAAATGCGATTGCTATAATAACACCGGCGAGGATAAGCCCGAGGAAGAACATCGAAGTTTCAAAGACTGCCGGGGCCGCGATGAAAAACCCGATCATGAATATCGCTACCCTGACCAGCAGGGTCAGAAGGTTGAGGCGGTCTTTTTTTATCTGGTGTGAGTATCGTTTCTTCAGGTAAATTGCTACTATCTTTCCGATAATGAATGCAAACGCAAGGATTATGAAAAATATGAGGACCTCTGCGAAGGTAATCCTGCCGACAAAATCCGGGCCTGGTTCAAAATTTAGTTGCGGCATTGTACTGTTGACAATCCCGGCAAGGAGTTCGACCGGTGTCATGATATCCCCTGTTCCATCACGTAGCCTGACTGCTGGACAATGGGGATCTTCCTTGCGGTATAGAGCTCAACCGATGGGACCATGCCAGGTATCAGCGGGCGACGGAGAAATGACGTCCTGGCGAGTTTCGGGTTCCAGATCTCCATAACTGCAGCCATTGAGACAATATCCCCATAATAAAGATGCATATCAGTGTTCTGGAAAACTGCCCGGGAGATTTCGAACCAGGCGGTCCCCGAGTTCCTGAACCTGAGTTCTACGACCCCTTCACGCAGGGGATCTGTTTCCGGAATAGTCGGGTATACCCCGCTCCGGTACCATTTTGTGATACACCCTGTTTCAGGCAGCCCGTAGAGTGAGTACTTGGCAGGGACCAGGGAGAATATATCAAGTACATCATATGCGCCACCCGATTCAAGAAATACTGCTGTCTCTACCGGGAATTTAAGATATATTACCCGTTCATCTCCGGGCTTTATTACAACGGGATCAAATGAAATTTCCAGGTGGCTGGTGAGCCCGTCCGGCAGGTTGACTGGTTCAACAGGGTTGATGATAATTCTCCCGATATCAGAGGCTAGACTTTTTTCCACACGCTTTCCGGAACATTCACGGGTATAGCGCCGGTTTCCAGCCGGGCCACTGATGGACAGGGATAGACCAGGGCCGGTGTAGGTGAAATTTTCGTTGTAGGTCCCGTACATTACTGATGTGTAAACGTTTCCTGCAATAAAATGATCAGGTAACAGGCGGATGTCCGGATGTCGTGGGATTACACCGTCCGGCACCCGGTTGATTCAGCGGGAGGCGACAATTAACAATACAAATTGAAGAATCCCCGTGATACCTGCAGATCTCATCCGTTCACCAGGCATTTTACGGGTTATTGACTCCCGGAACAACCCCTAAAAAAAAAGTTTTTGATTATCTCTGGTAGACCAGCATGCTGTTTAAGTTATCCGTGATGGTCAGGCCATCACCGTTTACCGTGTATGTTTTTGCTTTCTGGAGAATCTGGAGATAGGTGGTTTCTGTATCACTCGTGTCTGCACAGAATTTCTGGGTAGATATGATCGGTCCGATCGAGATCCCCATTCCGGTGTATAACTGCTGGCCTGACAGGGTATACTGTGCCTGGTAGTTGTTGCAACCTGCGAACCCTACCACGTTGCCCAGGTTATCGAATGTTGCAGTGATTTGCACGTTGGTCGGGAATGTAAAGGCCGAACCTCCCTGGAGTACCATGGATTTTAAGTTCCATGTCCCTACAAGAGCGGGGTCAGTTACCGTAACAGGGGTTGGTACCGGTGTGGACACGATAACAGTACTTGTCGGTGCAGGAGTTACGGGTGGGACAGAAGTCGTGCTCGTACATCCTGCGAGCATAACCACGAGGATAAGGCAGGCGATGCTGCATGCAGTAATTACTTTCATACACTCCCTGCAACTCCTACAAATTTCAAGCTTTCCCAGGAGAATTGAATGCAGGGATTTTATGATATACCGGGACTCAAAGCCGGAATACCAAAAATTCTTTCCCGAAAAAAACCAGCCCGGCTAAATTGTGCAGTATTCAAACGCGTACCTGTCCCTGGGAACCTGTATCTCGAACCGTGCGCCTTTCCCCGCTTCTCCTGTTTCTGCTATTGTAATCCCGGTAATGGAGAGGATTTCCCTGACAAGGAACAGTCCGAGCCCCGTGTTCTGCCCGATACCCCGGTCAAAGATCCTTGGCTTATCTTTTCTTGTAATGCCAATGCCGTCGTCCTCGACGATGATCACCAGTCCTGAGCCCTCCTCGCGGGCAAGGACCTGTATCGTGGTGAGCGGCTCGCCACCATAACGGAGAGAATTGTCAATAAGGTTATAGAACACTTTTTCGAGCAGCGGGTCTGCCAGTACCCGCACTTTTCCAACATGGATGTCGACAGCAACCCGTTCGCTATGCAACATGGCGGATGCCCGCGTGATTGTTTCTGCCAGGTCCTGCCAGACNGGCTCATTCANCCCGATATCCTGGTAATCTTTTGTGAAGATGATCTGGCGCTCTATGGTCGAGGTCGCTCTCTGGATCATTTTGATATAGGGCGCTATAGTATCCACGGGTGGCTCTGCCATGAGTAGATCGAGGGCCCCCTTGAGGACGGTGAGCTGGTTCAGGAGGTCATGACGGGTAATGCTGTTTAAAAGGTGCAGACGCCTGTTCGAGAGCTCGATCATCTCACGGTATTTTCTCATTTCAGATACGTCAAGAATTGTTCCGGTAACGTGGGCAGGTTTTCCTTCCGTATCATACCTGATGACCTTTCCGCGGAACAGCAGCCATTTGTAGGCCCCGTCACCGCAGAGAAGCCGGTATTCCACGTTAAGGAGCGGGGTTGTACCTGAAAGGAAATTTTTCAGGCTGTTAAGNGCCATTTCAAGGTCATCCGGATGGACNAACTTATCNAGGCGGGAAATCTCAAAGGTTGAATATTGTTCCTTGTATCCGAGAATTTCAAGCACTTTCCGGCTGATTGTGACTTTTGGTTCCGGGGTTACATCACATTCCCATATACCAACGTCCCCCCCATCAATCGCAAGCTGCAGCCGCTCCTCATTTTCGCGAAGCTCATCTTCAAGCTGCTTGTAGCGGGTTATGTACAGGCCGACCCCTGTCAGCCGGACAGGCCGGCCGGCCTGGTCTCCAACAACCCGCCCAATCGCACGCATCCACTCTGTCCGCGCTTCCGGGAAAATCATCCGGAATTCAATGGAAAAATCCGGATCAGACTGCCACCTGGCAATGGCCCCTGAAATTGTCAGCCCGATACGTTCACGGTCGTCAGGGTGGACAAGTTTCATAAAATCAGTAAAGTTGTCAGCGAAGCTGGATCTCCCGGCAGATTCATGATCCCCTGCCGGGAGCTCAATTATTTGGTCGTTGATAATGTTCCATTCCCAGAACTGCATTTCGGAAATGGATATGGCCATTTTTAACTTTGCATAGGTCTCTTTGAGCTCATCCTCTGCCATTTTCCGGTCTGTAATATCCCTGACGTATTCTATCACCCCTTTTGGTTCGCTGCTCGTTTCATCGATCAGGGGGAAACTGTAGAGTTCAAACCACCCGTCGATTCTCCCGGTGGGGCCAATTTTCGGGACGGTCTCTACCTTGGGGTCTCCTGTAGCTATCGTCTGGGAGGAAGGACACCTTTCGCATGGTTCGCTCCGGAGGTGGTAGGCCTCGTAACATTTCTTTCCAACCAGTGGCATCTGGTGGGCATACCACTCCTCCATCGCGGGGTTAACCCGGATGACCCGAAGTTCATGGTCGAGTATACTGATACCATCCCGGATACTCGAGAAGATATTATTCAGAAAACGCTCCCGTTCCTCGAGGGCAAGGGCATACACCTTTTTACTGGTGATATCGCGCCCGAAAACAGCAAGTTTCCGTACCCTGCCATCCGTGTCCCGTATTGGATTGATCGAGTTCTCAATGATCCGGTTCCCGATGGTAATTTCGAAGGATATCGGTGTACAACCCTCTGTTGCTTCGCTGATCCGCTCTTTTAAGGCTGCCCCATAATTTTCCGGGACGATCTGGTACAAATTGGTCTCGATGATGTCATCCATGTTCATGTGGAACCATTTCGCTGCCACCTCGTTGATCTTCAGGATGACCCCGGTTTCTGTTATCAGGACTGCCGCTTCATGGGTCGCATCCAGCAGGGCACCTGTCGTTGTTTCGCTTTCCCGTAATATCTCTTCTATCCTGTGGCGTTTTGAGGTCTCAATGGCGAGCGAGATATAATCTGAGACAGACGTCGCAAATTCCTGTTCCTTTTCGTTCCAGGTGCGTTGTGGCCCGGTATGTTCATGGCACACAATACCTATAACATGCCCGTTCAACCAGATGGGGACGTCCATCATGGAACTAATGCCCTGTGGCCTGAGATAGTCCTCGAAAAGTTCCTTCGTGCAGAAATGATCTTTCACATCGTCCGCTGTGATCAACCTCTGCTGGCCCAGTTCGTGGAAATATACCGGGTGGCCGCTGGCATCGATATGCCCACCTTCCTGGTGCGAATTTGTGCTCCTTGTATAGAGATCACGGCAGGTGATGCCTTTTCTGTCCTCATCACATATCCAGAAACTGACGCGTTCAACGCCAAGTACCTCCGCATCGGTCTCAAGGATGTGCCTGACTGCGGGATTAAATATGGTAAGATCTGTTCTTGCAAGGTCAAGGAGTGCCTGGTGGTACCTTAAGTTCCAGTCCGCCTGGGATTTGGCCAGATCCTCACTGCACTTTCTCTCGGTGATATCCCGGGCAATTACAAGGACTGCAGAACGTCCCTGGAAACTGGTAAGCCGCCCCCGTCCTTCTATCCATCGTTCCTCTCCCGAGACTTTCTTTATCCTGTACTCTCCCTGGAGGAGGTGGCCTTCCTTTACTTTTGCCAGCTGGTACCGGGCGTTAATAAGGGGGTCATTAAGAATAAATTCAAAGACGTTCCGCCCGGTCCCTGTCTCCCCGTCAGGCAGGCCAGCCAGTTCCGCTACGCTCTGGCTTGCAAAAAGGATTGTCCCATCCCAGTCGACAATAAAAATCCCGTCGGGTATATTTTCGACCAGCGATTGGAACAGTTTTCGGCTTTCTTCAACTTTTTGCTCAGCCGCCCTGATATCGCTCAGGTCAATAATAATCCCACGCAGCCCTGAAATCTCTCCGTCCTGGATAATCGGCGATGCAAATATCTGGATTGGAAATGTTATCCCGTCCCTGCGGACNGCAGTATAAATATCNCCCTGCTGGCCGGTTCCGTGAACGAGCGCCTGGACGCCTTTTTTAGCGCGCTCATGCTCATCGGGAACGAGCATTTCCAGGATATTGGCCCAGTCCCCAAGTTCTACACGGGGGTAGCCGAACATATCAAAGGTGCGCTGGTTTGCGTACAGGATCTTACCCGTGGTATCAATTTCAAAGACGCTCTGGGGAAGTAGTTCAGTAAGTTCCTGGAACCGGTCTTTTCCCTCGAGAATCGTTGCCTCGTACTCTTTTAAGTGGGTAATATCCCGGATGCTTTCTATTGCACCGATTATATTCCCGTCAATATCATAGAAAGGGGTTGCTTTTGCCCAGACTGTAGTCGGTTTTTTATTTAACTCGGGGACTTCGGTTTCAGCAATTATTCCATGCCCGTCCCGGGAGATGTTGCTGTAATACTGGTTCCTTACCAGTTCATCCTCTTCGTAGAGCAGGTCAATCAGAATTTTGCGTTTCTTTCCATAGAATGGAATGGCGTACTCAAAATCTCCCTTCCCGAGCATGCCTGATGCGGGGACCCCGGTCATGTCCTCGATAGCCCTGTTCCACGCGATTACCGTACCGTCACGGTCGATTGCAAAAGTCGCATCGGGAAGGAAGTTTATAATATCGTATAACTGGCGTTCTGACCGGATATGGGCTTCTTCCGCCTCTTTTCGCTTACAGGCCTGCCTGACCATGTTGCGCAGTTCGGCAAACTGTGATTTCGGGTCCCCCCCTTTCTGGAGGTAAAAATCTGCCCCGTAGTTGAGTGCTTCGATGACCACCTGCTCCCGCCCCCGCCCGGTGAAGATGATAAAGGGGGTCTTGTTCCCGTCTTCCCTGATCTTCTTCAGAAACTCGATCCCGTCCATTGCCGGCATCTCGTAATCAGAGACGATGACGTCGAAACGTTCCTGTCCTGATAATAATCGCATTGCATCAAAGGCAGAAGGGCAGGTTGTTACCCGGAGCCCCTCTTCACGTTCAATAAATATGCGGGCAATATCGAGAAGGGCCGGTTCATCGTCAACAAGAAGTATCCTGATCATGTGAAACACGCATGGCTGGCTGTATTGCCCATTATACCTAGTATTTACTTATCGGAAAGTTTAAATAAAGTTAACTGTCAAAAATCGTCCTGAACCGATTAAAAATGCCACCTTTTTCATTGTTTTATCGCGGTACCTTTAAAAAATGAATAACAGAACGATCCTTCCGGTGATGCGGTCCTGTGAAGGTCCGCAATTCCCTGGTCAAAATCTCCAGGGGTTATCATTCCCATCATGACCGCCTGGTCACGAACCCCTTCGACCATTGGAATTATTGTCCTCCTGACAAAGCCCTCTTCCAACTCCGGTTTTGAGTGGTCCGAGTAGACCATTCTTGGCGAAACCGAAATATCCCCAAACCCTGCTGATACCAGGAGCGGGTAGAGTTGCCGGCCAATCAGGGAATTCCCACCATTAATTGCCTGTACATCAATCAGGCACTGCCATGATGCCAGTGCCATTCGTGTCTCATGGTGGAAATAGCAGGAACCGTGGTCCCCTTCGATTACCGTGACCGACCCACCCGGCTTGATGAGACCTTTGAGGGCCCGGAGGGCAGTTCCCGGGTCCGGCAGGTGTTCCAGGACGAAACAGACAAAAACATGATCAAATGTCTCCTCCCGGAACGGGAGGTGGAACAGGTCTCCCCCGATAAACTGGTGATTCGGGCGGCCCATACCCCCGAGCCTTGCCTGTGCCATAACGAGCGATGCCCTCGATATGTCCACTGAAACGATATTCGCACCCGGTGAACGACCGGCCACAATACCTGTCTGGCAACCGGTCCCGCACCCTGCCTCGAGGACACAGGACCCCGGGGGAAAGAATGTATCATGGTGCAGCAGGTCTGAAAGGGTCGATGCCTGGTCGGAAAGCCGTTCTGCCTCCCTGTCTGAATAACCGTGGACATATTGCGATTGTTTCATATCCAATTCCTAATCCTGGAACTTACTTTTTCAATTATCTCTGCAGTGTTCAATTTTCCTGGTTTTCCAGACCCGCTATCAGGGGAGGGTCCTGACGATCCGTTCCTTATCGAGGAACCTCGTCATTGCATTCACTACGAGGAGAAGGGCGATTGTGATGGCAAGGGTGATACCTTCTCCAGCCCACGAAATTGCAAACCCGGGCCCGAGGAGCTCACGTGAGAAACTGATCAGGAAAATAAGGCCGAATATTACCGCTATATTGATGATCTGGTTTTCCCGCATCCCGAGTAACAGCTGGATAAACCCAAGCACCCCTACCCCGCACGCGATAAACGCGGGCACAACCGTGATAAGGTGGAGAATTATCGGCCCCGACGGGATGAGGACTTCCCCCTGCAGGGACCCGGCAATGATGATCATCAGTGCCGTTGAGGCAAGTGTCAGTACGTAGGCCGGTATGAGCACGCCGATAACTTTCCCAAGCCAGATATCCTTTATCGGGAGCGGTCCTGCAAGGAGTGTCTCGAGTGTCCCCTCCTGTTTTTCGCGAAGGAATGTCTGGCCCGAGAGGATATACCCGATAAGAAGCCCGATCATCAGCCCAAACGTAAACAACAGTGTATCAATACCGATTCCTGCGCCAGCCCCCCCGCTGGCGATCAGTGCCGGGCCTGAAATTGCCCCGAAAATAAAGGCCATTACGAGTGCAGATACCATCAGTTGCGTGTTATGAGTCAGCTGACGGATCTCTTTCCTGGCGATGACGAAGACACCATTCATCCTGATGCACTCCCTTTCCCGGGCATGGTGCCCGGCACCTGGCTTTCCTGCATGCCCCCGGCCTCGCGGACTACATCAAGATAGATCTCCTCAAGCGTCCGTTTCCGCCGAACTGCCTCCTCCACCCCGAACCCCTCCCTGATCAGTGCTTCAAGGACCCGGGACCCGCTTGGCCCCGAAAGTGTAACCCTGATCTGCCCGTGTTCCTGCGAGGTCATGGCCACACCAGGTACTGTATTAATAATGGCAACAGCCCTGTCCGCGAGGGACGGGTCAGACAAGGTAATTTCAAGTCCTGTGCCGGATGGCCCTGCCCTGAGCCGTTCGATTGAATCATCTGCCCTGATTGTCCCGCGGTGAAGGATTGCGACCTTCGAACAGACCCGGCTCACCTCGTCGAGGTTATGGGAATTTAAAAATATCGTCATGGCCTTCCCGGAAAGGTCGACGATCAGGTCATGGACCATCTTCTGCCCTTCAGGGTCAAGCCCTGATGACGGTTCGTCGAGGAAGAGGATTTCAGGCTTGTGGAGGATTGCCCTGGCAAGACCGAGTTTCCGTTTCATCCCGGTTGAGAATATTCCCACGAGATCGTCTGCACGGTCAGACAGCCCGATATAGTCGAGCAGTTCACGGGTCCTTTCTCCCGGGTCCGGGACCTCGTAGAGTTCAGCATAATACATGAGGTTCTCCCGGGCTGTAAACCTGTCAATGAGGCCATTATTCTCAAAAAGCACCCCTACACGTCTTCGTACTGCATCCGCTTTATCAAGTGACTCCCCAAGGACAAGTGCCTCACCGGAGTCCGGCCTGAGCAGGCCGAGCAGTATCCGAAGGGTTGTTGTTTTTCCTGCACCATTCGGACCGAGAAACCCGAATACCTCCCCTTTTCCGACAGAAAAACTGATACCGTCCAGTACCCGTGATCCCTGGAAATTCTTTGTCACCGAGCGGACTTCAATACTGCTGCCGTTAATCATCAGGTACCTGTTCTCCCCGGATTAGTCCCGGTGATAATGCCCGGGAAACGCCAAAGGAAGACCTTGCTGCATTATCTATGTGATGTCTGTTTATTTAATACAAATATTTCCACTCATTTTCCATGTATTGCACTGATACCAATCCCCAAATAGAATGAGTGGAAGAAATTCACCGGGATGAGTAAGCAGATGAACGAAGCAGGTGCAGGGACCGGGTACAGGAAAGCCACCTTTGCCGCCGGGTGTTTCTGGGGTGTGGAAGCGGCATTCCGGAATGTGAAAGGGGTTATATCGACAAGAGTTGGTTACACCGGGGGGCAGATGAACAACCCGANGTACCGGGATGTCTGTACAGATACGACCGGGCACGCCGAAGCCGTGGAAATCACGTATGACCCACGTATGTTGTCGTACGAACAGTTACTGGANGAGTTTTTCAGGATCCACGACCCGACCACCCCTGACCGCCAGGGGCCGGATTTCGGGAGCCAGTACCGTTCAGCGATTTTCTACCATGATGATGCACAACGGGTTGCGGCGGAATCATCAATTATGCAATTAGAGAAGAGCGGGCGATACCGCCGTCCGGTCGTGACACAGGTAGTCCCGGCCCGGGAGTTCTTCGAGGCTGAAGAATACCACCAGCAGTACTTCGAGAAGAACAAGGGTGCACGGTGCCACATTTAGGGAAATAAGGGATATCGAGGGCTCTGTTGAAATCCAGCATATTTGAAAAAAAGATAGATACGTAGACAGGAGGGTTTTTTATCCCCTCCCTGCCCCACCCCCAATAAGATATTAATTGGCAGGGTCTGATTTGGGCATTCAAGAAAATTCCAGGGATTTAGAGATCTTACCTATCCCAACCGGCTCGCCAAAGCGGCGGGGCGGAGCCCCTGAAGCGTGATAATTTTTGAAATTACTTACATCTTGAAAGATAG
>JGI20214J51088_10001334_pt1 | contig 16877 bp, 12 predicted proteins | sample WetSurMetagenome_FD_51088 | JGI IMG/M metagenome (IMG submission 51088) | reverse complement strand
TATGATTCAAATCTTCTTACAGGTGAAGGCAGATATACGGTTATGGAGGCTGATGAATTCGATCGCTCTTTCCATCGTCTTAAACCATTGATGGCTGTTGTAACAGCTCTCGATGCTGATCATCTTGATATTTATGGCGATCAGCGTACTATGATTGAAGCATATAACGTGTTCTGCGGAAAGATCAGAAAGGGAGGTAATCTGATCGTGAATAGTAAAATCAGGGATGAGATCATCGTCCCGGAAGGGGTGACCTGTTTTACATACGGACTTGACACTGATGCAGACTATAATGCATTCAATATAAAGCACACTGGGGATTATTACAGCTTTGATATAAAAACCCCAACCAGTGTAATTNAAGATCTTCATTTTGCATTTCCCGGAATAATTAATATTGAAAATTTCACTGCGGCAATCTCTGTTGCCCTGATGTGCGGAGTAACTGAAGATGAGATACGGAAGGCTGTTATTCTTTTCCAGGGAGTAAGACGGAGGTTTGATATCAGAGTCAATTTACCCGGACTCGCATATATAGACGATTATGCTCACCATCCCGAAGAGATAAAAGCATGTATTACATCAGTTAAGGAATATTTTAAGGGAAGAAAAATAACCGGCATTTTTCAACCGCATCTGTTTTCAAGAACACTCGACCATGCTGAAGGTTTTGCAGCAATCCTGGATGAACTGGATGAAGTGATTCTTCTGCCGGTTTATCCTGCCCGTGAAAAGCCGATCGAAGGTGTTTCGTCTGAATTGATCTTCAGAAAAATGAAATCAGGGAAGAAAAGACTTCTTGAAAAATCGGATATTCCCGGTAAGCTCGATATCAAAAACCTTGATGTTCTGATTACCATAGGAGCAGGTGATATTGACTCGCTGGCAGCTCCCATTGAAGAAAAGCTAAGGAAGGAGAGAGGACGATGAGGAAATTTCTGAAGATATTGATATTCATTCCTTTGTTATACATAGTTNTGACACCTGTTTATATTGTAAGGTCATCAAATTCAAAACCTTGCAGCGGGATAGTCATTGATATTAAAGATTCTTCCGACTATCATTTTGTAACTGTGCGGCAGTTGCTGAATCTGGCGTATGGTAATTCAGGAAGAATACTCGGAAACCCTGTTAAGACTATTCCTGTATCTGAAATTGAAAACAGAATTAAGGTATTGAGGGAATTAAAGGTAGCTGAAGCATTTATGTCAATTGACGGGACGGTACATATATATGCTGATCAGCGTGATCCGGTTATGAGAGTCATGCCTGACAACGGAGGTGATTATTTTGTGGATGAGGATGGAGTGGTCGTAAGAAGAAGAAATCTATATACTCCGCGGCTGCATATAGTAGAAGGCAACGTGAATATCAGCGCGGCAATGCTGGAGGGTGTAAGTGTTCTTGATACAAGTATTAAGAATTCAATACTCAAGGACATTTATTATCTCNTCAATTATATAAATGATGATAAATTCTGGTCGGCACAGATCGATCAGATATATGTTGACGGGAATGATCAGATTGACCTGATACCACGGGTTGGCAACCAGCTTGTACATCTTGGGACAGCTGAAAACTATGAAGGAAAACTAAGAAATCTTGAGGCATTCTATGATAAAGTCCTGCCCGAGGTAGGCTGGAATAAGTACTCAGTGATAAACCTTGAATATAAAGATCAGATAGTTTGTAAAAAAAGATAATAAGAATAAACCATATTTAAGTTATGAACAAAAAGGAACAGTATGTAGCAGCAATCGACATTGGAACCACAAAAATCGTGGCGATTGTCGGTAAGAAAAACGAGAATGGTAAAATTGAGATTCTCGGACTTAGCAAAGCTCTTTCAAAAGGTGTAAAGAGAGGCGTTGTGCTTAATATTGAAGAGACAGTTACTGCCATTCAGACAACTGTAGAGGATGTTCAGAAACGTTCAGGCATCCTTTTTACCGAAGTCTTTGTCGGTATTGCGGGTCAGCATATTAAGAGCATGAAGAACCGTGGATATATTATGCGTGAAGCATATGATGATGAAATCAAGAAAGAGGAGGTCTTCAAGCTGATTGAGGATATGCATAAGATTCATATCGATATCGGGGAGGAGATAATTCATGTAATTCCGCAGAATTTCATTGTTGATAATGAGACAGGAGTCAAGAGTCCGATAGGTATGTGTGGCAGAAGGCTTGAAGCCAATTTTCACATTGTCATCGGGCAGGTAGCTGCAGCAAAGAACATTGAAAAATGTATCCGTAAGGCAAACCTGACAGTAAAGGATATGATCCTTGAACCTCTTGCATCTTCCGATGCGGTGCTCACCGAGGATGAGAAAGAAGCAGGCGTTGTACTTGTCGACATTGGCGGAGGAACAACAGATGTCGCAGTATATTACGATAACATAATTCGTCATACTGCTGTCATTCCTTTTGGCGGGAACGTTGTTACCAAAGATATAAAAGAGGGTTGTGCAATACTTCAGAGGCACGCGGAACAGCTAAAAATTCAGTATGGTTCAGCTCTTGGAGATATTGCACCTGATGACAAGGTTGTTTCTATTCCGGGAATCAGCGGAAGGGAACCGAAAGAAATTTCTTTCAAAAGCCTGGCATACATTATTCAGTCGAGGATGGAAGAAATTATTGACGCGGTAAATTTTGAAATCCAGAATTCAGGCTATGCCGATAAACTTGCTGCCGGAGTTGTTATAACCGGTGGAGGTGCGATGCTGAAACATCTTCCCCAGCTGATGAAGTTCAAAACAGCAATGGATGTAAGAATCGGGTTGCCGAATGAACATCTTGCCGGAACTGCAAAAAATGAGATTAACCAGCCTATGTACGCTACCAGTGTTGGTTTAATAATGCGTGGCTTTGAATATCTCGAGACATATAAGAAAACGTTCAACGCCGGCAGTCAGAATGATTTTATCAAACCTAAAGATGCGGTTGTAACCCANCCCGATGAAGATGANGAAGACGAGCTGATTCCACCTGAACATGACGGGGACAGAATACCTCTTACTGAGAAGATAAAAAGCATGCTGTCAAGAATGTTTGAAGTTGAAGATCAGCCGATTAAGTAATAAATATGGTTTTATGTTTATGCTGTTCATAATCAATTAAATAATTATACTATGTCAGACGATATTATGAATTTTGATCTGCCTGTAGAGAGATCGTCGATTATTAAAGTTCTTGGAATAGGTGGTGGTGGAAATAATGCTGTAAATCACATGTTTGAGAAAGGCATCAGGGATGTAAACTTTGTGGTATGCAACACCGACCACCAGGCACTGACCAAAAGCCAGGTCCCGATAAAGGTTCAGATCGGTGAATCACTTACTGAAGGCAGGGGCGCGGGAAGTAAGCCTGAAGTCGGCCGGCAGGCAGCCATTGAGAATATCGATGATGTAATGGAGGCATTATCGGGGAATACTAAAATGGTTTTCATAACTACCGGGATGGGAGGAGGAACCGGGACCGGAGCAACACCGGTCATCGCAAAAGCATGTAAAGATGCCGGTTTACTTACGATTGCAGTAGTTACAATCCCGTTTAAATCGGAAGGTAAGGTACGTATTCGGCAGGCGATCGATGGTGTTACCGAATTAAAAGATACAGTGGATTCACTTCTGGTTATCAATAATGAAAAGCTCAGGGAGATTTATGGTAATCAACCTGTTTCAACTGCATTTGCCAAAGCTGATGATATTCTGACGACAGCTGTTAAAGGTATAGCAGAGATCATCACTGTTACCGGATATATAAATGTTGATTTTGCCGATGTGGAAACAGTAATGAAGAATTCCGGAGTTGCAATCATGGGAATGGGAACGTCATCAGGTGAAAACAGAGCGATAAAAGCTATTGAGAATGCACTTTCGTCCCCTCTTCTGAATTCAAACGATGTAACCGGTGCCAACAGTATACTTATTAATATCTCATCAGGGATAGGCGAACATGAGATCACAATGGATGAACTGGGTGAAATAACTGATTATATGTACGATGCAGCTTCAGATGATGCATTGATCATCAGAGGTTTATCGAAAGATGAAAATCTGAATGAAGAGATATGTGTAACAGTAATTGCAACCGGTTTTGAATCGAATAGTATTTTCCAGCCCTATAAGCCTAATAAGCCAAGTAAAGTTGAGTTACTGACAAGTAGAAATGCAATTCCTAGCCGTATCATACCCGAAAGAGGCGATGATGTTTTTTCGGTTCATGAAAAGGGCAAAAAGTCGATAATTACTGATATGGAAGAGGAACAGGGAATAATAGATTTCAGTCTCGAGCATAATGAAGAAATGAATGAAATCAGAAACCGGAGATCGGATTCAAACGGAGAAGACCGTGAAAAGCCCGAGACAACATTACGAAAAGTAAAACATATGCAGAACCTCCTTAAAAAAGAGGGTTTGTCAAATAAAACCATGAAAGAAAATATTGATACATTCGAGGATGTACCTGCCTATGTCAGACGAAATATGTCGATAGGAGCAGAAGAAAATGCAAAAGAGAGTAAATTGTCGAAATTTACTTTGACTTCCGGGGAGAATGATGAACCGGTACTGAGGGAGAACAATGCTTATCTGAATGATAATGTGGACTAACTAATGAAAATTTGTAAGATTGAGCCAGGCGGAGTTTATAAGCTTCGCCTTTTTTATGAGGGTGTCTTAAAAGACTTTTTAACCACTAAGTACGCTAAGAAGGCTCAAAGTGCACAAAGTTATCATAATGTTATTCAATCCTTTGCGTCCTTTGTGTAAAATCTTAGTGAGCTTTGCGGTTAACGGATTTCGCTTAAAATACGCTCTTAGCCTGTTAATGGATTAAACTACTTTTACAACAATCTCTGTCATATTTTCTATATTTGCGGTGGATGTTAAGATATGTTTCAATAGTAATTCTTTCATTATTTTCATCTGGGCTCTTTGCCCAGAATCAGGATACTATTCCTCTGCCTTCAGAAACTCAGAATAAGAATAACACACCCTCAAACATTAAATCGCTGAAACCTGATATCATAAAGAAACCCAGGATCATTAAGCAGTGGACACTTTCACGCGATTTCTCTGAAGAGATAGATATCCCTTTTGATACGGTTTTCCCTATGTTTAACAGGTTTAAGCTGGCTGACAAATACTCACCTGTCAATGCCTATCTGGGCAATTATGGTTTACCTTTTTATCAGATTGATTTTTTTGACCGGATTACAGATCCTGATAAATTTTTGTACAACTATTATTATCCTTTAATGCATCTGCCCGACAAAGCCATATTTTCAAATACTCAGGTACCTTTTACAGAACTTAACTGGTCATTTGCCGGCCCAAGGGAGACTTCCGAACAAACATTCAGAGTAAGACATACACAGAACATAAACAGGTTTTTTAACGTGGGGCTCATATATGACATTGTATACAGTCTTGGGAAGTATAATTATCAGCGGGCTGAGGATAAGACTTTTACCTTGTATTCATCTTATACAGGAGTTAAATACAAACTATATTTGGCAGCAGGCTTAAATAACATCACATCATTTGAAAACGGAGGAATTGTGGATGTTAATGACTTAAGTAAATTTACTGCCGACAAGACACGTGATTTGCCTGTGAAACTTGGTGGTCTCGACAAAGCAGAAAGTATATTAAAAAACCGTAATTTACTTGTTGTACAGCGATATACATTTGGTGGGAATCCCAGTTCTAAGAAGGATAGTATAAACACAAAGAAATCGGGTTTCTTTGGATTGAGCGGAACCTTTTCGCATATTTTTGCACTGGAAAGCAACAAGCGAACCTACTCAGACAATAAAGCCAGATCGGGATTTTATGATACAGCTTATGTAAGTCCCAACATCACTTTTGATTCGATATATTCACGAAGTATTAAAAACACGATCAGGTTTGATTTTACAACTGATGAAAACAGAAAATTCAGGCTTGGGGGAGGTGTTGGTCTGCGAAATGAAATGTTCAGCTTTAGTCAGATTGTTCTGACTCATGACACTTTATATGCTGACACAACAGCTCATTGGAACAAGAGTAATAATGTACTGGTAGGGAGATTATTCAACAATATAGGAGATAAGTTCCGGTGGATGGCAACCGGTGAATTATATCTGACAGGATACAGAGCCGGTGATTTTAATCTGAACGGAGAGATCATCAAATCATTCGACTGGAAGAAAGGCAGGGCATTTTGGCTGATTACCGGAAGCGTGGCTAACAGGCAACCCTCATTCTGGTACCAGCAATGGGTTAGTAACCATTTCAGATGGCATCAGAACCTTGATAAAGAATTCCGGATCGATCTTGGATCAACATTTTCATATCCCGCAAGGAATACTGAAATTAAATTTAATTATGCGGTAATAAAGAACTATACTGATTTTGATACAACAGCTTTTCCTTCACAATATTCCGGAGGTATTTCTGTTGCTGCTGTAACAATTAAAAAAGGATTGAGAGTCTGGAAGTTTCATTTTGATACAGATCTTATTGTCCAGAAAAGCAGTAATTCAAAAGTAATTGATCTGCCCCTGGCTACGTTCCGTTCTGCGGCATACTTCGAACATCTTTTTAAATTTAAATCAACAGGAGGAAGGCTTAATACACAACTCGGAGCTGATGTAACTTATAATACTCTTTACCATCCGTATGCATATATGCCTGCTACAGGAAGGTTTTACAGACAGGATCAAATGAGTGCCGGAAATTATCCGTTTATTAATGCCTTTCTGAATTTGAAAATCAAGAGAACCAGGCTTTTTATAATGATGGATCATCTGAACTCAGGGATGATGGGACAAAGTATACGGTATAACTACCTTATGATGCCTGGTTATCCTATGAATATCAGGATGTTCCGTTATGGAATTGCCTGGACGTTTTATAATTAAAAAAAAGTTGTATCTTTGCACCCGCTTTAAAACGGATGTTTAACTAATACAATATCTTTGACAAAGAAGTTAATATTTTACTTTGTATTCCTGGTAACGGTTCTGTTTTCATGTTCTGAAAATCATAATTCCTCAAAAATTTCCAGCAATAAAAATGAAGCATTTGACCTTGATTCTATCAGAAAAAGGGGAAAACTGATTGCAGTAACTGACTTCAATTCAACTAACTATTTTATTTATAAAGGTGAACCTATGGGGTTTAATTTCGAACTCCTGAAGTCCTTTTCTGATTACATAGGAATTGATCTTGAAATTATTACCGAAAACCATCTTGATAAGTCATTCGGAATGTTAAAATCGGGAGAGGCTGATCTCCTGGCCATAGGTCTGACTGTTAACTCTTCGAGGAAAAAGGAGGTTCTGTTTACTGAACCGATTGATGAAACACGGCAGGTACTTGTTCAGAGGAAGCCACGAAACTGGAGGTCTCTGACAATAGATGAGATTGACCGCAGACTGATAAGAAACCAGCTTTCCCTCGCAAAAAGAACGGTTTATGTCCAGGCGGGCTCCTCACATGCCGGACAGCTGAAAACCCTGGCAAAAGAGATCGGAGATTCAATTAACATAGTCGAAGTTCCTTACGAATCAGAGACATTGATACANCATGTTGCAAACGGGGAGATAGATTATACTGTGTGTGATGAGAATCTTGCCCAGGTTAATGCNACATATTATCCTATAATTGATGTAAACACTCCTGTGAGTTTTTCTCAGAATCTTGCGTGGGCTGTCAGGAATAANAATTCTGACAAACTTATCTCGGAACTGAATCGCTGGATCACTTCNTATAAAAATACTACTTCATANGCATTGTTATATGCAAAGTATTTTAAAAACTCCCGTTCCAGCATAATGGTNAGGAGTGATTATTATGCGTTAAGTACAGGGAAGGTATCCCAATTTGATGATTTGATAAGAAAGTTCAGCGNNAATATAAACTGGGACTGGAGGTTACTTGCNTCACTTATTTGNCAGGAGTCACGGTTCAATCCGGATGTTACCTCAGGGGCCGGAGCTTATGGTCTGATGCAGATCATGCCTGTAACAGGAAGGAACTTCGGGATTGATATAACTTCTTCACCTGAGAATAATATGAAGGCAGGTATCAGGTATATCAACTGGCTTCATTCAATCTTTGATCCGAGAATTCCGGATGAAAAAGAAAGGATTTATTTTATCCTGGCAGCATATAATGCCGGTCCGGGACACATTCTTGATGCCATGGAGCTGGCCAGGAAAAATGGTAAGGATCCGGAGAGATGGAACGGGAACGTNGCNCTCTGGNTATTGAAAAAGTCTGAACCACAATATTATAACGATGCCGTTGTTAAGAACGGATATTTCAGGGGAACAGAATCAGTTGCATTTGTTTCGGAAATTCTTGACAGATACGAGCATTATAAAAATATAATACCTGCCGAAAAGCTTAAATAGGTTTCTAAAAATCTTCTTTAACCGCAAAGTGCACTAAGTCCCTATACATAACTATCGGGAGCACAAAGTTCACCAAGTTAAAAGCGGGTCATTCTGACCTTTGTGTACCTGGCGTATAAGCTTTGTGAACTTCGAGGTTAATTGATTTCAGTTTTTGAGATATTCTCCTGTATTCTCCTCTATCTCACGAAAATATCAATTCTGCCGAGAATAGTTAAAAGTTCATTAAGTATCATTGCAGTCGCACCCCATATCACATTTCCATCGTAATCGAAATATTTTACTTCAATCATTTCGCCTTTGATTTGCATCGGTTTGATTTTAACAGTAGATGTGTCAATAAACCTCTTTAATTCTGCATCAAAAATAAAAACCACCTCTTCAGCTTCGGGCTCAAATTCAGGTCGCTCACTTGCCCAGCCAACAACTGGTGTGACCAGCATATTACTCACAGGTATAAATAAAGGAGTAAGCATCCCGATAATTTCTATTTCGGATGCATCAACACCTATCTCCTCATTCGCCTCACGTACAGCTGTTTGAATAATATTTTCATCATCCGGATCCTGTTTTCCCCCCGGGAAACTTATCTGTCCGCCGTGAACACCATTATAATCGGGTCTTTGGATAAAAACGGTATGTATCAACCCGTTATGTGGATATAGAAGTATTAGTACTGAGGCTATGCGGGCTTCTTTCCCGGGAGTTCCCGGGAAATTCCTTATCATCCTGTCTGACGATGCCATTTGCCATTGAATTTCTGTTCCAGGCAATCCTTTCAGTAATTCGGATTTTAGTATTTCTGCGAACTCTTTCATTCCTGAACAGTTATGTTATTTTCAGTGCATCAGGTAAATATCCTCCAGATAAGTACATGATATTATGTTGTGTTCGGNTATAGATATAACCACAAAGTTGCACTTTGNTTTTTACAAACTGCCATAATTGCACTGGAATATTCAGAAGCTAATTCCGGGAACTCCTGAAGTTAAAGCTTTGAATGGCTATTCTTTATAAAAGAGCATCTCTTTCGGAAAAGGTTTCGGAACTGTTTTTTTACCCATTACGACAGTTCCTGTACTGATAGATTCACCACCATTCTTTTCGAAAAAGCTGATNCTGAAAGGATAATATCCGGGNTTTAACGGCACCAGCTTAACAACNGGAGCTCCGGCAGCATGCAGTCCATCATTATTAAGTAACAGCTGATTATTCAGATATACTTTTGAACCATCATCTGACACAACCCAGATATCATAAAGATCTTTTTTTGTGACATGAATATACCCCTCAAACCGGACAGCAAAACTATCTCTTTTAAGTGCGAACTTAAGATCAATATTTTCTGTTATTCCGATTTTTTTGGCAGTTAATTTTGAAAAATCAGGTAGCGAATCCCAAACTCCTTCATAATAAGAATATTTAAGTCCGGGTTTCAGATTCTCAACAGTTTGTTCACCGTTCAAAAATTCACCCTCGGTAAAGATCCGTGTTAAAGCGGGTTTAATATTATATTTTGTGGAGATACTTTTCACCTTTAGAGTGCAGGGTTTTGTGATTTCGATTTTATCTTTGCACACGGGGGAAGTTATTGTTGGTTCTGTACCATCAGTTGTATATCTTAGATTTACATTAGGGTTTTCAATGAGTGCAATTGTCCTGGTCCCCTTTGGTAATATACCCGAGAACGGATAGACATTGAAATTTCCTCCGGCATCAAAGATGAAACGTAATCCGTCGTATACACTTTTAAATGTTACCGAACCATGGTCCTCGTCAGGATAAGCTGTAATTTTCCAGTTCAATTCCTTTGGTGCGGAACTCTTCAGTAACAACTCCATAGGTGTAATTCCCATATCCTTCATCCCTCCACCTTCCCNGCCGGTAATAAAAANAGATTTGTTCCAGTTTTTATTCTTTGGGAATTCGTTNCGGGCATTAGTTACCAGCATAAGATTTTTATACCAGATGCTCGGGTCGATTGCTATATATGCATCGAAAATATCCGGATCATTCAGCAGAGCATGAATTGCGAATACACCACCANATGAATGGCCGACAAGTACTTTATATGATTCGGTTTTGAAGTTTTTATCAATATAGGGGATAAGCTCATTCTTGAAAAACAGCATAAAATTGTCAGCACCACCACCGGATGGAGCACTTTGACTTGAGTCTGGCAGAAAATCGTGGTTTCTGTCTATGTTATAAACTCCTACCACAATAGCCTCTGGCATTCTGTTATTCAGAAAGAGGAATCTTGCTGTCGGGACAGTATGCTGATCACGTCCATCGGCATCGAGTACATACAGAACCGGAAAATTGGTTTTGCTGGATTCGTANCCAGCTGGTAAAAAGATACTTAGTTTCCGGTTTTGTTTTAAAACATCTGATTGAATTGAATCCTGCTTCACANTATAGCCATCCTGGGAAGATACTTTTAGAGTTATGCAGAATAGAAGGGTCAAAAGAATAGTTCTGGTTTTCATTTTTTCTTTATTGGATTTAATGTTGCTTTTGTCTGGAATAGTCCAACAGATTGATAGTTTAAATATATTCAATTTACTCGTATCGCAGTGCTTTGACCGGATTTCTTGTAGCTGACTTTAAGCTCTGAAGACTTACAGTAACCAATGCCACAACCAGTACAATTATTCCGGCCACTGCAAATACCCACCATTTTATTTCAGTCCTGTATACGAAATTCTCCAGCCATTTATGCATAGTATACCAGGCAATTGGACATCCAATTACAAAGGCAATCAACAACCATTTTATGAAGGCGGAATTCAACATAAAAAGTATATCTGCAACTTTGGCTCCATTAACTTTTCGAATGCCGATTTCTTTTGTACGCCTGGCAACCATCACAGAAGTCACTGAAAACAACCCAAGACATATAATTACAACTGCCAGTATTGAAAAAATGGAAGTAAGCTTTGCCTGTGACAGTTCTTTCTGATAGGTTGTTTTATACAGGTCGTCGAGAAATTCATACTGAAATGGATACTCAGGCAGTTCCTGTTCCCAAATGCTTTGCAGACCTGCAATTGCTTCATTTTTTCTGGCAGAATCAACCTTAACAAGAAAGGTCAGATAAAAAATAGGTTTCTGAAACAGGATATATGGTTTTATTTCCTGTCTGACGGATGTAAAATTGAAATCACGGACAATTCCAACGACAGTTCCTCCATAAAAAATATCAGGTGTGTCGAACTTTACTTTTATGGGACGTCCAACAGCTTCCCCGACACTCCATCCCAGTTTTTTCAACGCTGCTTCATTCAGAATGTAATCCTCACCTTTACGGTTAGGATTGTATGGCGAAAAATTGCGTCCGGCGATCAGCGGGATATTAAAGAAATCGAGAAAATTATCTTCAACTGACAATACAAAGAGTGGGTTATTTTTATGATTTTCATCTATTAAAGGAGATTCAACCTGTAATGCATCGAGGGTTTCACCGCCCGGTTCTTCCATTGAGGCCGAAAAACTTTTAATAAGCGGGTTTTGCAAAGCTTTGTCGCGGAAAGCATTATACTTGAAACGTATTGCCCAGCTTTGCTTTTTAAAAACCAGGATATCCGAACTCATTTTCCCCATGCTTTGTGAGAGAATAAACTCTTTCTGCTGATAAATTGTAATTGCCGTAACAAGCATAACTATCGACAAACAAAATTGCACAGTCATTAAAATTCCATATGATGAGAATCTGCCAGATGAAGGATACGAATTTGGTTTATCGCCAGAGAAAGACCATCCTTGCGTAACAACATTCATGATTGCCGGCAGACCTCCCGCTATAACTGATATTATAAGAATAGTCAGAACCACTGGCCATATAATAAGCAGATTGTCAAACCCATCTGGCAGTAGTCTGAAACCTAAAAGTGATTTTCCCGGGATTTCCAATAAGTTGAAAGACAGTAGTGCAGCTATTATAACACAAATTCCCGACTCTATAATATATTGTGCAATTATGAGCCGGCTGTTTGAACCGGTTATCCTTTGTATATGAATCTGTTTCTTTAGTACTAATATTCTTGCTTTATTAAGATTGTAAAAGTTAACCCATGAAATCAGAAGCATGACAAGGGCCAGCGAAGCAAACAGATAAATCCTTGTGATATTTCCGTTTATTTCAACCTCCCTGTCTTTGTTTGAAAACAGATGAATATCGGTTATTCTCTGAAGGTAGGGTTTAATGTTTTTCTGAACATCTGTTCTATATATTTCATTGAGAAATGCAGGAAGTCCGGCGAGAATATCATCAGGTCTTGTACCCTTTTTCAGAAGAAGGTAAATGTAAGACCATCCGGCTGGTTCCTGCGGTTTGGCAAACGATGTAAGAATATCGAAATGAATGTGGGAATTGACAGGAGAATCCTTCATAACTCCTTTTATGGTGAAAGGAGTCATTTTAGTATCATATTCTCCTGACATCATAAGTATTTGTCCTACAGGATTCCCGTTACCAAAACACTTACTGGCAACTGAACCTGAAATAACGGCAGAAAATGGTTCTTTGAGTAAGTCTTCCTTATCTCCGGAAAGTAGATCAATACCAAAAACCTTAAAAAAGTTTGAATCGGTGGCAAACGCTCTGTCGGTATAAAATTTATTTTCGCCTATCTTAATTGCGGTATGTCGATACGGAGCAAGGCGCACTAATTCTTCAATCTGCGGAAAGGCAGCAGGAACCTGCGTTATCCACTCCTGATCGCAACGGGCAAAATGCAATGTGTTACCAGAGATTGTTGTTTCGAAAGTAAGCCGGTAGGTTCGCCCTGCTTCAGGTAAATGCTTATCATAACCAGATTCATTTTTTATCCAGACAATTACAGCAAAGGCGCATGCAAAAGCAATGGTGAGGCCAACAATATTAATGATTGTATTTCTCTTCGAATGAAGAAGATTACGGGCAATGAGTTTAAAATTAATATTCATTTGTTCATTCGGGATTTTGTCTGCAGTTGCTAACTGATGCTAATGTCCTGAAAAAGATATTGTGAAGGGGAAAATGGAATTCTTTATTGAAGTTTGTATTTTTCCATTGTATAAATCCATTTGAGCCCGTCATACACAGATGGGAAAGGAACATGTCCTTCATCCTCATAAAGCTTCGACTCAATCTGCACTTCAGGAGCCGAACGTTTTAATAATTCCATAAACTTCATCCCCCTATTTGTTATTGAGCCGTCGGGATCATACGAATCCAGTTTTCCCAGTGCAACAAACAGATACCTTTTCCCAGCCTTTTTTATGTTCTGATTTTGAGTAAGTTCATCCTTAAACATTATGGCAAGACTGTCTTTATAAAGTCCGAAACTGGCAAGAATAAATCCATGAAACAGCTCAGGTTCCTTTAAGAAAAGATATCCCGCAAACAAAGCACTGTAAGACTGACCACACATTATATTGAAGCCATTTGTCCGATAATTCTTTTCAATAAGCGGGAGTAGCTCGGTTCCAATGAACTTTATGAAGTTATCGGCTCCCTTTCCNGGCTCCATATCTCTATTCCTATCGGTATTTTCAATTCCAACTATGATATGGTCCGGTATTTTATCAGTCATATCGACCAGGTACCGGACAGCAGAAACAGTATGCAGGAAGACACCTTTGTCGCNATCCAGTTTGAATAGAACGGGGTATTTTTTNTCAGACTTGTTATAATCTTCAGGAAGACGGATCAATAATGTCCGGTCTTCTCCTAGTATTATTGAGTGGATTGTATGGTAGGTCCCAATTGTAACAGGAAGATTGCCGGACTTTAAGGATTTTTCTTTTTCTTTCAGACTTTGAATTAAGTTATCTGCTCTTGCCCAGTAAATATTGCTTTTTTCACCGGGCTCGTCATACCGACTGAAGAAAAGATATCTGCCATCAGGAGAAAGGGAAGCACATGTTTCATCAAAACCTGTGTTGATTTTATCTCCGATGTTTACAGGTTGGCTCCAGCTTTCATCCTCCTTCCTGAAAACTATGAGGATATCACTTTTACCATATCCTCCATACCTTCCGGAATTAAAAAGGAAGAAACTTTCATCAGGCGCAATGAAAGGGTGAAACCCATTGAAACCAAGGTTCTCCGGTTTGGAATATTTTCCATCTGCAAGTTTTGCCCTGTGGATCTGAAAATTGCTGTTATTTCCATAATAGATGGTTTCATCTTTTGTAAATGTGCACCACATACCGGGTGAATCATTAATAGGTGAATCAAGGTATTTGACTTTACCCGTATAGTTTTTTCCTCTTTCCATATACCAGAATTTTGGCAATTCACCTGTATCTGAGGTGAAATAGAGTTTATTACCATCGTTTGTGAAAAATGCTTCAAATTCCCAGCTATGACTGCCTCTTAGATTAGCGGTTTCAGGTTTTGTCCATTTCCCATCTATCCGTTTAACGACTGTTAATCCATCACCANGNGAATCTGCTGAAAAATAAATCTCGTTACCGTCCGGGGAGATTGATAAACCATATTCATAACGTCCGTTAACAGAAACGATATCAGGAGCGAATATAACAGGTGTGGAATCCGGTGGTGTTTGCCCCAAATATTCGACAGATTTTATCTGTGCGATACAAATCTGTATGTAAAGCAAAGAAATAGTGGTTAGAAAGAACTTACTCATTTTTCTTAGATTATTTTCAATTTCATTTAGTAAAGATCCTGGTTTCCAATTGCTTCTTAAAGACAAAACCATTTGAATAAATACTTAGAAATTTCTTAGATTCGGTTTCGATCTCTTTGGGAGGAATATGTTGTGCAACAATGTATTTTGGTCTGATTACTTCCTTTACAAATTTTATTTTATCATCAGATTGACCAAAATATTCAAGAAACAAAATATCTATCTTTTCTTTATCCAGATGAAATTGTTCATAGTATGATTTGTTGAAATCCAATGGACCATCTCCGATATGAAGGATTTTAAAATTATTCAGGGTAATCAAATAAGCAAGGTTTACAGATCCTTTTCCCAGTGTATCGTAAAGATGTTTCACCCTGTAGATCTTTAAAGAAATGTTGTTAACGGCAGTATCAACCATACCCCCAATCTCCTCAGAAATAGTGGTTACCTGCTTCCTTACAGCACTTTCTGGTGTCAGACTTTCTGTTACCTGACTGGAAGAAATGAATTTTGTCTCTGTATGTCTTTTTAGAAAATCAATAACAAGAGGTGCAGAATAATGATCACCATCTCTATGTGTCACAAGGAATAGATCAACCTTATTAAAAGGAGCTTTACCTTCGATTATTTCTGTCCTGAGTGGTTCCGCAGGAATGTCAAATCTGCCATAACTTGTGTCAAACAAAGCATCAATCAAAACACTTTTTGAACCATTTGAAATTAAAAATCCATCATTTGCAACATAGGTTATTTCAACTGAATTTTGGGCGGAGATTAGTATTGCATAATTTAACATTACCAATGCAACAACGGCTTTTTTCATCTTTTTAATTTTTATAATTAATACTAAAGTTAAGCATTACTTACTTGTTTTTTAACCTGGTGTATTTTCCCATCTACTGACCGGTGGTTGTTAGTTTTTTATAGACGTATATATTATCATAAGGAAGGAAGCTCTCTATCCGGTCAAGTTCATAATCAGTTTTATTAACCATTTCAAATATCTGTTTCTTTGTCAGGAATGCGGGAATGTGAAACCTGTCCTCATTGGTGTTCCTCTCGATAATGACAAGCAAACCTCCTGGTTTCAGGTATGAGTGGATGTTTTTCAGAAAAGGTATCGGTCGTTCGACTTCGTGCAAAACATACACCATGATAACCATGTCAAGATTTTTCTCGGGAAAGAGTGGATCCTCAACCTCACCCACAACAATCTTTATATTTCCCAGGCTTTCCCTGAAAGCACGTTCCTTAATACCATTCAGAGCCGAGTTTGAAATGTCGTTTGCGAAGATGGTCCCCCCTGAACCGACTCTTCGAGCCAGAGGAAAGGTGAAGTAACCCCGGCCAGCACCGGCTTCTCCAATCTTCATCCCGGGACTGACTCCGATTGCATCCATGATTCTCTCTGGTGGCTGCCAGGTTTCCCTGACATCCTGGCCTGAGCAAACAGCAGGAGCCGTGATGAATACGCACAAAGTAATAATCAGCAATATTAAAGAAACATTACTTGTGATTTTTTTTAAATGATTCATAATTATTTCTTCATAGTTTTATATTCTGTTTCTATTTCATAGTCTGATCTCTTATACATTTACTATCATTTGATAATCCACCTCAGTGGTTTTCGGTTTGCTGCTTCCCTTTTATTTACCCCCTGAATCCCCCATTCTGAGCTTATCGAAGAATGGGGGATTCAGGGGGTAAAAATTACTCATAGCGAAGAGCCTCCACCGGATTTCTGTTTGCTGCTTTCCAGCTTTGCCAGTTAACTGTTATCAAAGCGATTCCAAATGCTATGATGGCTGCCAACACAAAGATCCACCAGCTTAG
>JGI20214J51088_10001332_pt1 | contig 16892 bp, 13 predicted proteins | sample WetSurMetagenome_FD_51088 | JGI IMG/M metagenome (IMG submission 51088) | reverse complement strand
AATTGCCATTGCCTCAAGAACTGAATGCGGATCACCTTCGAGTACTGACCTGTCCATAAATGCTCCGGGGTCACCTTCATCAGCATTACAAACAACATACTTCTCTTCAGCATTGTTTTTACGGGCGAGTTCCCATTTTAGACCCGTTGAAAAGCCAGCACCACCGCGGCCTCTCTGACCTGANTCCTTNACCTCTTTTATGACTGTTTCAGGAGTCATTTCGGTAAGAACTTTTCCGAGNGCCTGATATCCGTCACGGGCAATATATTCATCGATGTTTTCAGGATTGATAAATCCGCAGTTGCGAAGAACTATCCTCATCTGCTTTTTGAAAAAGCCCATATGTTTTGAATCAGAAACTGATTCTTTGCTTATAGGGTCTTTGTAGAGTAGCCTTGTTACTTTTCTGCCTTTGATAACGTGTTCTTCAACAATTGTCTGCGCGTCTTCAGGTTTTACCTGTACATAGAAAGTATTGTCGGGCATTACTTTCACTATGGGCCCTTTTTCGCAGAATCCGAAACATCCTGTCATTATTACCTGGACAGAATCCATCAGACCCTTTGCCTCAAGCTCATCTCTTAAATTGCAGACAATAGCATCGCTTTCCGAAGCATGGCAACCTGTGCCGCCGCATACGAGAAGATGCATACTGTATTTTGACATACTTTTTCCTCCTTATTCTTTTAAGTCAATAGTTTGATAATTAACAGGAATTATACCGTCAACAAGTTCTCCTGTTTTGATGTACTTTTCAATTATCTGGTCAGCCCTCTTAAGGTCAACAAAACCAAATACCACCGGATCCTGTCCGGGAAGTTTGACTTCAATAGTTGGTTCTGCATAGCAGTACCCCATACAGCCTGTCTGCGTTACAACTGCCGCAACATTTCTCCTCTCAAGTTGTTCCAGAAAAAACTCCATAACGGTTTTTGCACCAGATGCAATACCGCAGGTTGCCATAGCAACTTTCACCTGAACTACGTTCTCAGGATCAATCGCTTTAATCCGGATGTCCAACCCGTTCTTTAATTCTTCGCGTCTCTTCTTCAGATCTGCGAGTGACGTGATTTTTGACATTCTTTTATTTGTTTAGTTTAAGTTTTATTGTCTGCATTTCTCTAATGAGATTTGCTATCCTAAATTTATTCAATTTATAATTTATAGAGTTAAAAAGCAACTTTATTCCGTTCTTTTAACTCAAATCCTGATGCTTCTATTGCTTTAAGATTTTCTCCTATCATCCAGCCTATCTCTTCAAGCAATGTTCTGTCATACAACGATTCAACTTCAAGGTATTCTTCTGTTTCTTTTGAGGAAAATCTGTATTCACCCTTGTCGGTTGAGTGTTTATAGATGAAGTTGATACCGGGGTTTGCAGCCAAAAGTACTATCAGAATACTTACTATATCACCCAATGGTTGCCTGTCGAAATGTCCGAATGAAAAACTCGCTGTTACTTCCGTTCCCTTACCGACTTTTGAATTTATTTCAAGTCCTCCTCCAGTAAGCTGAGCATGGTATTCGAGGAGTGACAGTCCAAGGCCCATTCTTCTTTTTGTTCTGGTAGTAACGAACGGATCGGTTATATTCTGCAGAATTTCTTCGGGAATACCGGAACCATTATCTGTAATTATTATCTGGTAGATGTCATTCGCAGGTGATTCATTGATTTTGATCAAGATCTCATCAGCTTTTGCCCTTATTGAATTCTGGACTATGTCGAGTATATTCAGTGACAGTTCTTTCATACTAATATTATTTTGCGTTCGTTTTCTCCTTTTAACGCCATCCTGATTTCGGCAAAGGAGGGTTCATTAATATAAAATACCGAGTAGGCTGAACCAATGTCTTCAGGATAATGGGCATCTGAATTTTGTATCAGTGAGAACCGCGATGTTTCTGCATGTAACTTCACAAAATTTTCAATATTAGCCGTTTTTGAGATCTCAAGAGCATCTGCCTTCAGATCTTCGGGAAGAAATCCTAACTGACTGTAAATGCTGTTCTTCATTTTGTCAATATGTGCCGGGATAAACAAACCTCCCAGCCGGTGAATGAAGGCTTCTGTTTCTTCCATTGATCTGGAAATGGCATTTATCAGCAACTTCTTCTCTTCATAAATAATGTTCTCATTTTCATCGACCTGTACCTGCTCTCCGAATATCGAAGGATCATTTTGTAAATCAGGAAGGTTCCGGTCGAGAAAATCCTGGAATCTGTTTAGTGCATCAGTGTTTTCAAAGAACGCAAGGCAATGAACCTCTTCTTTTGTTGTAACTTCGGCTCCCAGCATAACAAAAATCCCTTTTTCTTCAGCAAGCTGAGTTATCAGTCTGCAATGCCGGGTCGTGTTATGGTCGGTAATCCCTATTATGTCAAGCCCCTGCAGGGTAGCCTGAGATACGATATTTCCAGGACTCATTTCCAGGTCACCACAGGGTGACAGGACTGTATGAATATGAAGGTCAGCCCTGAAAAAGTTCATTTCTATCTCAGTAAATCATATAGTCTTCCTGCAATCGTGAATGTATCCAGGTCAGTACTGAGAACCGGGATATTTTCAATATTGCTTTTTTCAATTGTATCTGCCTCAGGAACAAAGCCTTTGACAATAATTATTGCTGCTATATCCTTAAGTGATCCTACAGCTATAATATTCTGATGGGTCTGCAGTGTTATCCATACTTGTCCTTCTTTCGCGTTGCCCATGACATCGCTNAGAAGATCAGATACATAACCACCTGTAATCTCATTCGANAGACCATTCTGTCCGGATATTACTTTAAGATTAAGCCCTTTTATAATATCAGTTATTTTCATCTTCTGCTCCTAGTTTGTTACAGTTTTTTTCAAGTCTTCCCTCTCCCCAGATCTCTTCTGTTATTTTTACCGCATGNTCGCGGTTAAGNACATTTTGCCTGATCATCTGGTGCTGCATGAATATNCAATGCGAGATCTGCGCATTTCCCTGTACAATGTCTTCTGATAATGTCTGACAGTCAGGAGCACCGCACCCTGCACAATCGAACCCGGGAAGGAAACACATGATACGACGCTGCCTCTCCATTTTTTTGAGGGCTGCAGAGAAATCTTCATCAAGTTTACCCATGGGTCTTGGACCAATGTCTCCGAGAAATCCATGCTCATTTATATTCAGGAAGGCATCGGTGAGTTTTCTTTCCTTGTCGTCTTCCCTGGCTTTATATTCCTCAGCCCTGTTCTTGAGGCGTTCAACAGTCAGAAACCTGTTTCCGCTTATCAGAATGCCTCCTGCACAACTCTCATCACAGGCTCTGAGCTCCAGGAAGTCAATATTGTCGGGTTTATCATTCTCCAGATTTTCAAGGAACTCGTTGACATTTTTTATTCCGTCGATGGCAAGGGCACGACCGTTTGAATGAACTACTTCGCCTCTGGTAAGGCTCCAGAGTATGCCTCTTGAGCTTAACAGGTCATCAGTCTGGGGTGGTTCTGATTCAGTATATTTTCTTTGCAGGAATTTCAGGATCCTGTTATAAAGGAAATTAATGTTGATAACTCCTGTTACAGCAGATTCAGTTTCACCCACCGGACTCTTCACTGCAGCAATTTTGGCAGCGCATGGAGTGGCATAAAACAATCCTATGTGTTCCTGTGGTATTCCGCTGCTTCTGAGTTTCTCCCTGTAATATGTTGCCGACATATCGATAGGAGGATTGACCTTCATGATATTGGCTACAAGTGAAGGATATTTTACCTGGATGAGTCTGATTATAGCAGGACAATAGGAAGAGATCATCGGGCGCTCTTTATTCTCATGCATATACTGACGGCTGGCTTCCAGAACCATATCTACGGTATTCTCTACCTCGTATATGTGGGTAAAACCGATATCCTTTAACGCATTGTATATGCTGGTAGTCATTATCTTCTTTGGAAACTGGCCGATAAGGACGCTTGGGATAAGTATTACCCTTACAGGAAATTTAAATATCATCTGAAGATCATCCTGTTCGACAGCTATTGCTGAAACCGGACAGGCTTTATAACACTCACCGCAATCGACACACCTGTTGGCTATAATAGTAGCTTTCCCCTTGCGGACACGTATTGCCTGGGTAGGACACACGGTCATACAATGAGTGCAACCGATGCACAGGTCGTTGTGAACTGTCAACGCATGATGAAAATCCTTATTTTGACTTTTATCCTGCATTTGGTTTGATATATGTAATAAGTTCCACAACCGTTCCTTCACCCGGTATGCTGGAAATCTTCATAGAGTCACTGTTCTTCTTCATATTGGCCAGACCCATTCCGGCGCCAAACCCCATCTCCCTTACCTGTGGAGATGCTGTGGAGTAACCTTCCTGCATGGCTTTTTCAATATCTTCGATGCCGGGTCCCTTATCAATTATTTTTGTTTCAATTCTTTCTTCATCTATGTCAACCTCAATAACTCCTGAATAAGCGTGGGCAACAACATTCACCTCCCCCTCGTAAAGAGCTATCACAATCCGCTTTGAGACAGAATGGTCAATATTCAGCTGGCGGAGAACTTTTTTTACCGCACTTGCAATGTTCCCTGCCCTTGAAAAATCACCACCCGATATTTTATGTCTGAATTGCATCGGTTAATAGATTGATTTAATGCCGGCTTTATACAATTCACCTGAAATATGAAAGACAGAATGAGGACTCTCTATAAGTATCATACTGTTCTCTTTCGCAAGAGAAACCATTTCTTCACCTATCTTTTTATCGCGGGCAAAGATGATACAGTTTATATCTGACATCTCGGAGGTTCTTATTGTCTGAAGATTTGCCAGACCTGTTATCAGGATGAGGTTTTCCTTTTCCACTGTAAGAACATCACTCATGAGATCAGATGAAAAAGCATACTCCACATAGGTTGAAAGCTTATCCTCACAGCAAATCACCTTTCCNTCTACAATATCAGCTATTTCCTTAATGGTCATTTGTTTTCTTGTAATCTCTTGATATTCAGAATTAAATAATGTTTAATCCTGTTTTAACTTAATTATCCGACGACAAAGGTAANCAATTATTGTTANAATATTAACATTGTTAATTAAATAACAGAAGTTTAAAATAGTTCTAAATAATGNATTGGGAACAATGGTTGAAAAACAAAAGGATGCCAGGAAAAGAGTGGCTGGTTTTTCAAATCCTTTGGGCTAAAGCCCGAATTGTACTTGTCCTTATACCGTTGGCTAAAGCCGACGGTAAATTATGTGGATGTGTCAGAAAAAACCACTTAGCGATTTTGCAGGTGCCGGTTTTTCCTAAATCAGGGAATGATACAATCAGCCATTACCTTTTGACATTCCTGAACTCCGAACCCTTTTTCCAGGCCGGGAAAAAATCAGAATTTGCAAGACGATAGCCTACTGAAAATGCAAGTTTTGCATCTTCCTCAATACCATTCAGATCCCAGGTGTCGGGTTCATAATTGTCAGCCGGACGATGATATCTGTTATTAATATAATCTTTTTCCCTTTCAACAGCCCATTGCCTTCCATGTTCCCTGCTGTCTCCATTTCCCCTGANAAACGCTGATGGCACTCCTTTTCTCGCAAAAGAAAAATGATCAGAACGGAAGTACATCCCGGTCTGGGAATTAGGATCCCTGACAACATACCTGTCCTGAGCCAGCGCTGCCACAGAGATCATACTATCAAGTTCAGACTGACCGTATCCTGTAATCATAACATCCTTCATCCTTCCTATTGGCAGCATCATATCATTGTTGAAACAAGCCACTGTTTTTCCCATGGAAAAGACAGGATGTTCAGTGTAGTATTGTGATCCCAGGAGCCCCTGTTCTTCTGCAGTCGGGAAAAGAAGAACCACCGATCTTTGCGGTTTCTTTTTCAACAATGAAAATGCCTTTCCTATTTCCAGAACCCAGGCCATAGCTGTACCATTATCTACAGCTCCGTTATAAATTGAGTCTCCCCTTTCTTTTTCCCCTATGCCAAAATGATCCCAATGTGCAGTATAGACAATATCTTCATCCCCACGGGTTGAGCCTTTAAGTAGTCCAGCCACATTCGTTGAAGTGTTAAATGTGAATTTGTTCCTGACTGACAGCGAGATTTTTGACTTTAATGAAAACCCTTTAGAATCCTTTCTGCAGGCAGCATTTCGCAAATCTCCAATATTGTACCCAAGTGTTCTGAAAATTGTATCTGCCGAAGATTCTGAGATCCAACCGGTAAAAGCGCAGAGGGTTTTATTGCTGTCAGCTGACTGCATGAATAAGCGGGGACTGATTGAGCTCTTTCTTGGTATGCTGTACTGATATCCTGCTCCAAGTGTTTCATGTACAATCAGAATTCCTGTTGCCCCCTGTCGCGCAGCCTCCTCGAATTTGTATGTCCACCTGCCATAATAAGTCATCTCCCTTCCTTTGAAAAGCAGAGTGTCGCCTGTGTAAAGTCCCGGATCATTGATCAGCACTATCACAGTTTTCCCCTTGACATCCAACCCGCTATAATCATTCCAGTTGTACTCCGGTGCAACAATACCGAAACCGGCAAAGACCAGCTCTGATCCCTTTATATTTACTTCATCTGTCAATCGGGGTGATGTTATGGCTATATTATCAGGAGCATTGAGTGTGAAATGTTTTTTTCCGGTGGTAATGCTTACCTCTTCGACTTTTGAACTGACCTCTACCATTGGCACAGACTGGAAATAGCTCCCGTTAAAAGCAGGCTCAAAGCCTATCTTCTTCAGTTCACCTGCCAGAAAATCAACTGTTATCTTTTCACCAGGGGTGAATGGCTTTCTGCCCATGAATTCGTCTGAACCCAGATTTTTAACATAGTACTTCAGATCTTCAATGCTGATCTTTTCTTCACTTTTCTTCAGATCATTGTTGTTGCAGGAAACACCAACTATCAATATTGTCAGGAAGATGATATAATATTTCATATTTTCCGTAAGATATTAAGGTTAAAAACAGACAGATTCCTTTGTGTTCCTTTGTGCAGTACTTCGTGTTCCTTTGTGGTCAATGTTTTTTTTACCACAAAGGCGCACTAAGGATTACACTAAGGTACACAAAGGGGGGTTAACTAGTTCTCAAAAAGGGATAGATCTTGCTGGTTTATCTTAATATCATATTTCCAAGAAGGATTCTTCCGGATTTCCAGAAAGCCCTGAAATAAGGATCATCAGTAATATAAATGACTTCACCCGATCCTAACTTCTCGGTTCCGATAACAAGCGTGCTTTTAATTTTTTCTTTGAATTTAGATCCTGCAAATCCTGAAACAGGGTCTTTATCGAGAATATAACCGATATTACTGCCTGTTGTCAGGAAAGGAATACCAGGAGCCCGTTTCATGATAAACCATTCTTTACCCATTCCGAATGAATAAGGATGAGTATCGTCAAGCTTCACCCTGTATATACTCCCCGCAGATCGTTCGGAAAGTGAGTATCTTCTTTCATTATCTATTTCAAACTTTTTAAGCAGGGTTGAATCGTCGCTCTTTATCTTCTTTTCTGCTGCTTTCAGTTCTGCTGTCCTGGTCTCAATTGCCTTGAAAAGCGATGTGGTTTTTTCACCAGAAAAAACAGATATGGCATTCTCAATAGCCATTACCCTTCCGCCTCTTTTTACGAAGTCAATAATAGTATCTTTTAACTTCGTATAGGTGCCTGAGGTGAGGATCAGCATTTCATAATCTTTCAGATCGAGTGTTTCAGCATTTCCTATATTGATAAGTGAAACAGGGTAGTTCAGCTCTTTTTCAAAGAAATACCAGATCTCGCCTACTTCACCCGATGAAGTTCCTTCCCCGCATAATAGGGCAATCGATTTTCTTGTCATGAGCGGCGAATTTTCCGATCCGAAATCTTTGCCTGTGTCAACCATGCCGGTGCCTGATTGAATGAGCTTTACCTGGCATTGATTTGCAGCTTCCGTCACTGTCTTGTCAAAATCAATTACAAGATGTTTGTTATCACCGCGGGCAACAATTACACTGCCCCTGTTAAAACTGTTTCCGCCAAGAGTAAACGGTTTGAGGGAGTAGCGTAATTTAATTTTCTTTCCGTATAGCGCTGCCATGAACTTCAGTTCATCAAAGCCCGTAAAATTTACTACATAGGCATAGGGCTTGGTAGTGGCTGCCTCATTAATGATCTTGTTAACAACAACTTTTGCCGTGTCTGATGGTATCTTCTCTGCAACGGCATATGATTTGAGGTTGTAAACATAAGGCAACGCCCAGGCAGTAAGATCATAGCTCAGTGAGTCGGAAGCCTTCGTCTTTGGCTCAAACAATGCCTGCATAAAATGAGACTGCGGCTGATAAGCGCTTACGAGAATGTCTCCCTTTTCTATGGTGAATTCACCATCTTTATTGGAGCGATAATCAAAACCCTTCAATTTTTTACCAATACCACCCGCAAAGCTGTATTTTATCTGATTTCCATCGAGAACCCTCAACAGGTCATTCAGGTTGGATTTCTCGTTAGTACCTTTAATAATGACTGATTTATACTGAAACTGAGGGTTTTTCAGGCTCTCGTCAAAGTATTTGTTAAACTCTGAAACAAGCTTATCCCTGTTTTCATATGCCACTTCTATTGTTGCCATAGAGGCTGTAAAATGTCCATCTATTCTGTCTTTAAGTGTAAGTGTGTCGCCTGATTCAAGCTTATAGGCAATTCCTGATGGTCCACCACCGCCCTGTTCATATGTAAATCCCATGGCTCCATTGAATAATGGCCATGTATCGCCAAACCCCGGATAAAAAAGATCAAAGCTCTCCTTGGTGAAATAGAGTTTGAATTTTTCGTTGAAAAGTTTCGCATTGCCATTTCCCATAAGCTTATGAAAATCACGCTGCCATTGTGATATAATATTATTCCATGGGTCAGCGCCGGGAGCAAAGAAGAAAGTCGATTCGGCACCCATTTCATGAAAATCAGCATGCACCTGCGGCATGAACTGGTTATAAAGTGCGAGTCTCTGCTGTGTCTCTTTCTGTGTCTGCCATGTCCAGTCGCGGTTAAGATCAAACATAAAATGATTTGTCCTGGCACCAGGCCATCCCTGATTGTGTTCCCATGATTTTGAATCGGGAGTAAGGATTGAGTTCATGGTACTGCGGTACCTGTTAGTGTAGAGATCGCGTCCGTCAGGATTCTGGCAGGGATCTATGACTATAATAATACTTTTAAGATAATCCGAAATATCCTTATCTGTTCCATTCACAAGGGTATAGAGAGTCTTCATTGCTGCCTCCATACCAACAGCTTCATTCCCATGGACATTATATGCCAGCCAGATGAAAGGGATCTGTTTCCCGGTGAAATCACCCTTAACAAGCCCTGTTTTTATAAGATTGTTCTTCCTGAACTCTTCAAGCCTGGCAAGATTCTCTTCACTTGATATAAAACAGACCCCGAGAGTTCTTCCCTCATTTGTAACACCATATTCACGATATTCAGCGAGAGGTGAATTCTCTGCAACGTATTTGAAATACTCTACCGCCCTGTGATGGTATGTGAATTGTGTCCCCAGCGCATAACCGAGAAACTCATCCGGTGATTTTACTGTCTGCGAGTTAAGTGTGGAAATCATCAATGCAGAGGCCAGAATAGCCAGAATGGTCTTTTTCATTATTATGGATTTGGTTCAGGGGGATAAATATAATCTTTTTTCAAATCCCATAAAAAATATTTCAATCTGCTTAAAAACAGGTCGGCAAGCTTAATAAATTGAGTCTTTCGTGGTGAAAAAATGTAAATGTATTATCTGTTCTGCATTAGATTGCAGCGATAATAAAAGGGCTTTTTCATACGTGAAAATAGGAATCGAGTCTTTTTCCTCTGTGCATCCTGTAATGAACAAACAAAAGAACCAGTGCTACCGGGAGTACGGAAATTGCAACTATAGCTGACCATTTCAGATCGACGGAATTCCTGAGAAATTTATCAATGAATGCTTCTGAAACCATACAGAATGCTGAAAGAATTATAAAAGAAAAGGCCAGTATGTTAAATCCTTTAAAATGGGCGACTTTCCAAAGTATGGTCATTATGATGACACACGCGAAAAGAGCCAGGGTCATAGGTAACCCTATTCCATAAAACCAGTTTATAGGGGGAGTGAAAAGGTTGAACAGAAACAGTGATGAGAGTACAGTAAAAAGAAATCCCGGAATTATTATGAAATATTTTCTGAAAGCCAGGAGAATAAGTGTAAGAAATATCCAGGATGCAAAGATAGAAGTATCAGCGTAGAGTGACCAGGTAAGACTCTTCTTAATTACTAGATCAACAATCGTGCAGACGGCAATTCCTGAAAAGGAGATTATCCCTGAAAGTTCCCAGATATGCCTTCTTGTTTCCTTTTTATAAAGCAGGATTATATCGGATGGGTAGAGTTCAGACTGTTCAGTGGCTTCCGACTTCTGGTCATTGGCTGAGTTATAGCTGCATAACGGACATGAATTAAGTCCATCATCCAGTTCCACACCACAATTCGCACAATAACTCATAATCGTAATATTTATTTGTAATTCACTATTTTAACAGGAATTCCCTTTTCTGTCAGGAATTTGAAAAAGTGCATTTCAAAGTTAGTTGAATTTGATACATTGGAGAAAATCAGGTGAAGTTTATCCCTGAATGATACCATGGCTGAGCTTATTTTGACGTGAGTATTCGGAGGGGTTGGCACCAGCTCGAATGATTCTATAAGTTCGCTTATCTCATCAGGCAGCTTTATGCTTCCAAGGTTCGAAATTATTCCTGAGCATTGATTTGTCCCAAGCCTCCTGTAGACTGCCGAAATAGCCATCGATTTGATAAAGAGGGGAAGAATCCTGACCAGAAAGCTATGCTCATGTCCAACATTCTGAGACAAAAACCGGCCAATCTGTTTAAGGTCGGCACCCGTCTGAATCTGATAATTCACAATTTTGAGTATTTCTTCAAATGAATATTCCCCTAACCTGAGGTCAATTTCCGGCAGGACAAACAGCGAAAAATTTCGCATAGTTTTACTCGGAAGCTTTTTTCTCATGTTAACCGGGACTTCAATTCGGAGTACTCCTCTTTTAAGTTTTTTCACCTTCGCTTTCTCCTCGAGATAGATCTTCTGAAGAGTAAACAGGTATACAGAAACTATATATTCGGTAAGCGTTACATTATTATTCCTTGCCACTTCGAGGATCCTGCACAGATCAATCTCAGAACGTATTACTTTAAGCCGGGGCTTCTCATTGAGGTTGTAGGGGAGATGCCATGCTTTGGTCAGCTTTCCCGGAGGAGGAGTTTCCTTCCTGAAAAATCTTTTATATCCATCCTCCATCTCCTCTTCAGTAATCGCGGTTTCAGGAGACATAATTCCTTCAGTTGATGTAAACTCATTCCCTGCCAGTCTGAAATATGTGAGCAAAAGGGACTTAAGATATTCAAGAGCCCCGCCTCCGTCGGTCAGTATGTGGAAAAACTCCACTGATATCCGGTTTTGCCTTACGAGGATCCTGTAAAGCGGTTCGTTTCTCCTGTGAGCGGCGAATGCCGTACATGGAGTTTTATCTTCTGTCTGGATCCTTGGCAGCTTATTGTTAAATTCGAGATAATGCCAGAATAGTCCGCTGCCTAAAGATACGCTGAAGTAGGGAAATCTTTTTGAAGTGATCTCTGCTGCTTCCCTAATGATTGAAAACCTGACAGGCTTCTTCAGAGATGCAGTTATCCTGAATACCGCCGTAAGCTCCCCTGTCATAATTGCGGGGAACAGCTTGGCTGCATTATCAAGCTTTAACCACCCGATCTCCTGAATCGATTTTGTATTATTCCCCTTTCCCTTCATTTTATTATGTAAATGTACGAAAAATAATGTCAGTTTATGGCTTAGTGATATTGAGCACAAGGACTGTATTCAAAGCAAAAATTCCTATTTTTGTTTTTCTGTTCATGAATATTCACTATCAAAATATCTATACCATGAGAAGACACTCTATTCTTCAGATTTTAACTATTCTGTTAACGGTCCTCGCTTTGCCCGGAAGTAACCTGATTGCCCAGATGCCCCAACGCGGTGCATCACAGGTTGCGGTAATCGGTTGGAGCGATGATTCCCATTTTCAACTACGGAATTTCGATTCCGATAAGAAACAAATAATTGAGACTTACGATGTTAAAACAGGTAAAAGTATTGTTTTACCGGCTGTTAAAACTGACAGGGATTTACTTGTGCAGTCCCTTCCTTCAGGAGTTACGATAACAATGAATGATGTCGTAAGTCCTGATTCAAAAAGCGTAGTAATCAATAAGGATAATGACCTTTACTATTTTATGATTGGTGATAAAGAGCTGAAAAGACTTATAAACGATAAATCACCTGAAGTGAATGCCAGGTTTTCTCCTGACGGTAAAAAAATAGCATTTACCAAAAACAAAGACCTATATTATTATGACCTGGTATCGGGCAAAGAGATCAGGCTTACAACTGATGCATCGGAAAAGGTTTACAACGGATACTCATCATGGGTATACATGGAAGAGATCCTTGGACGGGCCGGCAGGTATGCCGCATTCTGGTGGTCACCCGATAGCAAAAGCATAGCCTATCTGAGGACGGATGAAACTGATGTGCCTGTTTTTACCCTTAACCGGCTTGATGAGGCTGATGGAATACACGGTCTGATAGAAGCTACACATTATCCGAAACCCGGCGATCCCAATCCAAAAGTTAAAATGGGTATTGCAGATCTGGCCTCAGGAAAAACAACCTGGGTTAAAACAGATTACAATATTGATCAGTATATCGCATGGCCTTTCTGGAGCCCCGACAGCAGGAAACTTGCAGTACAGGTCCTCGATCGCGACCAGACAGAGCTTAAAATTGTGCTGGCTGATCCTTCTACCGGTGATTTTATTCAGATATATTCCGAAACAAGGAAAACCTGGGTCGAATTTTATGAGGATATATACGTGATGAAGAACGGATCGGGTTTTATCCTGAAAAGCTACAGAAATGACTGGGAGAACCTTTATTATTATGGCTGGGATGGCAAACTCATATCTCAACTTACAAACTTCAATTTCAGGGTAACCGCTATTGACAGGGTGGATGAAGATCTGAAAACTGTATATTTTTCTGCAACAGGTCCGGAATCGACTGATTCTCATGCATTCCGTGTAGGACTGGACGGTAAGAATGTAATTCAACTGACAGAAGGCAGTGGATCACATAATCTGAGTGTCTCCCCAAAAGGCACCTATTTTATTGACACACACAACAGTATCGCAAGCGCAGGGAGTATTGTCCTGTATAATAAAAGCAAAAAACTGCTGAAGGAAATTTATAAGTTCGAGCAGCCCGCATTTGATCCTGCAAAAAGCGCGAAAGCTGAGTTTGTCAAGATCATGACATCCGACGGGCTTTTCAATATGCCCGCTATTATTACCTATCCGGTAAATTTTGATCCGTCGAAAAAATACCCTGTAATCTTTGCAATCTACGGCGGACCTGATTTCAAGAATGTAAGCAACAGGTGGCAGGGGAACACTCCTTCCTGGAATGCACAGAATGGCATAATCACATTCACCGTCGATCACCGCGGATCGGGCCAGTTTGGAAAGAAAGGACTCGATTATCTTCATCGTTCCCTTGGAAAATGGGAGATTCTCGATTATGAGGATGCCGTTAAATGGCTTCGGGCAAAGCCTTTTGTCGACTCAACGAGAATCGGAATTACAGGCAGCTCGTACGGAGGTTATATGACATGCCTGGCACTTACCAAAGGTGCGGGTTACTGGACACATGGATTCGGGGGCTCTTCTGTTACCGACTGGCGACTGTATGATAACGTTTATACTGAGCGCTATATGGATACACCTCAGGATAATCCGGATGGCTATAAAGACGCTTCAGTTCTGACCTATGCTAAAAATTATACCGGAAAACTTTACTTCACTCACGGTGATATGGATGATAATGTCCATATGCAGAATTCAATTTACCTTATTTCAAAACTTGAGGATGAGGGAAAAGTTTTTCAATTCATGCTGTATCCGGGCGGCAGGCACGGCTGGGGAGGGGCAAAGGCAACTCATTCAAGGAATGAGGCAAATAGCTTCTGGATGAAGAGTTTTTTTGGGAAATAAGGAACTTGCCCCCCTGCCCCCCTAAAGGGGGGTAAGTTTCTGGAACAGTAGCCCCCCTGCCCCCCTGAAGGGGGGTAAAATTCAGGAACATCAGAAATCTTCTTTTGTCCTGAAATTTTCTCCCCTTTAGGGGAGATCCCGCTTTAGCGGGAGAGGGGCCTTACGAACAAGGTTATATTAAATAAAACTGAAAAAATTATATCTAAGATGAGCTTTATCAGATCTTTTCTTCCTGGCATCTTTCTTTTAACTGCGCTTACTGCCACCGGTCAGAATGACCCCGTAATCAACAAAATTATAGACCTAGGAACCACCGATAACAAGGTTATGGAACACATGGATGTTCTGACGAACAGGATCGGTGATCGCCTCACAGGGTCGGATGGTTATTACAGTGCCTGCGTTTGGGCTGTCAATATCATGAAATCGTGGGGGATGATGGCTGAGATGCAAGAGGCCGGAGAAATGCCGGTTGGCTTCAACAGGGGTCCATGGTTTGGAAAAATGATCACTCCAAAAGAGGTTACCCTCGATTTTGGCACACCTTCCTATACAGCCGGAACAAAAGGCCGTCAGAGGGGACATGTTGTGATATCACCAAAATCGGTTGAGGAATTCTGGACTGTCAGGGACAGTATTAAAGGTGCCTGGGTCCTGATTGATGGTTCAAATTCAGGCTGGCCAAGGGACAGAGCTGGTGTATCTGATCTAAATAGGCTAATGAAGGAAGCCGGAGCACTTGGTACAATCCAGCTTTCAACATTCCCGATAAGACTGTTGTTCCAAAAAGTTGATTCATGGGAAAGTCTGCCTGAATTGCCTGATATTAAATTGATTGATAAACAATATAATGACATTAAAGACCTCGTTTTGAAGGGACAGAGAGTCATACTCGAATTTGATATCAGAAATTACTTCAGGCCGGGTCCGGTAAAATACCACAATGTAGTTGCCTGGATCCCTGGCACCCAGTTCCCTGACGAATATGTTATTCTGGGCGGTCATCTCGATGGTTTTGATGGAGGATCAGGTGCCGTTGATAATGCTTCGGGAGCAACTGTGGCCATGGAAGTGGCCAGACTGATAATTGCTTCCGGGGGAAGACCAAAGCGTACAATCATGGTTCAGTTGTGGGCCGGAGAAGAGTATGGACTGCTTGGGTCAACAGCATGGGTGAAGCAAAATCCCGACAAACTCCCGCGGATCTCTGCAGTTTTCAATCGTGACGGAGGAACCAATTGCATTACCGGATTAAGTGTGCCAAAATCAATGATGACCGACTTTCAGGAAATTGTTAAACCAATACTCGGGCTCAATCCCAAATACCCTTTTGAGCTGACTGAAAGGCCCAGACAATTCAGAAAAGGTGGCAGGGGAAGTACTGACACATTCTCATTTTTACAGAAGGAAGTACCTGCATTCGGATTCTCCACAAAAGGAGAACAGGTATATGGACGGACATGGCATACAACTCTTGATACCTATGATGAGGTTATACCTAAATATGAAGAATACTCTTCAATGGTGACAGCCGTAATAGCCTATAAAATTGCTAATCTTGATCATCTCCTTTCACGTCAGGGTAACTTCATGGCTGATGGCATTTATGCTGATTTTAACACCAGCAAGGGAAGATTCTCTGTGCTTCTCGATTATAAGAAAACTCCAATGACCGTTGCCAATTTCGTTGGTCTTGCTGAGGGTACATTAACAAATGCGTCATATCCCCTTGGAACTCCGTTCTTTAAGGAATCTATCTGGCACAGGGTCGTCAAGGGGCATGTAATTCAGGGAGGAGAGCCGGCTATTGTCAAGGATCCTGCAAATACTGAAGTCAATTCAGTCGGATATGAAATTCCGAATGAGATCAGCGACCTGAGCCATAATAAAGCCGGGATGATCGGGATGGCAAACAGCGGTCCGAATACCAATACCTGTGAATATTATATAACTCTCGGCGACAGGTCATATCTTGATGGTAACTATACGCTTTTCGGCGAGGTAGTTGACGGAATGGATGTGGTGAATAAGATAGTCCAGGGTGATACGACTCATAGTATAACTATTGTCAGAGCCGGACAGGAAGCTGAAAACTTCATTGTAACTGATGAGACATTTAAAATTCTTACAGAAAAACAGTGGAAGAAAGTAAACTACGAAAAAGAGCTGAAGAAACAGCGGACAGAAAAATTCATTGCAGATAACTTCCAGGGACTGACGACTCTTCCTGACGGTTTAAGATATAAGGTGCTGACTCAGGGAAGCGGAAACAAACCGGTTGAAGGTTCCGTTATGGCTATCCAATACACAGGGAAACTTGTTTCAGGATTAACATTTGTAAGCACTGCTGAGGCAGGCAAACCCGACTCTGGGACCAGACCATCGGAATTCAGGCATACAATTGGAATGGATGGGCTGGTTAAAGGACTGAATGAAGCATTATCAGAGATGAAGGAAGGAGAGAAGAGGCTGCTCATCATCCCTCCTGATCTGGCTTACGGAGTTAATTCGGGTTTTTATGGAAAGGATATTAAGGGTCAGAAAAGGTTTGTAATATCACCGGGCGAGACTTTAATTCTTGAGGTTACTCTGAATAAGTTAAGTCATTGAACTGATTTTTAATAAGCATTCCTGTCATCATGAGTTTTTGTTTATTATATTGGCAGTAAATTCTTTTCAAAACTTCAGGCACTTTAAACTCAAAATTTCCGATTTATGTTAATAGGCATCCTAAAAGAAACAGG
>JGI20214J51088_10001331_pt1 | contig 16895 bp, 8 predicted proteins | sample WetSurMetagenome_FD_51088 | JGI IMG/M metagenome (IMG submission 51088) | reverse complement strand
GTATCCTGTTGTAACTTCAAGACCTCTGGAGACCCAGCCTGCTCCCTCTTTTTTATTTGTGTACAATTGTTCCCAGGTTTTCCCGCCATTCTGAGTCTTAATAGTCCTTCCAAAATCTGTTGTGTAACATACATCAGGATCGGAGGGTGATACTGCTATTGAAAAGGGATTCTCACCCCAGGTTGGTCCGTAACGTTCATCAATCCAACCTTTTTTATAGTTGGAGGAATACAGATCACCTCCTTTATTCATACGATCTTTCCATACCAACTTCCATGTTTTTCCGGAATCTTCACTTTTTGCAACACCTATGCAGGTTGTATCATTTTTGATTTTAAGCCCGGCATATGAGACATACATCACTTCCGGATGCAAAGCACTGGTAGAAATACAGCGCCATTCCGGATAATCGGTAATTGCTTTACGGAGTTTTATCAGACCATCCTGCCTGTTCTCCCAGCTAATACCTCCGTCCTCCGTATAATAGATACCCGATGGATCACCTTCAGGATTAAAATATGATTTGCCAGAAATAGCATAGATGATAAATTTATTATTTGATTTATCAAATCCTCCTGCAAATTCATTGAGTTTTCTGACATTTGAAGGACCAGGATTGGTTTTCCAATTACCTTTTTCTCTGACAGTTACTGAGTTTTTTCCTGTAATGTAAATGGTTCTGTCATCCGGGGGAGATGATTGGACTATATATATGTTCTTAACTCCGCTTTCAAGTTCTCTTTCCTTCATCCAATTTCCACCCTGATCGTCAGAGAAATAGTAACCAACCACATTGTCGATGGAAATTGCAGCATGCAATTTCATTGAGTTATCGGGGTCTACTGCGAGAGCCAATACCTGTCGATGAGTACTATCATTGGTTATTATTCTTTCTTCTGCATGATCTCCTTTCCCGATAAATCCTGTGATTTCGGAAGGCGCCGGATAAAGGATATTCCAGGTATTTCCCATGTCAGTGCTTTTAAAGAGTGCAATGGAATTTGCATATACTATATTTGAATCGACCGGATCGAATACAAAGAAACTCACCGGTCCGCGTAATGAAAACATTCTCCACGAATCTCCTCCGTTATAAGTAACAAACGATCCGGTCATATCGCAGGCAACATAAGCATAGTCAGTATTGAACGGGCTTACTGCAGGATTAAACATAGCACCGCCACCCCCGGATCCTGCAAAGCCCCAGGTGTCATTTCTTCCGTTTGGATTCATTGGTGTAACAAGTTTCTCTTTAGCTGAAGAACAGCCAGTTAAAAGCATGCCTGTTGACAGGACAATTATGTAGCCTCTTCTTATCAATTGCAATGCTATGTTCATTTCCTTTTTTTTGCTGAATATATAGTTTTTATCTTAAGGGGCAAAATCTGCTGGTCTTAAAAACAGAGTTCATATACATAAACTATTAAGCATTTTGATGAAACAATAAAAGATATACCGGCTTGCAGGTTGCTTACCGGTATATCTAACCTAACTTCAATCTAACTTCAATCTAACCAGAGAAACAAACAATAACTAAACGTGTTATAAATTATGTGAAACTTAATTTGCAAGATTTTGTGATCATTATCTTTTATTTAACAATAAGCTTTCCCATCGGATACCATCCGTCTTCCATTATCCCTGAGATAGCCAGTTTCACCCTCGGTTCATATGAAACCGGCGAAACGATTGCGATTTCAAGACTATATGACCCGGTTGGCATATCATATGGAATATAGAGCACTTCATCACATACAATGTCACCTGGCAACCAATCCGGTAAAAAAGCGCATGTGGTCAATACCTTTGTCCATTGAGCATTTTTGAGCCTTACCGCAAATTTATAGTCTTTGTAAATAGGGGCTGCTCCAATATTTTCCCATAAAGAATTGATTGATAATTGGCCCTGACGGTTAACAACCGAAGGATACTCAAATTTACGAAGCACGAACCGGTAGCCCATTTTATTTAACCACTTATCAACGATTGGGCTCCATACCTGAGGCACGTCTGAGCTTTTTGCATTGAAGGAACTTATGTGCCATTTAAGTGCTTCCCCGAAAATGTAATTCACTGTTTTCTCATCGTATTTAAGTGAATCGAGCCAGTGTAAAAATGTCCAGCAAATCTCCATTGTTACGGGAGATTTTTTCCAAACCTCACTCATACCGCTTTTAATGATGTCTTTAGGATAAATGTCTGTCATATGGCTCCAATGTTGTTCAGCCCAGATTTCATTTGTCATGTCACCTAGACAATCCATTCGATAGCCCAGATAGCGAATTTGTGATCCATTCCTATTGTTTCTGCCATCTGGCCAGGAAGCGGCAATAGGTGTTCCCTTTACCAGAATTCCAGGATCAGGGGCATCTCCGTTAACTGGCTGAAAAGTCAGAGGAGTCAGTTTGAAATTATCAAGGTAACAATTTATCAATGCAAGCCGTGTAAAGTCAGTTAGCAGATGGGATCCCTCACCTTCTCCCCAGAAGCCAACAATTGAAACATCCAATGACTCCAGATCGGGATGACCATCATATCTTTGCCCCAACGCTTTTATCATGCCACCGAAATATTGTACATATCTGGGGTCTTCAGGGTCGATTCTCCATTTCCCAGAAAGATACTTATCCTCCTTCCCAACCATTTTTCTGTACCAGTCAGGAACATCGCTTTCTCCTTCTCCGTAAGGTGCTATACGAAGCATTAATGTTTGTCCACGCTCCGCAGCTGTCCGTAAAGCTTTATCAATTATAAACCAGTTAAACTGGCCAGGTTGAGGTTCCATGAACTTCCAATAGATCCTTAAGTAAGCTATGGAAGTCTGAGGGTAATTTTTATTAATGAGGTTTCCGTCGAAATCCTGGTATACTATGGGAAGCCCTTCTGTCCATGTTGAGCCTTTATTGAGATTGTCACCGTTAAAGCGTTGAAAAGTCATAAATCCTATTCCCGGATTGTTGAGAACGTCAAAAATTTCTACAGGCCTTACAACCACTTTGGCAGGTGATTCCTGGGCAGTAAGTACTGAATTTCCGAGTATAACGCTCAAGCAGAAAAGTATTATCCTTTTAAATATCATTTCAATGTTGATTAAATAAAATATCTTAGAATTCATTTAAAGATCAATATGACAGGGCAGGAGTTATAATATCCTCAATGGCCTTTGGGTCTCCCTTTGCAGGTCCATGCCAGACACCTCCGCCATAAGTATTTATGTATATCATTTCCTGATTAACTGGATCAATATCAACACGTCTTCCAAGCTTGTGGTTAAAACCTTTAATTCGTTCCCATGTTTTACCCTGGTTTTCTGACCTGTATGCAGAAAAGCTAAACCCGCACGCATAATACATTTTATTCCTTGGATCAAAAGTCAGATCAAATATGTATTGATCTTTATTAAGAGTTTGTTTCCAGGTTTTACCGCCATCTTCAGATATATAAATTCCACCACCGATGCAAGGAGAAAATTGATCCTCTGTATTTCTTCCCCATGCCGAGATTAATATTTTATCAGGATTTTCAGGATCAATTAATAACCCGGTTAAACAATTGGTTTCTGCAGGAAGCGATTTTCTGATCCATGTTTCAGCTCCATCTATTGACGTGTAGAGGGCTCCATCCTGATCATTTCCAATATTTCCTTTATCATTTCGACGGTGAACAAGCAAAAACAACATCCCATCCTGAGATCTTCGTGTAATCTTGAAAGTCAGGGGATCTTTTCCGTCAATGCCATTATTTTTAAGAATCCAGGTTTTCCCGCCATTAACAGACTTATAAACGCCTTTGCCGAATGCACATGCGTAGAGAATTCTATTCTCTTTTTTGCTTCCAGGATCTATGAGAATATGTGTAAATGCTCCTTCTCCAATATCTTTACTTTGGGTTTTCCAGGAGGAGCCTCCATCTTCAGTAACAAGAATTCCACCTGTAAAACCTGTAGTCCCATTTCTTCTCCACATTTTATATAAAGGCAGATCATGTACTCCGCTCATTACAGACCATGCCTTTCCTTTCACTTCCGGGTCGAATACCAGCCAGTATGTTGTATTTATCCATTTATCGGGGATCCCATTATTCCTGGTTGCACTAATCCAGCTTTCACCTCCGTCTTTACTTTCCATAAGGCCGACATCGGTATTTGCATTAAATACATGTTTCAGGTCGAATGGATCAAAAACTATTGTATATCCAGTAGTTACATCCAACCCGGTTGAGCTCCATCCTCCTCCGGTTTTCTTTTTTGAGTATAATTGTTTCCAGTTAATACCTCCATCTGATGTTTTGATTGTTCTTCCAAAATCGGTCGCATAACATATATCCTGATTTTTTGAGGATACAGCAATTGCAAAAGGATTTTCTCCCCAGGTTGGACCATATCGTTCATCAAGCCATCCCTGTGAGTAATTGCTGGAAAATTTGTAATTGCGATCCATTAAAAAATCTTTTAAAGCCAATTTCCAGGTTCTTCCGAAATCTTCACTTTTTGCTATTCCTATACATGTGGTGTCTTTATGAACTTTCAATCCATTATATGAAACGTATAATATATTTGGATGTAATGAACTTGTGGCAACGCTTCTCCATTCAGGTAAGTCAGAGTTTTCCATTCGAAGATTTAATAGACCATTTTCTTTGTTTTCCCAGCTTTTACCACCATTTTCTGTATACCAGATTCCGGATTTTTCTGTGGCTGAATTAAAATAAGATTTTCCTGATATGGCGTAGATAATGTACTTATCCAGTTTCTTATCAAATCCTCCGGCAAATTCAGTTAGCATCTTTACTCCGGCAGGACAATTATTAACCTTCCAGATGCCATTTTCCCTGGAGGTTATCGAATATTTTCCTGTTATAAATATGGTTCTGTTCTTTTTTGGTGAAGAAGGAACTATAAAAATATTCTTTGTGCCATTTCCGAGAACCCTGTCTTTTTGCCAATGGGCACCTTCATCATTTGAAAAATAAAAGGCTTCTTCATTGTTAACTGATATAGCAGCGTACAAAAGTTTTGAATTATCCGGATCAATGCTAAGAGCTAAAACATTTCTTTCAGTGCTGTCCTTAGTTATTATACTTTCATTTGCTTCATCTCCTTTTGAAACTATACCATTGATTTCAGAGGGATCAGGATATATAACTTTCCAGGTATTTCCTTTGTCATTACTCCTGAACAAACAAATGGAATTGGCATATACAGTATTTGAATCAACCGGATCAAAAGCAAAGAACCTGACCATCCCACGTAAATTGATCATTCTCCACGATTCTCCTCCATTATAAGTTACAAAAGATTGACTCATATCGCAGGCAACAAATACAAAGTTTGGATTATGAGGACTTACTGCAGGATTGAACATTGCACCGCCTCCTCCATAACCTGAAATGGTCCAGTTATCATCCTGGAGATTACTGTTATTGTTCTTATCAGAGTGTGCATTTACTTCTGTTGTTTGGCAACTTTGCAATGTGCCAGCCAGTATCAGAATTCCAAATAACAAAAAACGTTCAATTCCAGATCTGGATTTGGTTATTATCTTCATTTATAAGAGGGAATATATTTATTATCTGTTTGCTGAAAAATTAAGTTAATCAGGAAAAGTAAAACTTAGGCCCCGTAAATTATTTACGGGGCTTTAAGTCTTAATTAGATTGATATCATTAATTAGTAACCCGGATTCTGTCCAAGCAATTTAGCATCGAACTCGGGAATAGGGAATAAAGTAGTAGTAATATGATGTTCTGTCAATCCTTTTCTAACCATGTCATACCACCGGCTTCCTAATTCAAAGCAAAATTCAAATTTTCTTTCCTGAATTACCTTATCTTCAAATGCCTGCATTGTCATTCCAATTGTGGCAATCGGTTCCGTACCAGTAGTTCCATTAGCACGATTAATTACTGCATTTATAGCATCAACGGCTTCCTTTGTTGGTCCATTATTTGCTCTATTTGCGGCCTCGGCATAGATTAACAATACATCTGCATAGCGTAAAATCGGAACATTCATTGGCCATACAGCTTTTGCCAATATATCTTTGGCATCAACATAAGGATAATTGAATTTAGCGATAATTGGTGCATATTCAAAAGCCTGTTTCCATGGAATCAAAACCATGCTACCGGGATTAGTCACCACATCCGGAATATAGAGTTGTATGTAGGCATCTCTCCTTGGCTGAACCGGAAATTCGTGTGCGGCAAAGGTTGTGTCTAACTTTCCGTCACTGTAGCCTCCTGAATTCTTTGAAGCTAATCCAACAGGTAGTCCATTTGCGGCATCGGTAGTTGCTTCAAAAGCGAACATCATTTCCGATTCGCGTTTACTATCTATCTTAAATACATCAGCAACATCTGGAATAAGTGTAAAGTTTCCACTGGCAATTATTAATCCAGCCTGAGTAGCGGCTAAGGTATAATTAGCTGTCAGGTTCAAGGGTGCTGTTGCCATTGTTAAATAAACCTTGGCTAATAATCCTCTGGCTACCCAACTGGTTGGCCTGCCCGGATTATCGGGCCAGGAGTCTGGCAGATTTGCTATTGCATCTGTAAGGTCCTTGGTAATAAGTGCATAAATGTCTTCAATAGGTGATTTTGAATAAGAATCAGTTACTGGATTTGGTGAGTCTTCTTTCATTAAAGGGACTGCACCATACAATCTCACCAGATTAAAATAATTAAATGCTCTGATAAACTTCGCCTGTCCTACAATCTCAGCGAGCTCGGTGGCAGTTACTTTAAGAATTCTGCCCTCATTAGCAGCCCTGATCACTGTGTTCACGTTAAGCACCGATTTATATGCAGCTGTCCAATTGACAAGACCGTAATCAGATGTCATGATCAGAGGAAAATCGCGATATCCCTGATGATTCACATCTGTATATCCATTATATTGTATGTCGTCCAGACCCAGAGAAACATTTGCTGCTGCATTAGCTTGAGCCATGGCTCCTATTAAACCGGCTTCAGCTTCTCCCTTGTTGCTGTAAAAGTTGACCTCGGTGACGACATTCTTAGGCTGTTCTAACAGATCACTGCATGATGCAAAGAAGCAAACAAGCACTGCAGAGGCTATTATAATGTTATATTTTCGCATATTGTATGTTATATATTTTTTCATCTTTCTATCATTTAAAATGTTACATCAATACCCATTGTAAAGGTTTTTGACTGTGGATAATTACTATTGTCTATTCCCGCACGTCCATCGCTCGCTGAAAAAGAACTTGCTTCAGGATCGTACCCTGTGTATTTGGTAATAGTAAAAAGATTGCCACCTGATAAGTAAACTCTTAGCCTGTCCATTTTTACTTTCTGACAAATTGAATTGGGCAAATTATAAGAAAGATTTATAGTTTTGAGTCTTACATAAGATCCGTCTTCAACCCATTCTGAACTTCTTCCATTAACACTAATTACCGCATCGGGAAGATTATGGTCTATTCTATATTGTGTTCTGACCGATTGCACGATCCATCCTGGAACATCTGTATTTTGATTAGTTGGAGTCCAATGATCCAATAACCGTTTGCTTGTTCCGGTTAGTAAACCCCAATTAGTCTTTTCAGTAAAAATTCTGCCCGCGTTAAATATTTGATTGCCAAACACACCCTGAACAGAAGCTGAAAGTTCAAAATTCTTATATGAGAACCTGTTATTAAAACCAAGACTGAACTTTGGTGCTGTGTGAGCAATTATAGCTAAATCCGAGGCATTTATTTTATAGTCACCATTCAGATCTTTATACTTTGGATCACCAGGCATTTGTCCGAATTTGTTTGCCTCTGCTTCCTCGCTTGTCCCCCAAACCCCTTCAAAAATATGGCCTTTAAGTGTTCCCAGAGGTTCTCCTTTAATTAACCACGCAATAGGATTTAAGTTAGTGCCAATCCCGTATCCACCACCCTGAGACACTCGCTGGCCAAGTTGTTGTATGTCATTACCTTCATTATCTTTCCCCAGATCCAGAATTTTGCTTCTGTTGATCGATAATACAATACTTGTGTTCCATTTAAAATTGCCATCAACCGGATCTCCGCCAAATGAAATCTCAATCCCTTTATTTTCCATCGACCCTACATTAGTCATCACACTAGGCACAACATTGGATGCACCAATCCCTGTGTACGAAGGTAAAGTGATGGGAAATAGCAAATCTTTTGTTGTTTTCTTATATATATCTATTGTTGCAGTTAATCTGCCTTTAAACAGGCCTAAATCCAATCCAACATTGATTTGTTCAGTACTTTCCCATTTAAGCTTACTATTGGAAGCGGAATTAACGATATATCCTACATCATATGAGCCCCCGCCATTATAAGGATAATTGGCACCACCACCTACGCTTGCAAGTGTTGAATATGGAGATATGTTCTGATTACCTAATATACCCCAGCTACCCCGGAGTTTTAAATTCGACACAATAGTTATATTTTTAATAAATGTTTCATTAGAGGCAGTCCATGCTAAAGCAAGTGCAGGGAAGTATGCCCATTTGTGACCAGGTGCAAGCACGGATGAACCATCTGCCCGATAAGAGGCTGTTAATGCATATTTGCTGTCAAAAACATAATTAGCACGTCCAAGATAAGACATAGTTTCCCGTTCAGTAATCCCGTTCCCGGTTACAATAAGGTTCGTCGCACTTGCTAAATCGTAAATACCGGTAATATCTGTGGCAAAACCATCTCCCTGAAAATCGTAGTTTTGATAATTTTGAACAATATATTCAGTAACACCTGTGAGCACTAAACGATGTTTCTCGCTAAAATCTTTACTATAGGTTAAGATATTTGAACTCTGATATGTAGAACTCGCTGCTGAATGCACTGTACCTAAGCCACCAACACCGGCTCCTTCAAATGTCTTCCTGTTCAAATAGCTGATATTGTTCTCGTTTGCAATGATTGCCCCTCCTGTAACTTTTAGATCAAGACCCTTTAATGGTTTGAAGTCCAAATAACTATTTATGTTATTTCTGATAGTATTTATTTCATTAAATGTTTCCATTGCAGACATGACCGGATTTGCGCCTTCATCATGTCCATATCCTGGTTTATGTACCATGTAATTACCTGAAGCATCATAAACAGGAGTGGTCGCATCCCATTGGTATGCCTCATTAGCTGCCTGACCAATAACAACGCCGCTTGCGGTCCCATTTCCAAATGGAGGCACATTTGATTTTTCTTTTGAACCTGCCCAGTTTAAACCAACACTTACCCATTTATTAATATCTGCATTTACATTTGCACGAAGAGAATAACGCTTATAGTTGGAATTTATCATTATACCTTTATTATTCATGTAACCACCCGAGAAAAAATAATTCATTTTGTCTGTACCTCCGCCAAAAGAAAGCTGATGATTAATTATCTTACCGGTTTTGTAAACCTCCCTCTGCCAGTCTGTGCCACCGTTCTTTTCAAAAGAAGCAACTTCTGCATCAGTAAAGGGCTTAAAGCCGCTTGGTGGGTAGTCTTCATCTAATGTGGCTGAAAATTCATTTGCTGCACGAGAAAATTCACCAGCGTTCATTAAATCAAGTGTCCTTGTAAGTCTTTGGATGCCTTCGCTAAAATTATAATTTATCACCGGCTTACCTGCTTTTCCTTTTTTCGTTGTAATTAAAATCACACCATTAGCGCCCCGTGAGCCATAAACTGCCGCGGCAGAAGCATCTTTTAAAACTTCAATTGACTCAATATCATTTGGGTTCAAAGATCTAAGCTCTCCACCTTGCAGTCCATCTATAACAACAAGGGCATTACTATTTCCAGTGAGTGAATTACTACCTCTTATCCGTATCGTTGTATTGCCTCCTGGGGCACCATCTGTATTCGTAACAGTTACACCTGCTGCACGACCTTGCAATGCCTGATCAACTCTTTGAGTCGGCAGAAGTGTAAGGTCTTTGTCTTTAACACTGCTTATTGAACCAGTAAAGTCACTCTTTCTCTGTTGACCATATCCCACAACTACCACCTCATCCAAATTTCTAATATCGGCCACTAAACTTACATTTATGGTAGATTTTCCGGAAACAGAGATTTTCTGGGTTGCATATCCAATGTATGAAAATACAAGGGATGCATTTTCTTCTTCTACTTCAATTGTGTATTTCCCGCTAATGTCCGAGATTACACCTTTGGAGGTCCCGTCTATAGAGATATTCACTCCTGTTAAAGGTTCATTGGTAGTGGCATCGGTAATGACACCAGTCACTTTACCCTTTTGATTTATGGCTTCTTCCCGTGCAAAAACAATCAGCTTGTCCATCACAACATATGAAAGATGAGTGCCATCAAGCGCTTTGTTTAAGACAGATGCAACAGTGGCTTCGTTATCGTCAATATCAACTGTCTGGGTAACATCAACCTGATCTGTTTTATAAAAGATTTTATAATCACTTTGATTTTCAATAGCTTCAATTACACTTAGAAGTGTCCGGCTTTCATTATTCAGCTTGATAATGCTTGACTGACTATATCCGACTGCAAAGCTTTGAAGAGTTGCCAGAATAAGGAAGAAAGTTGAAATTTTCATAATTAGGAGGGTTTTTTGAAGGCAATTCTTTTCAAAAAAAATGCCCAAAAACAATTTTTTTTTCATAGTTTTGATAGTTTTTTAATTAGTAATTACCCATGTAGCTTTCAGAAGAGGTTCATGGGACGGATTAATTTAGAATTGCCGGAAGATGTATCAGCATTTTCCGGTTTTTCATTTAGGGTTAGTCTTAGTTTAGTTTTTTTCCAACGGCTGTAGGTTTTAATGGTTTATACTAGTTTCTTTTTATTTTGGATATGATTATTGTATCTTTTTCAACCTTGTAGTTAATTGGAGTAGTTATTTTAATAGCTTCCAGTACCTGGTAAACTGTTTCATTATGCACAAATTTCCCGTTAAACCGTTCTGATTTTAACTCATCATCATTAATTTTAATTTTGACATTATACCATCTTTCCATTTTAATTGCAAGATCCTCAAAGGACTCTCCTGCAAAAACCAGCAACTGATCTTTCCAGCTTACGAGATTTTCCGGATCGACTTTGTTTACCGTGATTGAAGTAATTTGTGAAGCTTGCTGTTCATCCGGTGCCTTCTCCCGCAAAGTGGCCATTTCATTGGGTTTAATTATTATTCCATCATGGTTACCACGGATATCTTCAACCTTAACCTCACCTCTGACAACAATTGTCTGGGTTTTTTTATCTCCCGGATAACATTTAACATTGAAAGCGGTGCCAAGAACATTTACTTTTACATCACGGGTATTTACCACGAAAGTTTTACCGTGTTTTTTTACAACATCAAAAAAAGCCTCACCTTCCAGTGTAACATCCCTAGAAATTTCACCAAACTTTACAGGATACCTGAGTTTACTGGCAGAATTAATCCAAACATGGGATCCGTCAGACAATATTATCTGCGCTTTTTCTCCAAGTGGAACGATTATTTCATTATAAGCAAGATCCTGGGTTTTGATGCTGCGATGGTGGAACACGTTAAAAAGTGAAGTTAACCCAATGACTAACAGACTCACCGCAGCTATCTTAATCCAGAATGAATTGAATTTCCTGAAAGTACTGACTGTCTCAGGTTGTTCATTTATAATATTCATCAGCTTTTGCAATGACTCGGTTTTATCAGTTCTCACACTGGATTTCCTGGTATTCAAAAGGGTTCTGAGAACATTGACCGCATTTTCAAATTCCTCTTTTTTATCAGGATGAGCGGCGACCCATTTTTCCCAAATTACAGTAGATTCAGGATTCGTTCCTTCTACAAATTCACGAAATGATTCGTTCAAAATCATCTCATTAAGCTCGTCAAAATCATTTTTTTTCAATCTTTTACGAATTTTGTTTTTATTTCGTACTATCTATATCACGGGAATATTTAAATATTATACTCAGTTAATTTAACTTTTCTTAAAAATAAATCGGGAAGGACATAATGTGATCAATCACATATGATGGAAAAAAGCAGGATCAGAGTAAGATCACGCATCAGAAGCAATCCACGGCTGATTAAATTTCGGACTGATTGCACCTGCATATCCATAATCCGGGCAATAGTTTCAAATTCCAGCTCTTCAAAGTATCGCAAATAAATTGCATGCCTTTGACGCGGGGTTAATTGATTGAGCAATTTAATGACTTTTTGCTGTGTTTCTTTTTCAGTCTGAACGGATATCATGAAATCTTCAGCAGTGAATTCAATGATAAACAACTCCTCAATGTCCTGGTCAATAGGAAGAGTTTGTCTCTTTAATTCCAGATTATCAATAATGTGGTTGCGTAATGACTTGAAAAGGTAAGGTTTGATGTCAAGCACGGGTTTCAGATTGGTACGGTTTTTCCAAAGCTTAAGGAAAAGTTCCTGGATACAGTCGTTAACTATTTCCGGATCACGGGAAAGCTTTATTCCATAGCGGTACAAATCATCATGGTAGGTAAGGAAGATCTCAGAAAATGCATGCTTATCGCCCTGAAGAAATAATGACCACGAATATGATTCCTTCATTTAATCAAACCATGTTAGCTTATTTAAGAATTAAAGATTACCCCTTAATGGCATTGCATTCAAATTTACGCAAAATTATTTCATACTTTAAACTCAGACCAGTTAATTCTTATTATAGAAAGTCCGTAATGCAGTATCTTAAACTACAGGTAGTGCAGGATACTAAATTTAAATATTACCACCTCATGTTTATTTATCAATTATGGGTATCCCATGCCATACACTTGAACCGAAAGTAGTTATATAAATTTGTTCCGGATCATTCTTATCAATCACGATTCTTTGTCCCCAGTGAAAATCATAACCTTTAATCTTTTTCCAGACTTTCCCGTAATCATCACTTCGCCAGGCAGCCTGATTGAACGTGCAGCAATATACTCTGCCGGCATGGTAAGGATCAACAGTAACATCATAAACATATTGCTTTTCATCGAATATGGAGGTCCAGGTATCGCCGCCATCTTCTGACAGGAAAATTCCTCCCGGCATGCTGATTGGCTTGTTACCCCCATTTGCCCTGACTACATCACCACCTACAAGATCGCTCAAATCAATATCTGCCCAACAGCCAAGATAAAGTCGGTCCGGATTCTGGCGATCGTAATCTATTCCATTAGGGAAGATAATGCCATCAGCGACATTCAGTTTTGTCCATGTTTCTGCACCATCTGCTGACCGGTAAACTGCACCAGAATAAATTGATGTTCCTTTTTTTCCATCTTTATGCATAGGAGTGGCGCTAACTGTTAGAAATAATATCCCTTTACTGGTCAGAGTCAGTTCAAAAGCGCAGGTATTTTCTTCTATGCCATTATTTTTAAGATGCCATGTCTTTCCGTCATCGGTCGACTTAAATACGCCTTTACTGTAGACACTGACATATAATGTACGGTTGCCAGGAGCTGATTCCGGGTCAAGAACAATGGATGTGGCCGGAGAATCAAATCCCATTCCATCATACTCCGGTTTCCATGTTTTTCCCCCGTCAACAGAAACACAAACACCTCCTTTTCCTATCTCTTTCCACTTTGGGTTCCGTGTCATCTTGCCTCTTGGAAAATCGTGCAGGTATGACCATACCGACCAGATTTTATCTTTCACAGCCGGATCGAATACCATCCAGTAACATGTATTTATCCATTCGGGTGGTACTCCTTCAGTAGACCTTACCCAGCTTTTTCCCCTGTTAAATGAGTGATGATATCCAATATCAGTATAGCTTATTGCAATATGATTACTGTCGAAGGGATCGAAATGGACCCCATAAGCAGTAGTTACATCCAAACCCCTGCTGATAAATGTTCCATCTGGTTGTCGGGCACTGTAAATTTCATTCCAGCTCTTTCCTCCATCCATTGTTTTCATGGTACGGTACCAATCAGTCACAATAGCAATCTTCCCATTGGTTGGAGATACTCCTACATCCATCAGCCGGATGTACTCACCACCAAAAGCTTTCTCAGCCCATGCATCTTTAAGATTGGAAACACCAATACCATCTTTCACTGCATACTGTCCTGAACCTCCTCCGCCTTTCCATACCCACTCCCAGTTTTTACCGCTATTACCTGTTTTCAGTGCTCCGTACCAATAGATAAATTCTTTATTGTTTTTCTTTTCTTCATACCTGTTGCTGATAAGATATGCATTACCTGCATCATACTCAGAACAGGCAATCATTGAATAACTTGGTTTTATTCCGGCAATCTTATTGGTTATGACAGGGTCTGTTATTCTTTTCCATGTATCACCAAGATTATCTGACTGCCATACTTCACTATGTCCAAACTCTTCACGGATATCTTTGCTCTGATCGTGATGAAGTGCATATAACATCACCTTATCACTGTTTGCCACTGTACCACCTGTAAAAGAAAATGCAGGAGACATGGCTTCTGGCAGATCTTTCCGGCTGATTGTCCGGGTTGATTTATTAAAAATATAAGCCGATGAAGCAGTAAGTATGAAGACTTCCCCTTTTAAAGCTGACCTGTTTGTATAAATGAAATCAACAGGTTGCTGAAGTGAATCTCTTTTCCAGCTTTTGCCGGCGTCAGATGTATAAAAGAAGTACCTGCCCATGCTGAAATAGACAGACCCGGCCCGCATCGGATCGGCCCTGATTGCACTGATTCTTCCGGAGGTATGAGAATATAATGAGCTATCTGTTGTTTCAATATTGTAATCAGCATGATCGCCTCTGAATATTTCATGTGTTATTTCCTCTTTTGAAGGAAAGATCCGTTCCCAGGTTCTCCCTCCGTCAACTGACCGGTTAAGTGAGGCTGAACCAACATAAACAATGTTTGAATCGATGGGATCCCAGGTATATGACGAAGCTCCGCCTGCAAAGTTTATCTGCTGATAGGAGGTCCCCCCATCTCTTGTAAGATATGAGCCTGTCATGTCACAGCGCAGGAGAAAATGATCAGGTGATTTATAGGAAAAGGTAGGGATAAAAATTGCGCCTCCTCCTCCTGGTCCGAGCTTCTCCCACTTTGCTTCATGTGTCTTCTTTACAGTTGTCCGGAGGCCGGATTGACATCCTGTAAAGGCAATAAGTATAAAACACACACTCCAGGTCAGTATTTTTATTCTTGCGTTCATCGCTTTTAAATAGTTATATGAAACTCTTCAAATTATTGGTTATCTCCAATATAGATGGGAGACTAAAAGCCTTTGATTCTGATCAAAAATATAAAACTAATTTATATTATATTGTTATCTTTCGGTGAGAAAATCTTCACTATAATCTCTTGTAAAATAATGCTTTTTTATCAATGATCAACATTAACAATAAACTTAAACCTGCTGATTTTTCAGACAGGCTGATAAAATTCTGGCAAATTTCCGGGCAGAAGATTCAGCTTATTGATAAACGCTATGATGAATCCAAAGGTTCACCTGTATTTACAATAGGTGGCAACTATTCCACCAGGGGATGGACTGAATGGACACAGGGATTTCAATATGGTTCCGGAATTCTGCAGTTTGATGCTACCGGGGAGAAACAACCACTGGATGATGCAAAAAAGAAGATACTGGATAAAATGGCTCCGCACATCAGCCATTATGGTGTTCACGATCACGGATTTAACAATGTAAGCACATACGGAAATCTTTTACGTCTCATGTGCGAGGGTAAAATCCAATCCAATGAATGGGAAAAGAATTTTTATGAACTGGCATTAAAAATTTCCGGGGCTGTTCAGGCTTCACGCTGGACAACAATTAAAAACGGAGGCTTTATCCATTCTTTCAACGGAGCGCATTCTTTGTTCGTTGATACAATCCGATCATGTCGTGCACTTATTATCAGCCATATGCTGGGACACGTTTTGCAGGGTGAAGGGGATATTAAGATAAATATCCTTGAACGTGCAATACACCATTTAACAGCAACTGCAAACTTCTCTGTCTTTTACGGAGAAGGTCGTGATATCTATGATGTTCCCGGCCGTACTGCACATGAGAGTATATTCAATGTAAAAGACGGGAATTTCCGTTGTCCTAATTCCCAGCAGGGCTATTCCGGCTTCACAACATGGACCAGAGGTCTCGCATGGGCAATGTGCGGATTTGCTGAACAACTTGAATGGCTTGATACTGCAAATGAGGATGATTTTGCTTCATCAGGAGGAAAGGATGCTCTGTCAGCTCTCATGTTAAAAGCAGCAAAAGCTACCTGCGACTTTTATATCGGACAATCACCTTCTGACGGGATTCCTTATTGGGATGCAGGGGCACCGGATCTTATCAGGCTGGGTGATTACCTCGGACAACCCGCTGATCCCTTTAATGATTATGAACCCGTTGATAGCTCTGCGGCAGCTATCGGGGCACAGGGTTTACTCAGGTTAGGGAAATTCCTCACTGATAAAGGTGATACGGAGGCAGGTGCCCGTTACTGGCAGGCAGGTCTCACCATGCTGAATACCTTGCTTGAGGAGCCTTATCTGAGCACTGATGCAAACCACCAGGGACTGTTATTGCACTCCATATACCATCGTCCGAATGGTTGGGATTACATACCTCAGGGAAGCAAGATTCCTTATGGTGAATCGAGTATGTGGGGCGATTATCATATCCGTGAGGTATCCCTTTATCTTCAGCGCATCATAAGCAAGGAACCCTATTACACTTATTTTAATTGCGTTAAATGAATACTAATCCGATAACTGACCTTTCACGTCTCTGCATTCATACTATAACAACAAAACCCTGGGGCATTGAAGATGCAGCAAAAAACTACGCCTCCAATGGTGTCAGCGGAATCACTGTATGGCGGGATGCACTGAATGGCAGAAATATAAAGAAGACAGGTGAGATGATCAGGCAGCATGGTCTCAGTGTTGTCTCTCTATGCA
>JGI20214J51088_10001330_pt1 | contig 16896 bp, 19 predicted proteins | sample WetSurMetagenome_FD_51088 | JGI IMG/M metagenome (IMG submission 51088) | reverse complement strand
CCTTTCAAAAGTCCGTTCTTGACGGTCTTTTCCTTTCAGCTAGACTGAAGGCAACGCTTCTAAGCTCCGCTTTACAAAGCGAGGCTTAAAGTAACAAGGAGGCTAAAATATGCAAAAATGTCCCCCAAAACAAAAAAAGTGGTAGCTTATTGCAGAGTTTCCACACTGGAACAAAAAAAGAAGGGTTATGGAATTGATATTCAAATTCGCGATGTCAGCGTGTTTGCCGAGCATCTGGGGCTCGTAATTGAGAAATTCTTCAAGGACGAAGGTGAAAGCGGAGTTAAGGAAGAAAGAAAATTCTTAAAACTGCTAATGAGAGACTGTAGAGCGCGCAGGATATCGACGATTATACTTCCTTCGCTGGACCGTCTATCTAGGGAGGTCAGAATTGCTGAAAATCTATTTCATGAATTTGATAAACTTGGGGTCAAAGTACTAATTGCCGATATGCCGCAATATAACGGAGAGCGGAAAGACATTTTTATTAGGCAAATACTGGAAGCTATTGCTGAAGACAATCGGAAAGATATTATTGAGCGATTGTATAAAGGCCGTCAGGAACGAGTAAGAAAAGGTCTATTCCCTGGCGGGAATCTGCCGTATGGATTTATGAGGAACAGTAAATCTATAACAGTTAATATTAGTGAAGCGGAAATTGTTCGCATTATTTTTAAGCTTGCAGATAATTGGAACACCGAGCAGTCTATAGCGAATGAACTTAATAAAAAAGGATATTCAAGAAGAAATGGCAAAGCATGGACACAGAGACAAGTCTGTCGTATTCTTCAGAATAAACGCGTTTATAAAGAAGGTTTCATACATTATGGGAACATAATGAATATAAATAGAACCATTGTCATTTTAAACGATCCTGACTGATGCAGTTTATTAATTGTTTAGGTTGTCATTTCTAATTCGTCCTCAGTTGCAGTCCAAGCAAACCACAAGAAGCTTATTTCAGTTCAAAAGAAGCAATCACAAAAATATGATGAAAAGTCTTTACATCATTTATCAAACCATGTATATTTAGTGTAAGAAAAATATGAACGCATAATAAATGTTCGATTGCGTGAGAACTATAAGTTATTTTGATTCTGAACAGGAACAGGAGACGAAAGTTTCATGTCAGGAGGGGAAAATGACCAATAAAACATTAATTTATGATGAATTTCTCAAAATTCAGGCGGATCAATCATTCTCTCAAGAGACAGTTTTATATCGGCGCTTTACTTCTTGGAAGGAAGCAAAGAAAGTGTTAGATTTTGGATGTGGAAATGGTCATTATACACTTATGCTCGCTAACAAATATCCCGATAAAGTTTTCACGGGCGTTGAGATTAATAGCGAATTAGCTACTTTAGCTCAAAACCGCTGCCAGAAACACGGAATAAGTATTGTAAACGGGACATACACAGATATGCCTGAAAACTTTGAATTTGATTTTCTTATTTTGCGTTTTGCCGTTAGCTATCTATCTAATCGAAAATCATTTTGGGACTGGGTTGCTAAACATGGATCAGAAACGTCAGGGATCCTCGTGATAGATGCCGATGATAATAATTTTTATATCGAGCCTGAATTGCCATTTTTTCTTCAGGAAGTTCGTAAATTTTATAAAAGAGTTGAAAGAGAAGGTGGACAAAGAAATATCACTGACGTGATAGCTAATGAATTGAATGCTATAGGCTATGATCAGGTTTATAGCCATCGAATAATTGTTAACAGCGATATGCCAATGAAAAAAGAATCCATGTATTTATATTTGTACTTAGGAACAGAGTTTGATACGGGATCTCCTTTGCCTAATGAAATACATAATGAGTTATACAAAAAATGGATGTTAGATCCAGCCTCTTATGTGCAATATGGATTGTTTGGATCGCTTTTCGCCCGCAAATAGCAAACAGATGTAAGCTAAACTAAATAAAGTGCTGAGGTGAATCTATGATATCTCTAATAAACTTTGAAAATGGAAATTATTTGAACTTATCTGAGGATCAATCTATTTTTTTACGAGTTATTGGTAAAGGTGACCCCTTAATTATAGTTCATGGCGGTCCCGGATTAGAGCATTACTACTTATATAGATGGCTACTTCCATTGTCAGAGCATAGAACACTTATATTCTACGATCAGTGTGGTTGTGGGCGTGATCTTACCCCTCTTTCAGAGATATCGGCAACAAAAGTAGTGCAGCAATTATATGAGCTTGTAAGGGCTTTGGGGATAAGCACGGATATCGGGTTCTTTGGTCATTCTTGGGGATCACACGTTATATTGACACTTTTGGAAAAGTATCCATCAATAAAGTCATCTGAACTTATTCTTTGCAGTCCACAAGGACTGACATCAGATAGAAGCACAAAAGCAATTGAATGCTTAATGGAAAGGTTTCCTTCTGCTGTGATGCAGATTTATGAGGATATTTTAGCTACTGGGAAAGAAACTGCTGGTGTAGATGCAATGAATACGCTTCTTCCATATTATTTGGCGTCTCAGGATAACATTCCTGAAATTGAATTTAGAGGATATACAGCTGACGTCGAGAAGGGAGTTAATGAGTCTTTGGGAGAATACGATCTCCGAGATTTTGCTTCAAAATTAACCACTAAGACTTTGATTATTTACGGAGATAAAGATTTTGAAACTCCAAACAACACAATAGAACTTCATAAAGCGACAACGCAACTTCTTGTTTTAGCTAACGCAGGACACTTTCCATTTGCCGAAGTTCCCACTTTTTTTCAAGAAAAAGTGTCATATTTCTTAAAGGTGACTGATGCAATCTCATGTAAATCTCTCCCGCTTAGAGATGGATAAAACAGTTAGAACATTAGCTATTGTCATTGGCTTGTCTCATTATAAGTCAAGTCTTTTAGGAAAATTGCCTGCTGCTGCGGCTGATGCACGTCGAGTCGCTCACTCGTTGGCATCATGGGGCGTTCATATGGAAAACATCAATCTTCTCACTGACGCGGATGCCACCAGGAGAGAAATACTCAAGGCACTCCGCGTTTGGCCTTTGCAAAAAGCTTGTAATTATCTGAGATTAATTATTTATTTTGCAGGTCATGGCTCAAGGATGCAAGACCCCGGACAATTGCCTGTATCAGTATTATTGCCATACGATGCCGATCCCTCAGATAGAATCGGAACGGGTATTATATTGCCTGATATTCTTGGCGCGTTGACGAGAATCAGGCCGAGAGAAGTATACCTTTTTTTAGATGCATGCTCTCTTCGCTTTGATAGAATTGAAAATGTTACACGAGCAGAACTGCCCGAGAAAGATGTATTAAATACTATCGGATCATCCTGTATGTTCTGCATGGTAGCTGCCGGCCTTGAGAAATCATATGAAGATTTAGATACTTACTCAGGGTATTTTACTCAAAGTATACTTAGCAACCTTTCAAAGTTGAGAAAGACAAAATCGAATTGCAGCATTTTGGCTGCGGAAGTAAAAGATGATCTAAAAAAACAAGGCTTAGCTGCACCTGAATATTATATATTTGGAAATATAAATGGTTGGCCCTTACCTAGTCCAGACACAGAAGAACCAATTCAAAATGTTCCAGAAGATATCGATGACGTACCGCGCATTTCAGCTCTAGCATCTTTACAGGATTTCATAATTGACAATAGAGGAAAACTAATTTGGGTTTGGGGCAAATCTGGATTAGGTAAAACCATATTAGTTAGACAATTACAAAGTTTAAGCAAAAACTCAATATATGTGTCGGTTCCTTATTCAAGTGAAAACGCCACTATTGATATAAATGAATATATTGCAAGTGAGATATCCGAGCAAATTATTGATCTATTCCCATCTGGGAAACCTCTTCTTGGAAATCCAATAAACACTTTGGCCGAGGTTTCGAAAAAGATGCCTGGCTCTTTGCTGCTAATTGATCATGCGGAAAGATTTCAAGAAGGTTATGCACAGAAACTTATCGACACTCTATTCTTTATAAAATCTCTTGATATTATTTTGATAAGCCAAAAACCTCCCCATTTATCATTTCAAATAGTTGGGTGGCAATGCCCTGTTCTGTCGGAGGATGAAGTAAAGTTATTTTGCAAACAATATGATTCTGACATAAAGTTGTCAGTTTCTTTTCTAAAATCAGCCAGTAAAGGAATGCCCATAAACCTCAGGAGAATGTTAGATGCTGGCCTGAAATCTCCAGCTGATTTTGTTCAATTGACCCAATCACCAGGAATTATAAAAGCAATCCTTGCTTTAAGTCAGAGTGGAGGATATGTTGATGAGATATTGTTTAGAACAATTTTTGAATTGGAATTAGGCGATCTATCGTTCCTCGGAAATCTTGGATTAATACATCTTGCAGAGAACCACTATATCCCTCACGATTCATTAATGGAGATGTCACTGGAGTCAAGAGCCGACATTAGCAAAGATAAAAGTATAATCTATTGGAGTTGCCAAGTTAAAGAGACTCCGCAAGATTTGTGGTCCTGTCGAATGCTGGCAAATGTAATATTGAAGTATGGTTTCATACAAGAGGCCGATAAAGCATTGTTAATAGCAGTGGAATTATTAGTAAGAGCAAGGGATTGGACCTTGGTAAAATCAATCGGTTTAAAGTTATTGAGCTATTCGCATTTGTCTCCAACATTATTTTATATTTCTGAAGAGCTTGTTAAAGTAACAAAATATGAATTGGTTGATATAATTGTGGAACATCTTGAGCGATTTGATCTGGATGCTGATCAAGAAATCAATGTATATCTAATAAAAAGCGAGCGTCATTTCTGGTACGGCAATTATGATGAAGCAGTATCTTTAGCCCAAAAAATACTTTCCTTATCAGGGTCGCCCAAGCAATTTGCTCAGGCACACCTGAATATAGGAATTGCTCATTTTTTTATGGGTGAATGGACGGAAGCCCTTAAGCACTTTCGTCAGGCGGAATATCTCGCTACGTCTGAGCCGCGTATTCATGGATGGGTAAAATTAATGGTTGGTTCTATTTTTGCCATTCTTGGCATAGAAGCCTCAGAGGGACGTTATTTATTGCAATCAGCCGTTATAATTCTTACACAAATCGATGACTTCGCTGGAGTAGCAAGTGCTTGGAACAATTTAGGGGAAATGAGCTGGAAGCTTGGTGAATATCGAACTTCATTAATTCAGCTTTCGAATTCTTACAGAGCAGCTGAAATGGTTGACGATAAATCTACACTCCTTGAATCGACGAGAAATATGCTGCATGTACATTTACGGTTAAATGGTCCCTTTAGTACAGAACTAGAAGAAACATTAAACAAGCTTTATATACACTTATCTGATGTGCCTGATCGCACCGAGCAAATGCAGGTTTGGAATACGCTTGCAACTATTGCTGCATACAGAGGCGATATTGACGATTTAAGTACAAAGGTAGACTTAGCCTGTCGCTATACAAAAGGAAATGTCGAATACCATATGTATACACTTACCAATCAGGCTTTATTAGCAGCCTTGTTAAATAATACAGATCTAAGCTTAAAAATATTATTGCAAGCTTTTGCTTTTGCGAAGCAAGGATGTAATTATTTGGCGATCAAACAAATGCAAAATGACGTTTCGTATCTTCTAAGAAACTATGGAAATCTAGCTTTGGAGGAACTTGCTAACGAAATGAATAATATGATATACCAATATGAAAAAGATATGAGGAGCTCACATTTAAAACTTATTTCCAATTATAGAAAATAGATATTTATATTCCAAAATGTTATAATTTTGGATTAGAATTATAAATGTCAATAATCAAGTTATGAAAGGATGTAACTATTAGAGCTTTAATTTCCATTGTTTCAAATAATCAAGCTATTTCAGATGTGAAAACGGCTCAACTATTCGATGAACTTTCTAGGCTGGGCAACAATATTGAAATCAATTCACCAAATAATCTATTAGATCAAAAGATAATTCCTCGTTTAGGTGGAATGGAAATTTTAGCATCGTTTATTGCTTCTGCGGCTGCAATTCAATTGGCTAAGGCTTTAAGAGATTTCGCAAAAAAGCAATCAATCGCATTAAAGTTAGTAAATTCTGACAAACAAGAGCTTGTTTTGACAGCTAGCGGTCATGATTTGAAGTCGGTTTCTGATATTGTCGGCTTCTTGATGAAGCAACATACTAAACAGAGTCAATTCGGGTCTGATACAAACAATAGAGAAAATATAGCCGAAATCGAGAATTCAACAAGTAAGGATGGGGAAAATGACGATCTGGATGTTTGATAGTGAGAATAGATAATTTGCTAAAAACATCATTCTTCTTGACAATGAGTCTTGATAACTAATATTATTTGCTTTAAGCTCCACTTTGTAAAGCGGAGCTTATATCAAATGAGGGCTTTACAGCCTTTTTTTAATTATATCCATTTCTCTAAACTAGCGGAAAATCAGGAACCGGCCACTGACCAACAGTCGCTCCGGAAGGTAAAACATGCTTTCTCAACGCGGTGTCGGTCAATGCATACCCCCAGTTAATCAAATGACCCTGTTCTTTATCCGAAAACTTATTCAATCTTGTCCTGATTTTGCATAGAGATCCGGTTAAGGCATTGTCTGTAACCATGGCATTCGGAAGCTCATAGTTATTGATATGAGTCATAATACCCCAATAAGTCCCTTTGCGTTCGCCCTTGATGTAATCTTCCACTAACTTGCGTTTGCGCAAAGCTCTCGTCTGCTCAGTAATAATCCCAAGGGCTCTTAGCAATTGTTTGTGCCATATACGTGACGGATCGGTCTCAGGACCAAGCGGAGCCCCGGCATCGCTTACCAGGACCGTCTGGTAATTATTCCAGACAGCCTCAAGACCGAGATTGTCATAGACGCCGCCATCGGAAAGAACCATTTTGTCCCGGTAATCTTTCTGATCAAACAAAATAGCCCCTTCCGCGCGAATCCATTCTCCCTGAGGCCTGACAATTACCGGGGACAGTATCGGCGGGAATGCGCTGGAAGCCGCGACACAAGCGGCGAGACTCAAATTTGGGTTCCTGATCATTCCCACTTTGTAGTCTGCCAAATACGCTTTGGACAGCCGGACACTGTCTCCTGTCTGCAAACTCGTGGCATAAATAATAAAATTCGGTCCTTCTCCTTGTGAGGGCAAATCCTGCAAGGTCGCTTCCCCGAACAAATGTTTTTTGTATTCGCCAACTATCATATCGCTGATACTACGAAAGATATTGAGCAATCCGGCAATGACATCCGGCACGTCTATATTCCTGGCGCAAAAATCTCTTAACGGTGTTGCTATTTCGTCAACAAAATTAGTCGCAACGCCGTGCTCGTTAAATCTCAAGTTCTTCCATCTGTGTGCAAGCACCCCGGCGGTTATTGACCCGCCGGAAACGCTGCAGATACGATCTATTTTCCCCAAAAGACCAAGTTCATTCAATCGCCATAAGGAGCCCGTATGAAACAATGTGGCGCGAAATCCTCCACCGGATAGAGCCAATCCGATCCCTTTCTTGAGTTTGCCACTGTCAGACATACTGCCCCCCCTTTCAGCCGTTCACTTTATTATGCCGGCCGCAATGCAAATCACATCGTCCAAATAACCCAAAGCCTTTTCAAAGTTTTTAGCCGTGTTTAAATCCTTCTCAATTTCATTGATATTCTTATTCAATCCCTGATTACTTTCGTCTATTTTGCCTGCAAGTTCATTCGCTTCGCAGGTCAAATTCTCATATATATCCTGCAACAACTTATCTATTATTTCTTTTAGTTTTGTTTTTCTGTCGTCAAATCCTGTGATGATTTCCTGTGAGCTCTTTTTCTTTTCGGCCATGGCTTTGAGTAAATGGGCGCGGTTATAGGCTACGTTCAGCTTGTCCAATAATTCAATTTTTTCGGATATGGTCATTTTATTCTCCTTGATCATTTATTTCGTCTTGAGCTCTGAACAGAGTCTTTGAAGACGCACTCCGGCGGAATATAATNTCTGTATGCTCTTNTAATCCGATTTGTCCTGATTTTCGAGAGCCTGCGCCAACTCCGCATGTGCCTTGGGAATTTCATTGTAGACGGTCTCCGCCGCCTGCAACGCTTCCAAGGAATTAATAAATTGGTCGTTCAACGTCAGCATCGCTTCGATCTGAGCTTTTCTTTTATCGTCTGTGGCGGCCTTCCAGGCATTCGTGATCGACTCACTTTGCTCTTTGTAGTTTGTTTCCATTCCGACACGGATGACGTGAATCACTATATTGCAGAATTTCGCATACTCCTCGACGTTAGCTTGATTATTGTTTATGGCGTCACGAAGATAATCTTGTCTTTTACTTTCGATATAGAGATGCACGGCATCCGCAGCCGCTCTTGAAAACAGACTCAGTTGCGATGGAGAGGCATTCAGTTTTAACGCAGTTGCCGCATCTGTTGCGGTCGTATTGATGTCTTTTGCCAATTGATCGAATGTGTCAGATTTGATCAGATCGCTGCCGGACAGCTTAACCAGCAGATCCGCATAATCCGCAAAGGCGTTATTCAGCGAATTAAGCGCGAATTTCGACTTTTTAATCGTGAGATATAACGGCTTGACCTTCATAGACCAGTTATATTGTTCCTCAACAGTGATTGTGATTTGATCAATATCGGATCCACTGTTCTTGGAAAAACTGTCGACAAAACCCGACCGCGTCCAGTTATAGTTGACGGACGTAACGGAATCCATCCCGGAACCGGCAACTTTGACGGCATTGTCGAATTTGACAAACGGTTTTGAATCAATTGAAGCGCAGCCGACCGTAAAAAGAAAAAGGCTTAAAACAAAAAGATCAATAATTTTCAAAATTGTCTTGTTCATCATTACCCTCCATCTTATTGTGCCATTATTAAGCTGCTGTAGCGTTTCAACTGTGAAGTGATTCCATCTGAATCATTCAACGCTGATCGGCCCCATTCTTAATATGCCTCCTTCCCTGCGGGGTCAATAAAAAAGGCCGTGCTCCGCATGATTCACCATCATCGGCTCGGCCCTAAGTTCCATTGCTCGTTGCTCCTCCCCTCCCAGACGATTGCAATGAGCTATTTACAATTCTCATTAAAGTATCATTTTCAACAATCAGTTGTCAATAATATAATCTGATATTGGTATTGAGTGTTTTTCAGCATCAAAATTAAAAGTCCTTTTCTCTTAATATCTTTGTACAGGATCTTTTGTCAATTGTTCTCTTATTTGTTAATTATTATATTATTATTCCGTCGTTATTACTTGTCTTTTAAGCTAACTTATCAACTCTGTTGTATTGCTTCAACCGCCACAAACACCCCCCTTATATCCCCGCTGTTCCGGCGATACAATCCGGAAATGGAAACAAATATCAATCCGGAAAAGATCACTTTTTTCGCCATTACCAATTACCACGACATCAGAAAGCTCTTCGGCATCAAGGAAAAGAACCGGCGGGCACACATTTATGTCATCGGCAAGACCGGAACCGGCAAATCCACCCTGATCGAAAATATGATTCACTCGGACATGCAGGACGGCAACGGGATCGCGCTTATCGATCCGCACGGGGATTTGGCGGAAAAAGTTTTGGCTTTGGTTCCCCGGAGTCGGATTTCCGATGTCATATATTTCAATCCGGCGGATACGGAGTATCCGATTGCTTTCAATCCATTGGAGCGCATCCATGCCGATTATCACGACGTGGTGGCGTCAGGTCTTATTGCGGTGTTCAAAAAAATCTGGTCGGATTTTTGGGGGCCGCGCCTGGAACATATCCTTCGGTATTCGATTCTTACCCTGCTTGAATATCCGGGCAGCACGCTTTTGGATATTCCCCGGCTTTTAACCGACGCCGATTTTAGAAAAACCGTCTTGCTCAAAGTCGCGCATCCGCAAGTCCGGGAGTTTTGGTTTTCGGAATACGAAAGATATACCGTCTGGATGAGATCCGCCGCCGTATCGCCGATTTTAAACAAGATCGGGCAGTTCCTCGCCAGCGTGCCGCTCAGAAATATCGTCGGGCAAAGAACAAACACTTTCAAACTGCGGACTTTGATGGATGAAAAGAAAATCCTGATCGTTAATTTGGCCAAAGGCCGTATCGGTGAAGATAATTGTGCCCTGCTCGGGGCTATGCTGGTCACGCGTCTGCAACTGGCCGCCATGAGCCGCGCCGATCTGCCGGAAGAAAAACGGAATTCTTTTTATCTCTACGTTGACGAAATGCACAACTTCATTACCCTGTCCTTTGCCGACGTGCTGTCGGAAGCCAGAAAATACGGTTTGAGTTTGACGCTTGCCCATCAGTACATCGAACAACTGGATACGGAAATACGGGCGGCGGTCTTCGGTAACGTCGGCACCCTGATCGCTTTCCGGCTGGGGGCCAAAGACGCGCGGGTGGTGGCGCATGAATTTGCGCCGGTCTTTTCCGAAAACGATTTCGTGAACCTGCCGAATTTTCGGATTTACCTCAAGCTGATGATCGACGGCACCACTTCTCAGCCTTTCAGTGCCGACACCCTGCCGGGACCCTCTGACGGCGATTCTTTTGCGGACGTGATTGTCGAACTGTCACGGGTGAGATACACGCGGCCTCGGAAAGATGTCGAGCGGGACATCAATAACTCATTACAAAGAGGCTCGCGCCGGTAACCGTCGCTTGCCCTGTCCGGCAATTTCCCCCTCCTTATATATCCCCTTACTTATCCTAGACTGAATGCGGATTTGAACCTTAACAATTTGGAGGGTTAAACATGTACAGTCCGAAAATCAAACCAGAGTTTATACCGCTTCTCTACCGGAAAGCCAGGGAACTGAAAATTCCAATGACCGAATTGGTCAACCGTATCATCGGCAGCGCGCTCCGGGATGAACTTGGCACGGATACCGTGCCGGAAGCAGCCGAAAACGACCGGCGTGTAATATCGAATTAACCAAAGGGGGGTTGTTATGAGTTTAATGGTTCACAGAGGCGGTCACATCGTGACTAAAGAAGATCTGGCCTTGGTGCCGGTACCGGAACAGACGGAAAGTTATGTGCCGATGCCGCACAACGAGCTGGCGGATTCATTATCAACCATCGGGCAGGATATTTTGACCGGCTTCACGCTGACCAAGGAACAATACGCGCTGGCCAGAGACGGGGCGCAGATGTTCGGGATTCTCGTATTCAGGAATATCAATTCGGAAATGGGACTCTCAATCGGGTTTCGCAACAGCTACGACAAGAGCATGGCTATCGGGATCGCTATCGGGGCCAATGTGTTCGTGTGCGACAACCTGGCTCTCACCGGCGACATTACCGTGATGAAAAAGCATACCGTAAACGTTTGGAAGTCTTTGGAGGACACGGCCATCTCGACGCTCTACCGGAGCACCAGGAATTTCGAGCAGATCGTCATGGACGCGGAAGTTCTGAAGCGCAAGGCAACCGACAATGCCGAGGCTTTCAAGATGCTGGGCTTGCTGTTTGGAAACGGCATTCTCTCGCCTAGGCAGTTGCCGGCGGTAAAGGCCGAATGGCTGAATCCGTCATATGCGGAATTTAAAGAGCGCAACCAGTGGAGCTTTTACAACGCTTGCACCGAAGCCTTGAAATCGGCACCGCCGCTGGTCATTATGGAAAAGCATATTCAACTGCACAAGCTGATCACGGCAAACTAAGCGAATGAGATAGCCTGTCGGTTATCCCTTCATTCCTTCCTCTTTGGGAGCTGTGAAATGCTAAAATTCGTTATGTCCGATTGCGAAACATGCGCTTTGAAAGTCGAGTGTTCCGTCTGCAAGCTCATCTTGTGCAAACCGACAGAGGATAATATGGCTGTCTGCGTATCCAAGGTGCCTTGGTCGATGATCAACGGCAAACCGATGTGCCTCGATTGTTTCAACGCCATTACCAAAGGATAGTCTGGCGGTTTTACAGAGACCGAAGCTCGGAAAACAGTATCGGGGGGAACTCGTCGAGCTCTCCCCTTTTTATTCTTTGGGGTATTCGGGAACTGCAAAGTCTTGAGTTTTATTTAGACGTTCTCTCCTATTCACAGATTTATATTTTGGGGTAGGGGCACCCTACAACCCGTTTTTTGGGCGGATACCGGAAGCGTGCGGCTTTCGGTTACCATCGGCGGATACGGAAAAGTCGGGTGCGATAGGAATCTCTCGCTCCCGCTCGCTCCACCTTGACACTCGCAAGGTTCCGTCAGTTCCCCTTTCTTTGACAAGGAGAAATCCCTCTGTCCTAGAAGGGAGGTGCCGTTATGGATAATAAAAAGAAGGTTGATACCTATAAGGTGCAGTCGGACCGCGACAAGTCTGAATGTTACGAGGTCGTGTTAGAAAAGCAGGACCACGGTTACAAGAAGTCTTGTAACTGTCCGGACTTCATGCTTTGCGGAAAGGTCTGCAACCATATCGAAAGCGTCTTAACTTGTAAAGCTTACGGCTTATGAACATTGACATGATCATTGACATTGGAGACGAAGTGACGTGTGACTTCTGCAATGCAGATTACACGGACTCCGATGCAGTTGGAGGTATACTGATAGGCTCTTATGCAATATGCCCTCGCTGCGTTACCAAGCGCAGCTATGCTGAAGCAGATTTGCGTGCAGGCAAAGATGAGAAGTTCAAAGACTTCGTTTTAAGAATCAGAACTCACAACACTATTGGAGTTGCTTCAATGTAGAGATTTCCCCGTCTCTGTACGGGGATTTCTCCTTGTCATTTCCATTGTACTGACACCTTACTCGTGTCAAGGTCTTGCATCTATAGCCCCTTCCTCCCTCAAAGCCGACCCGCTTTAAAATTATTAATGCGTTCATGAATTATTAATGTTAAAAGGATAACTTAACCGGCGGTTAACCTGTTGAAATAATTACATTAATCCGGTTATGCATTTCTGTCTGAAAAAAATGTTGATTTTCTGTCTGCATTCAGGATATATTTTAAATAGCTGGTTCTTTGTGGTTGTGAATAACGTTTTATCCAGACTTATTCGCGCAATACATGGGAATCAGCAGGATGCTCGCGTAAGCTCTCCGGGGCTGCCTCCCGAAATTTCGGGATACGTTTTGCATCCGACTATATGGTGTTGCTGACTGGATACAGTGATATCTCCAATGAACTGCGTTTAATGCGCGGGGGGAGATATTCGTGTATACAGAAATCAGCAATATTATCGGCGCACTCCGCATTACAGACGCTCTCACCGCAGGTGAAATCCTCCACGCCAAAGGTCTTTATTCCACCCTTCAGTCTGCGCGTGTCAACGCACAAAAAAAACTCAACCAGCTTTCCGACCTCGGGCAAATCGAAAAATGCGACGGGTTCTACCGTATGCCCGATTGCAAATCCGAATTCAAAGAACACTCCAAAATCTTAACCAAAGCCTTATCTCTCATAATCATCTCTCATCCCGAAGCAATAATCCACAGAGAACCAACAATCAAAGAAATCGCTCTTCGCCCTGACTCCATTGTTTTATTGAAACGTGAGAATATGGGACGCTGTTTCATTCTCGAAGTTTGCAACAACGAAACCGAAATCTATCTCAGGCAAAAGATTGATGTCTGGAACACCTGGCCTCAAGCCCTCGGCTACCTGTCAAATCTTTTCGGATATAAAATACCGCACTTTGAAATCGCCGTTTACGGTGAAACCGTCATTGACGGGACAATTCCACTTATGGAGGTTTTATGAAACATCTCATTGCGGTGGTAATAATTCTTTCCGTATTAACTTGGGCGGTCTTGCAATTCCGCGAGACCAAAGAAGTGGAGGTGGTGCGCTATGTAAAACAAGAGGTTCCGAAGTACATCGACAAGCCGTTTGTGGTCGAAAAGGTGGTCGAGAAAGTTGTAGAAAAACCGGTCGAGAAGATCGTGTACGTTGACCGTCCGGTTCCCAGGGTGGTTGAGAGAGTGGTCTATCGGGACCGCATTGTCTACAAAGACCGTTTTGTGTATAAACCCTATCACGTATGGAGGATTAGATGACAACCTTAACCACGATCATCGTAGTCGTAACCGCATTCTTGCTTGGCTGGTGGCTTGGCTACCGTTCGGGCAAGTCCGACGGCCAGCAGGAAATGCTAGCTGAAAATCAGCGCATAGAGGCCACCCGCATTTGGGCGGAAACTATGGCACCTTATCTTGGAGGCAAATATGGCAAAGCCGAAAACTAACGACAACGGCCTCCAGATTATTCAGCCTCAGTTCCCGATGCTCCCTGAACTGTTCCAGAATGCCATGCCTGCTCCGGTTCCTCAGATGCCTTACGGCAGCGGCGTAGTGGCAGATTGGAAACATAACTGGAAGCTCGGCAGAATGGAAAAGGCTACGCAGCGTGAGGCATCGATTGCCAGAAGCAAGAAGGAAATGGTTATCGACAACCTTGCCACCATGAAAGCTCTCATGACCTTTTCGGCAGATGTTCAGCTACAGTTTAAGGAATACGAACATCGCCAAAACATGATGACGCTGGAAGCCATCGGAAAACAGCAATTGATAAACGCGGTGACTCTCGATAACCAGTTACGTCAAGAAAAGGTAATTGAGGCACAGCGCAGAAATCAGCTGCTTGAAAATGAAGTAAAGCTGAGCGCGCTTGAGTTCCAAATCAAAGAGCGCGAATTCGACGGAATACTAAATGGACCTTCCGCGAATTAAGATCGGCCTCGGAGACATACCGGTCTATATCACGGACCGGTATGTCCACGTACTCCTAATGGGAAAGTCGGGAACCGGAAAAAGTTCCCTGCTTTCCCACTGGTGGAGCCAGGACTGTTATTTTCCAACGGCGAAAGTCTTGATCGAACCAGCTGGATTTCTGGCCGCCGATTGCTATTCGCTCTCGAAGGGAAAGGCCATCTATTGTTCCCTAAAAAAACCGGTTGCCCTGAATCCGATGCGAGCCCCTTATGATCCAAACCAGATATCGGACAATATCGCCGAAAGCATTAACCAGGTAATCGTATTAACCACTCCCAACGACAAGTTGACGGTTAAGATGAGAGGCATACTGGACAAAGCAGTTAAATATTGCCTGGCGAATAATCGCAAGAGCTTGTTGCTGGTTAAAGATTATATTGAAAACTTAAAGGGCGATAACGAAACCAGGGACGGTATTATTAACCGGTTAAACTTCCTGTTAAACGATGACCGGATGGTTCATATTCTCTGCGGCCATGATTCAATCGAATGGGGCGAGTTTATCCGTCAGGGCAAAACCCTTATCATTGACTGCTTCGGTATGAGCCGCGAGAAGATGATTTTTACCGGCACGCTGGTTGCTCAGGGCATCACCAATTATTTTCGTTATGAGCGTCCGAAAGAATACAAACCGCTTGCTCTCTATATTGACGAGTGTTAAAATTACGTTTCCGCATATTCCAATTTCCCTGATGCATTGAAAGAGGGACGGAAGTATAAATTGTCAGTTGTGCTCTCGACCCAGGACTTCGCCATGATTGATGAGCGCATGACGAAATTGATGTGCAATGTCGGAAACATCGTCAGCTTTCGCGTCGGTCACAAAGAGGCCCAGCTTCTCAGCCGGGAAATCGGCTGCACCGCGCAAGACATTCAGTTCATCGAAAAATATCATGTCGCTTATCGGACACCCAACGAGACAGGCTTCGCTCAAGCTCCCAGGCCGCCAATGTTCAGAAAGCTTGAGGTGCAAACAAAAGTGGAACCCAAAAAGCAGTCTGGCTGGTTTCCGCTGGTGCCATTGGCGTCGGCGTAATTATAAACCTTAAACCCTAAACGTGGGAAAACAAAATGGAACTCCTGACCGCCGAAGAAGTCGCCCTTATTCTTAAGGCGTCCAAGTGGTTCGTATACAAACATTACGAAGCACTTGGCGGCTTTAAGATAGGCGCACTCGTGCGCTTTGACAAAGACCAGTTATTTAACAATTTAAGGGAGGTGATAAACAATGGTTTACCGGCATCACGGGAAATGGATGTACGACTTTTGGCAAGGGAGAATGCGACAGCGTCAAGGCGGATACAAGACCAAGCAGGACGCGGTAACCGCCGAGGCAAAGGCAAGAGTCAATCTAAAAAAGACGAATTCGGACTTTATCGCCTTGTGCGAGAGCAGACTGCAAGAGTTGAAGACTTACCGGACACCGAAGTACTTAAAGGAGAACCAGACGCTCTTTAAAAAATTAGTCTTGAGATGGGGTCGCTTAAAGACTATCGCCCGAGAGGATGTAGAAGATTACCTCAGGGATATTCCCTATCCGCAAGTAGCCAATAAAGAACTGCGCCTAATAAAAGCATTGTTCAATCACGGCATAGACAGGGAATGGTTCAACGTTAACCCGACAGCCCGGATCAAGATGAGGCCGGTAGACCGGAAGAAAAAATATATTCCGCCCATCGAAGATGTCAGAAAGGTTTTGGCAATCTCAAAGGGACTGGATCGGCTGTATCTTCTGGTCATGATCCACACCATGGGCCGAAGTTCATCGGTAAACAAGATTCGCTGGGAAGACAATCATGCGGATTATGTTTCTCTCTATACGCGGAAGTCGAAGAACAGCGATTTGAAAGAAATCAAAATCCCGAAGAACAAAGTATTGATCCAGGCACTATCAAAGATACCGAGAAAGGGAGAATATTTATTCACTAACAAAGACGACAAGCCTTATGATTACCGCAAGAAGTTGATGAAGGGTCTTTGCAAGAGAGCCGGGGTCAAGCCTTTCGGATTCCATGCCTTGAGACATTTTGGGGCATCGCTGCTCGATCAGATGGGCGTGCCTTTGACGGATATCCAAATGCTCCTTGGCCATGAGAAAGCAACGACCACCGACCACTATCTTCAATCATTGCGAGGGAGTACGGCCATATCAATAAGCAAATTGGAAGGAGTCACCACCAAAAGTCACCACCAAAGAAAAAAGGG
>JGI20214J51088_10001329_pt1 | contig 16904 bp, 15 predicted proteins | sample WetSurMetagenome_FD_51088 | JGI IMG/M metagenome (IMG submission 51088) | reverse complement strand
CAATCTTTGATCACAGCNGGAACACCACCAACTATCACTATAATACCCACGAACCGTGAGGACAAAGGGAAACGTGGCACAACTCCTGCAGCCGTTTGGGGTTACCCAGGAAGTCCTGTCTCAATCGTAAAGAACGTGTTTTAAAAAAGGAGCAGACGAAGTGGCACCGATAAAAATATAACATCGGCAGGCAGTATTGGAACAGGTTCCTGTCCAGGGGTAATGTCAGGGAAATGTCGACCGGCAATGATTTCAAGGTCAGTATTCAAAACATATACATACCCGCCCTAAAAAAACCTGAACAATAATTACTTCAGCATCAATCCCTGATTTTTTATTTTAACGCTGCAGTGAATTCTTCCGTTATTCTCATAACGATGATTAAAAAAGAGATCGATTTTGGATCTTCGTGGATATGAAATGATTTCTGAATTTTTTTTTGTTGTTCTAGGCTGGCGGTAACATGACGGTATCAATCAGATGGATTACGCCGTTGCTGCAGTTTATATCGGTGATAATAACATTCGCACCATCAACCGTGATGACACCGTTGGAGACGCTAATGGGCAGAGGTCCTCCCTGGAGTGTCTCAACCGAGGTGAGTTTCCTGAGATCAGCGGCATACAGTTTTCCCTTGATCACATGGTAGAGCAGGATCTGCAATAGATCTCCCTGGGGATTCTTGAGAAGGGTATCAACCGACCCTGCCTGGAGCTTCTTAAATGCATCATCTGTTGGTGCAAAGACGGTGAACTGCTCAGAACTACCCCCCGTGTTACCACTCAGTGTGTCATTCAGCTCTGCAGCTCTGATTGCAGTAACTACTGTTGTTAACCGGCTGTCTGCTTCGGCAGTTTCCATGATACTCTTTGTCCCGGCCTGTGCTGAAGGAACAACGGTCGTCGCAGATAGTATCAGTGTTGGAGTGGGAGTAGGTTGCATTGAGGGTTCAGCAGGTAGTACAGACGGTATCGGCGTTAACGTTACCTGAACATCCCTGCTCTCAAACAATTGGGTTGCGGGAGGGAAATTCCCGTCCTGCTTGACCTTCATGGTCAGGGTAAGAACCCCGTAACCTCCCGTAAATTCAAACGAATAGTTTCCAAGTTCCCTTATTATCATTTGTTTTGGCGTCTGGAAGGAATAGTTTCTGCCAATACCATCCTCTTCGAGAACCTCTCCGGTATCTTTATTCCTGACAATAATCCTGAGCCAGGAATTCTCATAAGGACGGTTGATTTCGAGATTTTCTTCATAATACGTGTCGAGCTTTTTGTATTCCACGTGTTTTATCCTGACCTGGTTGAGGGGCGTGAGGTTATAATCTATTACCAGAGGGGGATTGAGAAGGGTGAAAGAAACTACGGGCAAAACCTGTGTTATATTCTGATTCGTCAGTGAATAGATGGTGACATACCCCTCCCCATAATTCTGAGCGATTGAAGGCTGGAGAGAAACGTGCGTTTCCATCGCCGGGGATGATTTTGGTTCAATTGTCACATACGCTGAAATTGTTCCTGAAACGGGTGACCTGCCGGCAGCAGTTACACCAAGAGGTGCATCAGGAAGTTTTGCTGCAGAGTTGCCTGGTGGAAGAGTTGTCGGGATGAGCTTAATCATGCTTCCGGTGTTCAGGGAATCCTGATTGGGAGATAGGGTGAGCGGAGCCGAAGAAGAGATCCGGTTACCAGGACTGATCCCCGTGGGGGAATCCTGTGCATTCAGCGATGAGGTTATGGTGATTAACATCAAGCAAATTATGATAAAAACAAGAATAATAACCCCGAATATGAGATTATTGAACTCTTTTTCCGGGGGGTTGTTGGATCCTGAACCTGATGGTGAAACAGGAGATAATTTTGTCACGGTGTGGGAAGGAGATGGGGGAGATGATTCGTTGATCCATTCCGTTGTTGTTATCCAGGTAACCTCTTTTTTAACCGTAGTTTTTATTACACCGGGGGCGTGTTTAACCATCGGGGGTCTCATTTCTTCATTCCGTGGCTGAATAGAGTAANCGGGCTTTGTTGAGACCTGTTCATGTGCTGGAATCGTGGTATCCTGCTCAAGGAAANCTGAAGAAACTTCGGCATTATGCACGGGAAGTGGATTCCCACACACTAAACAAAAAATAGATTCCCTGTCAAGAATTTTAGTTCCGCAATAGGGGCAATCCTCATTTTTTGGGGGGATGCAGGGGATGAGTCGTGTACCGCAACGGCTACAGAATAGCGATCTGTCGTCATTGGCTTGGGTTCCGCATACATGACAAAATATTTTCATTTCTGATCCCATCGAAAATATGAATCTATTCGATTCAGATTCATTGTAGTTAACCGACAAATTCAACGTGTGGATTTATCAGTCTTTCTGGTATCCTGAAAATTTGAGTGGTATCTGGACCAAGAATGATAACAATTTTGATCCTGGACGAACACCATTCCTCTTGTCTGAACACGATGGTGAGTCCTTTGATTTTTCATTGTATTAATTCACCGAATCATTCACTACCACATTACCGGCTTTTCGTTGGGATTTGTTTGATGCGGACATCGTTTTCTTCTTCAGCCCCTGAGGAAAAACCTGTCATAATACCCATCAATCATGGTAAGTCGGTTCTCATGACAAAACGTGTGTACTCCCTGTACCTTTTTATCCCATTTCGGCTCGATGAACGCGATTTCTCTTTCGCGATAATCGTTTTCTGTCAGAGTAACAATCTCATTGAGTTTCACCCCGTACCCGTAGAGGGGAACACCACACTGGGAGGGTCGGTAGAGGATGCCTTGTTGTTCGAATATTTTACCCGCGGATCGTGCTCTTTTAACATCGGATAAAACGGGATTCATCGGATGACTATGCCAGTTGTTACTCATGAGATTATCAGAATAGAACAGGAATAATTCATTGTAATTAAACGTTCCTTTGGGCTCAGATATGTTGGTGAACAGCCACCATTTGTTTTTGTGGAACAGTATTGTTGAATCAACCGCATTTACGGAATCCATAAGAGTTGCCTGATGTTTCCATGTGGTGGGAAAATCCGTGCATTGATACAGATTAATGCTATTTGCCTGACTCGTTTCCGGAATCATATAGAAAGTTCCGTTATGATCAAAAACATGCGGATAGGACAGGTGAAAAGGCTCGTCTAAGACAAGTACCGGATCAGAATATTTTCCCGATTGCTGCATTTCGATAACGGAAATATGCCCTTTATTCTGTTTGTAGATACATTCCTCGATAAAAATATAGTACGTATCGTCCTTAAAACAAATATGGGGATCTGTCCAGAACCTGTCTTTCGGAGGTAATATCTTTTTAAAACGCCAGAAAGATGTTGAAATCTGATCCCGGAGATCATACATAAGCATCCATTGTTGCTGAATGAACTGGTAGCGAAGGACCTCGACACCAATACGGTACGTGTGGTGAATAAACGCTGTAAGAAATTTCAGATTTGATGGCGTTGTATAGAAAACTGTATCATAGAATTCTACATCTTTATTCTCTTCTTTTAGTATGCTGAAAAAAGCATTCTCACCTTCGTTGTAGAGTCTTTTTAATAATCGTGGCACAAACAGTGAAGATCGTAAGAAACAGTGATTATTATTTTTACTCACACAAAACGTATAACAGGGAAAGGATGAGCGATAGATTACCATTCCTTTATCCACGTCTTCTGTCAATACCTGGAGTATCGCACCTCGCTCGCCTCTTCTTTCAAAGGTTGCCCAGAAACCCGGTGGGCCACCTCTCTGTACGGTAGTATCATCATGGTAATAAGACCATAATCCGTACCGGGCAGCATCCAGGATATCTCCTTTGAGGAGCCCCCATCCATACGGTAAAATTACATCAAGCTGGTATTCTCTGATTTTTTCTACATCTTCTTTTTCGATCCAATCTGAATCTGTATTCTTCCGAATGTGTAATTCGATTTTCGGGACATTCTGGAGGAGTTTTTGGGCATCCATGGGGGCAAATGCATCCGGCTCACGTCGCAATAAATGATTTTCCAGCTCCATGTAGGCAGAATAAAAAAATGGTTTCGGGTTTGCCCGCAGATTATCCGGATAGCTTGTTTTTTGTTGGGCGGTTTGTGGGGAAATAACGAGTTCCAGAGTGGCATAATCCGATGTGGCGATACTATCAAGGATGGAATAGAACCATGCCGGCAGGTGAACGCTCTTGAGCATGATTCCTACACGTATTTTTGGCGTATTCTTTGCATCGGGAAAAGAAATGCTCCCCTGCATCACAGAATCAGAAGTCGTTTCATTATCCATGAGAATGAGTAGTATTGTAATGCGTAAGGTAATATGAATTTTGACCGGTTTTTTCAATCGGCAGATCGTTTATTTTGAAAAAATAATGAAAAGTAAGGTTTTTGGGGGTTTTTAAACCATTCCCAGTAACCGAAAAGAAAACAACAAGCCCCGGTAAGAAAAGGCAGAACACGTGCCTGCTTTTGAACTGCGCAAAAAAGTGATGGTGAGGTAATGCCTGGTATGATAAGTATCGCAGGGTGAGGGAGGGCCGGTGAAGGGGGCGGAGACTTTGCTGAACAGTCCCTGAAAAAGTGTGAGACCCCAGCGGGTGGTTGTAGTGCAGAATGAAAAAATCAGGAACTGAAAAGAGCACTTCATCCTGGTATAATCATTCATCCTCGTAAACGCCGTAAGGCGTATCTGGTCTCTCAGGTCGTTAGGGAAATTGACGTACTCTACCAATCCGGCGGATCCCGCGATGCGTGAATTGATCGTGTACGGTGGACAGTGAGAAGATATCACGTCATAAATGCATTATTTATTTAAGTTTCCGGTCTCAATAACGTACCTGGAATGTTAAAATACGTCATCGTCACCAATTATGATCTGGATAGTGGAGTTTTAAAAAAAGCACGATCCCAGGTTGCAACACTCAATAATCTGGGCTTCAGGGCAGAATTGGTTGTTATCACTCAGGATGAAGGAAAAAAAGAAGAATCCGGCGATGTCAAACTCTTCTATGTCAAGAAATTAGGACGAGAAAAATTTTTGTCGAGATTACACCGTACAAAAACAATCCGTCATATGATCAGTGATATAATTTCATCTCTGAAAAGCGGCGATATTTTTTATTACCGGGGTCTTGAAATCCCATTCTTGTATTGCCCGATAACCTTCTTCAGACCATTGCGAAAATGCAGGATAATTTCTGAACACCAGAGTGTTGAAATACATGAAAGCCTTCTGTATCATTCCTATCTGTCAGCGTGCATCGATCTGCTCACCGGTAATATTCTTATCGGACAATCCGATGGAATAATTGGAGTAACTGACGAAATCACGACATTCTGGACAAAACGGTTATTTTATCGAAAAATACCCCGGACTACCATTCCGAATGGTTTCAATGTCTGTTCTGTAGAAGTAAGAAGTCTTCCACCCCTCGACCCGCATACAATTCAAATCCTTTTTGTCGGAAATATCAGTCGCTGGCATGGTCTGGACAGGATGATACACGGTATTGCGGATTATCATGGCCCTGTACAGATACATTTTCATATTGTCGGCGACGGAGATGAACTCGAGAATTTAAANCGCCTGAAAAAATCTGCTGCACCGGCAGCAGCAATTCATTTTCACGGATTTCTGAGTGGTCCCCCGTTGGCTGAGATGTTTGATACCTGTCATATTGCGATAGGCAGTCTGGGGATACATCGAAACAGGATGAAAGAAGCAGCATCATTAAAAGTACGTGAATATTGCTCCCGGGGCATACCTTTTATTTTGTCCAACAAAGATCCCGATTTTCCTGACGATTTTGCGTATTGTCTGCACCTGGAACCAACAGATACACCAGTTAATATCGAGGAAATCATCTCATTCACTCAAAAAGTCTGTAAAAACGCAGACCATCCAAAAATAATGAGAGCATATGCTGCAGAACATGCAGACTGGCATGTTAAAGGAGTACAATTAAAAGAATTTATCAACAAAAATTTTTAGTTCTTGTTCCCATAAAAAATTATTCAGAATATTTTTCCTAGGATTCCTGCACGGAAATCTGCGTATATGCATTGATCAGTTTATCGATAATCACATCATTTTTCCACCGGGATGCTGCAATTCGCCGGGATTCCTCACCAAATTTTTTCCTCAGTGGTTTGTCATCAAGCAGGGTAACAATTTTATCAGCAATATCTAGTGGATCCCGGGGATTTATCAAAAATCCCGAAGTATTTTCTGAAACCATAGCGGGGATCCCTGAAATGCGTGAAGCAATAACCGGCGTCCCGGTTGCCATTGCCTCGGATATTACCAGGGGTGCTGTTTCCTGAAAGGATGTCATTACCATGATACTGGCCTCGGAGTACATGGCCAGCATCTGGTCGAGACTGGCATTTCCTGCAAGGGAAATGTTCTTCTCAAGGTTATAGGTATGAATCAGCTGTTTCAGTTTCCGGTGATACCCGGAATCCACAACAGGACCCGCAAGAATGCAATGGAACGTGGTGTTTTCTTTTTTGACATGGTATAAAGCTTCAATGAGGTTGTATTGATTTTTTAGTGAATCGATATTTGCAGGATAGAGAATCAATCCTTCCTTCTCCCGCTTCTCCTGCTCAAAGAAAGCGTCTGACAGGGGATTTTCAATAACTTCAGTGTCCGGGATCGCCGTCTTGAGGAACTGACCAATTTCATCGACTACATACGGTGAAATTGCTATTAATTTTTTCAGCCGGCCTGAGACATATTTGAATCTCCTGATTTTCATCTCATACGCAAACCGCGAATAGATATCCGGAGAATAATACTTTTCTTTCCAGATCATGCCATGGAGCGTAAGAATCGTGGGAATATTCAGGAGCGTCCCGACAACTGCCCCGGATACATCATGGGAATGGAGCAGATCGATCCTTCCCTTCTTTTTCTTCATGAGCAGATAATAATGTAAGTCGGAAAAAATCGAAGTGGGTACGAGTTGTCTGAAATATTCGAAGCTGATAGTGCCGTATGCCTCATCCTTTTCCTGCACTGGCTGCAGGGATGTTCCTGCTGTTGACAGGATATGAATATGAATATCCTCTTTTTCCAGTTTCCGGCTGTGCTTTTTCAGACCCTCAACGGTATTGCAGGCAACCCCTGTTGGTCCCCCGGTAGTTCGTGTTTTTGAATAGTTCAGGATTAAGGTGACATCCATTGGATCAGATGAGTGGTGGCAGGATTAAATTATTTTCTATTCCATCAGGTTTGGTATGGCAAATCCATGGTATAACGATGATTTTTTAGAGTTTTGGCATGAGCAGAATTGATGCAGGTAATTGTTTCAAGGGCGGTATTTCCTTTCCGCTTAGGTGCCTGAATTTTTCCGTTCAATCCCGATGATAATCTTTTCCCATATGGCTTCTACGGATGTAAAACTTCCATCGCGGGAAGACAAGCTGCAATTCTCCGAGTATTTTTTCAAAAGATCGGGATGCGTGAGTAAATCAATAATACCATCCGCATAGGTATGATAATCAGTATATTCCGGTACGATTTTTCCATTAAACGAATCCCTGACAATATCGCAGACATCACCGCAAGCGGATACAATTGTGGGTACATTGCATGCAAGAGACTCAATTACCGTATAAGGAAAACCCTCTCGCTCAGACGTTACTACTGATATTTTGCTCCGGTTGTACCATTCCCACGTGTTCGTCACGTAACCCATAAAACTGATTTGGCCGGTAAGATCCAGCGAACGGGTTAATTCTTCCAGATTACTCCGTTCTTCACCATCTCCCACGATCGCTACCTTTATTGAGGGCAGTGACTTTTTCACGACAGATATCGCCTTGATTAATGTTTCAACGTGTTTTACCGGTTCTAATCTGCCAACAAACAACACATCATACTCTTTTTTGCTGTCTGATGGCCGGAATCGTTCATCCACTACGTGGGGCACGATGAAGATTTTATGTTCATCAATACCCCTGCTGACCAGAAAATTCCTGGTATACGTCCCGGTAACCGTGATCACATCGAATCTTTTCAGGATAGATACAATCAACCTGCTCGTAGTATCGGGTTGGGGCAGAGGATGGCAATAGGAATATTTCTCAATCGGACTTGCACCGAAAAGGTATGTTTCAACGGGTCCGGCTATCAGTGAAACCCCAACCTTTCTCCCCGTTAATTTACCTGCAATAAATCCTAAAAAACCGTGAGGATAGAGCAGATACGAATGAATGATCAGGGGTTTCTCAATCAGGGAGTACCACATTAACTGGAGACCCTTGACCAGGGTCATGAGGTGGGACTCAGTTACCCTGTTGTGGAAGGGGGTTCTATACGTGACTTTGGGGATAGAAACTCCCGGGGTATCCCGGACAATGGTTATTTTCCTGATGCTGTTCAGATTGGTAACAGGAAAAATATGGTTCCATACACTCCGGTCTGAAAGCTTCATGGTTATCAAAAGATTCATCGTTTATTTCTCCGCTGGTTACCGAAAAACTCTTTCAGGATACCAATTGTTGTCGAAAATGAATACCGATGCACATTCTTTAAAAACTGCATTTTCGTGTTCCACATTACCGGGTTTTTGTATCTGATGTACAGGAGATTATAGTCCCCTACAGAATCACTATACTCCGACAAAGATTTGTTTTCAAATAAATGCCGGATCGTGTCAACGGATTTTTGGGAGATCTCTGCCTGTGGTGGAACGGATAACCGGGGTTGATAATTCTTCGTATCAATGAGTATCGGGATGATGCCGGCCTCTATTGAATCCCGGGAGTCGTGGATGGTGATCTTTGCAATAAATGAGTCAAGGGTCGTCGGATTGTACGTATCGTCAAAAATAAAATTGCCCAGACTGTAAAAAATGGGCCGGTTCTTGTAGATTTCAAAACTCTGCGTCACATGGGGATGTCCCCCGATAATAATATCGGCACCGGCATCGATGAGCATGCGACCGATCCGGATTTGATCCGGCGAGGGACAGGGAACATACTCACTCCCCCAGTGGATGGAAACGATGATAAGATCTGAATCCGGTGTTACTGTTTGAATCTCTTCAAGAATCGTTTCTTCAGTCTGGATTTTGTTGTAACAACCCTGTTCGATGCTGTCTTCTATAAAAGAATAGGCAAGAAATGCGATCTTATATCCTTTGATGGGTAAAATATCACGTTTTCCCCGTATTCCTACCGGAGTAATGGAATGCTCTTTCAGCGTCTGAACAGTATGCAAAAAAGAGTCCTGACCGTTTTCCATGATGTGATTATTTGCAACAGAAAGGACGTTAAAATGAGCGTTTTTCAGGCCCTTGACAGCATCTGGTCCGGCACAGAAGAAAAGGGGTGCTGTACCGGATTCCGGGTGATTGTCCTTAAAAGAGCACTCTAAATTTCCAAATACAATATCCCCGCCGGCAAATAATGGAGATACCTCCTCAAAGAGAAAATCAGGGCCATTTTTCTCCATTATTTTTCGAACGCCAAAATTATTGCATAAATGCTGTTCTCCCAGCATAATGTCGCCAACAGCAAATATCACCAGTTTCATCCTTTCACCAGCTTGTATCCGTGAACGTTGCACGGTAAACCAGACAGGATACCTCCGCTTTCACCAGAACCGAATTGGCGTGGTTCCTTCGAGTTCATGTGCCCTGTTGATTTTTCATGGTGTTCACTTTGCAAATGACGATCCTCCGCTTGTTTGCTTCTGTGCGGGGGATTTCATCAAAAAAATTGAACTGGATCTCGATATCACTGCCCAGCTGTCCGAAAAAGAACTTCTGAATCTCATCACTGATTGCCGGGGAATACTGATCTGATCTGACAATGTTTATGACAAATTTGTCTACCGTTTCCTGAATGATCTGATAATCGAGAACAGCATGTAAAATATCCGCACGCTGATCAAAAATGTCAGTCAATATGAGTCCGGGAAAACGCGTCCCGTCGCGTAAGACAATAAGTTCTGTAGTCCTGCCGGTGATTCTCTCAATCAGGGGGAGCCCTCTCCCGCAGGGGCATAACCGATCCGTCGGTACACCCATGTCCCCGGCATCATATCTGATGAACGGCATCGCATAGTTCCACATGTCAGTGAGAACAATGTGACCGCTTATCCCGGATTCAACAGGATATCCCGTTGTATCCAGAAATTCATGTACTGATCGTTCGACACTGATATGATACCCGCGATGCTGATCACATTCATGGGCAGTCGCCCCCCCGTCAAAACATCCAAACTGATCAAAACGTCACAATGAAAGGCTGATGATATTGTTTCTCTCTGGGAGGGTGTTAAGGTCTCTGCGGTTGTCATGACACCTGCCGGTGTAATCGCATCGATCCCATGGTTCAGAGCATGGTCTGCAAGTATTGCAAGGGATGAAGGATAACCCCTGATATACCGTGGATTAAATTGTATGATCCATTTCAGGTAATCTTCTATTCGTTCTTTGAGGTAATAGGAGGATAATGGCAGATTATGACTGAATTTAAACCGAATCTTTTTATAAAATGGCATATTCTCCGGAAGAAGTGAGGATCCCGCAAGGGTTACGATGTTATCCCCGATACTATATCCGGCAAACCCCCATCCTCTCAATCCCAATGCCCGGAAAACACTCATAACATTTTTGTCAATAAAATACTCGAATACCTTCCCCGAGGATCCACTTGTTGCTTCGTGGATCAGTGAAGAACGGGGAATATTGTGTGCGATAAACCGTTCCGGGCTTTTCCGGATATCTTCTTTGGTCAGGACGGGCAATTTTACGAGATCTTCTTTGGTCTTGATATCTGAGGGAGAGAGGTCAAGAGAGCGGAAGAGATCGTGATAATAAGGGACATTGGTGTATGCATGCTGAATGAGGCTCCTCAGCTTTGTATTCTGGTACTCTAAAAGGTCCTCTGGTTTCCACCATTGGCTCTGTTCAAAGAGTGTCAGTTGACGTGAGATCGCTGTACCTTCAATAACATCATTTATCGGAAGCCAGACGTGTCTTGCAAAGATATTTGTCCTCACCGGAGGGTGCATTCGGTTGGGAGGGGAAAGGGTCATACCCGTCAAACCTCAGCGTTTGCGTGGTGCTTCAGGGTATCAGAGGGGGGAAGCATGCTTAATTCTTCTCCTGTGCCCGGTACTCCATGGTGGAGCTCCGGGGAAAGTTTTCAACGAACCAGATCATATACGCGGTCACATCAATCTTGTCGTTCAGAAGGATTTTCCGTTTCACCTGCCATGACTCCGTTACATTTTCCTGACCCATAAGCTGGATAGCTTTATCGATAGCCGTATCCGGATTGTTATAATTAAAAATTAACCCGAAGGTATTTTCGAGTTCGATGAAATTTCCCATATCATGCTCTCCGACAAAGGTATTACACCGGATAGCGGGAGTTCCGAGAAGTGCAGATTCCGTCGTCATTGTCTGGGAATCCCCGACGAACAGGTATGCATAATTGAGGATGTGATGAATTTTTTCCGGGGATATTTTAATCTGATAGGACGCTAATTCCGGGGGCAGTGGAGTTTCAGAGGTGATATAAACGTGTGCATATTTTTCTAATTCCTTGACAAGCCGGATCTTATCTGCAAGGGAAAAACCCGTTTTTGTCACATCATGCATGGCCTGCCATGCTACGAACCTGAGCAGAACGAACTTTGATTGTTCATCCTCTCCCAGTATGGTGAGACAGGATGGATCCGGCGTGAAATACCNGGGGTGTAAATATGCCAGCTCGATATACCCATTATATTTCTTATGTTTTTTTCCGAAATCTTTCCTGAAACTTGTCGGNGTGAGNATCGCATCTGCGAACGGAACATAGAGGANATGTTCGAACGGGGAGGGTTCACTGTCGTCAAGCGCGATATAGGGTTTCCTGAGAAGTTTTGCTACATGAGCTGCACGAATTGAGCCAAATCCAAGGAATACATCCGGCCTGAATTTCCTGACGGCCTGATACATCTTCAAGTCAAGAACAGGTATATTGATCATTTTCCGGAATATCGATTTTCCATAATTGCCGATTTTGATATACTCGAACCCGTACAAATCCAAAAGATGATACGAGATATCCTTCTCGCTTGCGGTAATAAGAATCTCGTGTCCCTTTTCCTTCATCTTCCAGATGAAATTTTTGAAATAGTGAACGTGCGCAGGGTGATTGATATCAACAACAATCTTCATTTTTTTTGTACCTCGCGGGAAAATAGTTCTTCCAGTTCCCGCCGGGGCGGGTATGAAATGAGTACCGCTCTCTTTCTTCCATGGAACACGAAAAAAGATCCTGCGGCAACAGCTGCAGCACCTCCCTCATGGATAGCCTCGACAAAATGGTGGAGATGCCCGGCTCCTCCACAGGCGATTAATGGAACACTTATTGAGGAGGCGATATGCTGAATCAGGGGAATATCATATCCGCTCATTGTTCCGTCACGATCGATAGAATTGACAAAGATTTCTCCGGCACCGTATGATTCCATGGATATGGCATGGGCGACGGGATCAAGACCGGTTGGCTGTACACCACCGTTCGTCATTACTTCATAGGAACCCTGTGCATTTTTTAAAACATCCAGGGAGACAACAATACTCTGGCTGCCGTACAGATCAGCAGCTTCCCGTATGAGATCAGGTTTTTCAACTGCAGAGGTGTTTATCACAACTTTTTCAACGCCCGTACTCATAATTCCATGGATATCCTCAATCGATTGAATACCGCCCCCGTAGGCAAGGGGCATGTAGCACTCTTCAGAGATTTTGGATACCAGGTCGAGCGGAATGGAATATTTTTTTTGGCTTTTCGTTAATCCGCGTTGTTTTGCCGGCGTAATATCAAGAAAGATTAATTCGTCAACTTCGCTTTCATTGAAAATCCTGACCGCATTTATGGGATCCCCGAGATACGTCGGATTTTTAAATCTGACCGTCTTGACAAGCCCTTTGTCCTGCAACAGCAGGCAGGGAATTACACGGATCTGGAGAATAGCAGATCACCCCTCAACAAAATTTTTCAGGATCTTCATGCCGAACTTATGACTCCGCTCCGGGTGAAACTGAACGCCGACAATATTCTCCCGGGTGATTACGGAAGGGAAGGGATACCCGTATTCCGTGAGGGCTGCAATATTTTCCGGATTCTCACAGCGTGCATGGTATGAATGAACAAAATAGAACCGCGGCTGATCTCCCAGATCCCTGAATATCGGGTGGTGATGGTGAAGGGTAATGGTATTCCAGCCCATATGGGGTATTTTTAATCCATTCCGGTTGTCCTGAAACCTGAACCGGATAGTTTCTGCGTCTATCCATCCCAGACCGTCAACAAAACCTTCTTCGCTTTTCCTGGTGAACAGCTGCATTCCCAGGCATATTCCGAGAATGGGCGTTTTTTCAAAAATAACTTTTTTTTCAAGAACAGGTATCAGGTTTCGATTCCGAAGATTTTCCATACCGGCTTTGAACGATCCCACACCCGGGAGAATAATTTTATCTGCCCGGGAAATTTCTTCCTCATGTGAGGATATAACAACCGAGGAGTCCATCTTTTTAATCTTTGCGGCAACAGTTCCGAGATTTCCCATACCGTAATCGACAACAACAATCACGTTCTCATATCCCTGGTAAAAAAATTTTCTGAAATGACGGGCAGGCGGAGACGTTTTTGCTCAATTAATGTATTTTTCATAAAATACCTGAGGGAGAAGGTCAAGTTTACAGGCAATCCATATAGGATATTTCATCAGCTGAATAACCGGGTAATAGGATGGGTAATCATGAAAAGATTTGGGGGGTGCAGAGAGTATTTCTTTAAATTCCTGCTGGCTGATTCCCATCTTGTTCAGCACGTACGGGATCAGTTCCTCCCGGTACGGATACGGCACTTTCAGCTCATTGAGGGCATCATCCCGTTTCATCTGCCCTGACCGGATCAAGGCTGAGAATTCCAGTTTCCGTTTATCGATATTGAACTTTTTAGGGAGAAGGTATGACTGGATAAATTCCGTGTAGCTTGATTCATGGTGGTGACCCCCGTAGTACTGCCAGCCGAGCTCTTCAGTTAAGACTTTGTTCACCTTTTCATGTTCATATTCGATGAATTCAGGGACATGTATGAAGTTCATTTTCAAAAAAAAGGTATAGTAGATGAGTTGTGTCATCGACATGAGCGGGAAGCTGGTAATTGTTTTCTTTTTTCCAAACAGTTTGTATATGCTGCGGATATATCGTGCATCAATATATGTCCATTCAAGGGGTGCAATACCCTCTGTTCTGAAGGAATGCCCGATGAGAATATTTCTGATACCATTTTTTTTAGCAACCTCGTAGAGAACGGAAATGATGGCAAAATCAGTTGGGACTTCGACATCAGATACCGATGCCTTCAAAAACGCAATCTGCAAATCCTTGAACTCCTCCCAGTCAGCTACGTGAGTATGGAGATCAACTTCCAGTTTATCCGTGGAATTCTTGATATTTCGTACAGATATTTCTGTGTTCCATCCATTATCAAAATGCACAGCAATCGGTCGCAGCCCCATTTTTTTTGCAATATAGAGAGTATAGGAACTGTCACGGCCACCGCTTATTCCCACAACACAATCATATTCTTTTCCCTGGCCGTTCTTTTTCACACCTTCAATGATCTGTTCAAATTTTTTTCTTCCCTCTTCAGTCAGGGGGTATTTCTGTTCCAGTACATCATGCATCCTGCAAAAATTGCATACACCTTTTTCGTCATAATGGATGTTGGGTATCGTCGCATCCAATACACACCGGGTACATAGAGGGGAGATTGAATCATTTTGCATTGAATATACATCCCTTTGTCTAGTTTGTACATTACCAGAAAATATACAAAAATTTCTCTCGATATCTCTTGTTCTTATTTTTCTTGGGCAACCTATAAAAGCACATCGCAAAAATTCACGGTCCCCTGCCTTCCGGTAAGATGGATACGCTTTCCCAATTCTCGTTACAGGGTTCATCAGGGAAATGTACCATTGCCTTCATTTTCTCCGTATGGCACCAGGGTTATACCCAAAAACCGTGGGGGTACGCAGGTGTGGATACACGCGTTCTCTTTTTTTTCAGACATAAGTATTTTAATAAGAGAAATTGATATTCTCTGGAGAGATTCCTGTATCTGATGCCGTGAATTCTCCAGGAGAAAAAGAGGTGCATCAGGATATTTCAGGACCATGCGGGTCACACAATCGATTGCTGTAGACCAGGAACACCGAAGGTTTATATGCAGCAGGAATAAGGATGAGAAAAAAACAAATCGCCGCGTTCTCCCTCGCACTCTGGCTCTTTATCATAGCGTATTTCATGCTCTTTGTGGAGCGTTTCGATCTTGGGCTTTTTTTCGTACTGGGTTTCATGGGATTCCTCATGATTGTGGAATTATTAGAACCACGATACGTCAAACCCGCGTACCTGCGAAACATCAGGGTTCTTACCATTGCAGGAATCGTGATATCCGGTGTAGTTGTCGCCCAGAAGTTAATGGAGATTCTTGGCCTGTATTTTACGGGGTCATTTTAACGTGTTTTACCAACCCTTACAGGGGGGATACCCTCGCAGGAAAACGGGATACATGGTATCATACAAGAGGGTATAGTAAAAAATTTGTTTCATGGTGCAGGTAAAAAACAGGGAATACTTTTTTTGTAATACCATGTAAAGAGTAGTATTGTGAAAGGAAATATGGTATCCCGATGGAGAAGCGGGGGGGGAAAATGAAGATAAGAAAACCGGACAAATATGCATCCGCTGCCATTCTTCTCATGGCTGGAGCGGTCATTCTCATTGCAACCGCACTCATCGTCAATCTCGGGGAATTCATTACCGCTGCTTGTGTTATTTCTGGTACCGTGTGTGCTCTGACAGGAATTTTTATCCTGACCTTTACAAGGGGTGATACGGTTGATCCGCACTATTTCGGGATTCTTGCTGCACAATGGGGTAAAAATATGTTTGATATTGAGACTGATCTTGGGATACAAGGGATTGCCTGTTTTCTCCCTCCAAGGATTACCGGAGAATCCAAGGTTTTGCAGTTCAATCCAACCCTGACATACACCGGGGGTCCCGTATCAGCACAGAAACCCTTTTCAAGAACTGACCCTACCGGACTTATTATCACCCCCTGCTGTGATCCATGGATCCAGGATCTCAGGAAAAAACACGNGCTGGTAATTCCGAATAAAGAGGATGAAATAATCATACTCATCAATGAAATTTTAGGAGATATTTTTGAGTTTGCTTCCCGGGTTTCAGGAAGCAGTCGTGATAAAACTGCGGTTACCCTCACGTTTCACAACTATAAGTTCATTGATGGATGTAAGGCCATTGCCCAGAAATCCGGAAATTTTTGTACAATAAGCCCCTGTCCGGTAGCGTGCCTGTGTGGTGTATTGATTGCTGAGGGGACCGATATGGTAGTCACGCTTGATAAGTGTTCAATAAACTCTTCGTCTCACGATGTTACGGTTGTTTTCTCGATGATGCCATTCCCGTAAGGTTAATCATCCCTCCGGATTTTTATATTCAGATGAAGGTTCCGAAAGCTCGCATTGATACGATCGGTTCCGGATACTTCATGACCAGGCAGGGTCCCTTTGAACAACAGGAACTCCACCCGGTTATACCGTATTTTTGGAACAGATACATTCTGAACAGTTATATTCGGAACAGATAAATTATAAGGAATTATGGTCGTCTGGTTATCCGCCAGAGAGAACTGGACCCGGTTGTCAGGATCCATATTCAGGATACGGGACCTGTTGGTACTGTTATCTAATTCCGTTTGCAGCATCCAGGTTTCAATGGTATAGGTACTATCCCCGTTCTCATGATTTCCTACTCCCACAAACAGTGAATAATTCTGTCCTGGAATGATC